>ERZ1027245.299-NODE-299-length-18940-cov-4.641250_pt1 | contig 18940 bp, 10 predicted proteins | sample MGYA00519475_ERZ1027245 | MGnify/ENA primary metagenome ERZ1027245 (study PRJEB26926, sample SAMN06164723) | human gut metagenome | biome: ENVO:00009003; feature: ENVO:2100002; material: ENVO:00002003 | host: Homo sapiens | place: USA | collected 2012 ... | reverse complement strand
CTCGACTAGTCGTCGGCAGCGTCAGATGTGTATAAGAGACAGGCAGATGTACCCAACGCGCAGCGCCAGTTGGGCGGGCTTCACAACAGTATCCAGCAGATCGCCCGTGAAATGCCTTCTTTGGCCATGGGACCGCAGATGTTCTTCCTGGCAATCAGCAACAACCTGCCGATTTTTACGGACGAACTGGCCCGTGCCCGCAAGGAATACGATGAGCTGCAGAAGTCCGGCAAGAAGGGCACACCGGTATGGAAGCAGGTCCTGTCCTCACTTTTTTCCTGGCAGACGGCCATGACCACCGGCATCATGCTGCTGGTAATGTACGGTGATGAAATCTGGGATTGGACGAAAAACCTGTTCAGTGCCAAAAAAGGCGTGGATGAATTCAACATATCACTCAAGGAAATGACCGAGATAGAGAAGGACGGCCGTGCCCAGATGGTGCGTACCCGCTTCGAACTGAAATCGGTCATCGATGAAATAAAGAACTTCACCGGCAGCAAGGAACAGGAAAAGGCGAAGGTGGAGGAACTGAACCGCAAGTACGGGGAATCTTTCGGGTATTATAAAACACTTTCCGAATGGTATGATACCCTTATCCAAAAGAGCGAGGACTATGTACAGGTTCTGCTGCACCAGACCAATGTCCAGAACCTTGTAAAAAAAGCTGCAGAAGCCGATGAAGAGGTGAATAAAATCAAGGCGCAGAAACCGGAAGAGGCGGAAAGCGCCATGGGTTTTTTCGGGAAATGGGGACAATATATCATGCAGTCAAGCATGGCAGAATCCGGGCAGTTCTATGACGCACAGGCTGCCATCAAGAAACATGATCAGGAAGCTTATGACGTACTGTTGAAAAATGCCGAAAACAAACGTGACGGTTATCTGAAAAAAGCGGAGGAAGAGGTAAAGAAAGCCGCAGAAGCAGCCAAAAAAGGAAATATCGGTGGGCATATCGACCCCAAGCAGTCCGGGAAGAATCCGGAAGCGGAAGCCAAGCAACGGCTTGCCACAGAGCGTAGGCTGGCGCAGGATCTTGCCGCCCTGCAGGCTGAAAACCGGAAGGAAGAGATAGACCGCATGCAAGCCGGTACCGAGAAGAAACTGGCACAAATCGAATATGACTATAACGCCCGGAAAGAAGAGATAAACCGGCAGGAAGCCGACTGGAAGCGTGAGAACAAGGAAGCCGGTCTTTCTACCGGAGATAACGGACTTACCCGGGAGCAACAGGATGAACTTGAAAAAGCCCGTGCCTCAAACACCGAGTCAAGGAAAAAAGCGGAGGCGGACGTGTACAGGGAAGAGGCGGAAGCCATGCGTGACTATCTGAAGGAATACGGGACCTTCCAGCAGCAGAAACTGGCCATCGCTGAAGAATATGCCGAGAAAATCCGCAAGGCACAGTCCCAGGGCGAAAGACTGACTTTGGAAAAGCAGCGTGATGCGGCTGTGCACAAAGTGGACATGGAATCCCTTACCCAGAAGATAGACTGGGGAGCAGCGTTCGGGGATTTAACCGGCTTGCTTGCAGACCAGATGAAGAATCTGCTTGGCGAACTTAAGCAGTATGTCAAGACGGATGAGTTCAAAAAATCAGGAGCAGCGGATCAGCAGGTCGTTTACGATGCCATTGAACGTATTCAAAGCATGCTCCCCGGTGGCAACGGCACATTGGATTTTGCCCGGCTGCAAACGCAGATGCACGCTTTGGGGGATGCCGTAACACGTGTGCAAAATGCAGAACTGCAGCAGGAAGCGGCATTCATCCGGTTGAAAGCGGCGCAGGCCGATTACAACAAGGCTCTTGAAAGCGGTAACCAGGCAGAAATAGAACGTACCCAAATTGCTCTTCAAACGGCTCAATCGTCCAGCGTTTCAGCTGACGAAGAATACCTGAACGCCACCTCTGAAATGAAGGCGCTTGCCGGGGAGGTGAAAAGTGCCTCCCGGGACACGGTTGACGGATTGAACATGGTATCCAACGGGTTGCACGGCTTTGCGAGCGGAACCTTGCAGGGATCATTTGAAGGAATCCAGAACATGCTTACCGGTCTTTCAAAACTGAATATCGGAGGCAAGGTCGGCGATGCCATCAGCCGGATGTCCGAAACCCTGTCAAGTGCCGGAGTCATCGGGCAGATCATATCGGCCATTCTCTCCATACTGGATTTGCTGAAAGACGGTATTGGCCCGATTATCTCATCATTGATAGACACCATTTTCAATGCGATAACCGGAATACTCGACAATATCCTCAGCGGAGACCTGTTCAAACAGATAGGCGGTTCCCTTGTGAAAGGTATCGGGGGATTGCTGAACACGGTGTCTTTCGGAGGTTTCAACAAACTGTTCGGCATCGGCGGGAACGCCAAGGAAGTGCAGGCGGCTATAGACCGTCTTACAGACCGGAACGAGCTGCTGCAGACCTCGATAGAGGATCTGACCGACACCATCAAGCAGAGCCAGGGGACGAAGAGTGTGGCGGCTTACCGCGACGCGTACAAGATGCAGCAGGAAACGAATTCGAACTACCTGCAGATGGCTATGGCGCAAGCCGGCTACCACGGAAGTCACCACAGCTGGAACTACTACTGGGGCGGTTTCAACCAGGCACAGATAGACAAACTGAGCGGACAGATCGGCCGCCAGTGGGACGGGAACCTGTGGAGCCTGAGCCCGGAGGAAATGAAGGCACTGCGCAGCAACGTGGATATGTGGACGCAAATCCAGAATACCGGTAAGGGAGGCTATGGCGGGCGACTGACCGAGAAACTGGATGACTACATAGACCAGGCCGGCAAGCTGGAGGAACTGACCGACCAGCTGTATGAAGGGCTGACGGGCATTTCGTTCGACGGTATGTACAGCAGCTTCATCGACAACCTGATGAACATGAAGTACGGTGCCAAGGATGCGGCGGAGGATATATCCGAGTACTTCATGCGGGCGATGCTGAGCAACAAGATCGGTGAGATGTACAGCGACAAACTGAAAGGCTGGTGGGAGAAGTTTGGCAAGGCCATGGAGGACAACGAACTGACCGAGGCGGAACGGAACGCGCTGATGGAAGAGTACATGCAGTATATGGATGAAGCCCTTGCCCTGCGTGACAACCTGGCGGCAGCCACCGGTTATGACAAGACGCAGCAGGGCGGTACGAGCCAAAGTGCGAAAGCGGGCGGCTTTACGGCCATGACGCAGGACCAGGGCACGAAACTGGAGGGCATGTTCACCGGCGGGCTGCAGCACTGGAGCAGCATGGACGACCGGCTGGAAAGCGTGGTGGAGAAGATGGACACGGCTGAAGGGCATCTGGCCCGGATAGCCGAGAACACCGGTGTGAGCGCCGGACACCTGGGCGAACTGAAGGAAGTGATAAAGAAAATGATACGTGACGGACTAAAAGTGAAGTGATATGGGCAATATACTGAGCGGACTGGTGCTGGTGAACGGCACGGACATCTGGACGGAATACGGCGTGTTCCTGGTGGAAGACCGGCGCGGGGGCATGGAGAACCTGACGGCCATCCTGACCCCGAGCAAGGCCAAGAAGGATACGGCTGTGGACATACGGGAAGAGCACGGGGAAAAATACAGCCCCGTGCTGACCCCACGGAATGAAGCGCGTGACGTGACGCTGCATTTTGCGCTTTACAACAAGACCCAGGCAGGCTGGATGAAGCAGTACTTTGCCTTTGTGAATTTCCTGAAGCAAGGGAAGGACGGCTGGCTGGAGATCCGTTTCCCCCAGCTGGATCTGCAGCTGCGGGTGAAGTATGCCGACTGTACGAAGTTCACCCCGCTGACCTATCTGTGGACGGAAGGTGTGCATGCCGGAAAGTTCCGGGTAAAGTTCCGGGAACCGAAACCGATTATATAACCATTCAAACGCTATTAGAATATGCTTCTAACGATATATGATAAAGCCGGAACCAAGCGTGCGGATGTGGCCGTGAACGACAGCTCGACGCAAAGCAAGGAAGTGCAGGGAGACAATGTGCTTTCCCTGTCGTTCAGCTATTATGCCTTCCTGCCCCTGGACGTGAACGACTACACGGACTATCTGGGCGAACGGTACTGGCTGACAGAACGCTACACGCCGAAGCAGGTGAGCGATGGTGAATGGGAGTATAACCTGAAGCTGTACGGTATCGAGAGCCTAATCAAGCGGTTCCTGGTGCTGGAGACGACGGACGGGGACACCAACCCCCTGTTTACCCTGACGGCCACGCCCCGCGAGCATGTGGCGATGGTGGTGAAGGCTATCAATAACGGCATGGGCCACATTACTGACTGGAAGACGGGTACGGTGGAAGGTACGGAGCTGATCACGATAGACTACGAGGGGATGTACTGCGACGAAGCGCTGAAAGCCATCGCGGAAAAGGCAGGCGGCAAGGTGGAATGGTGGGTTGAGGGGCAGACTGTGAACGTGTGCCGCTGCGAACACGGGGAAGAAATCACCCTTGGCTATGGCAAGGGGCTGACCTCCCTGGAAAGAGATACGAGCAACACGGCCAAATTCTATACGCGCCTGTTCCCGGTAGGCTCGACCCGCAACATCGATGCGGAGAAATACGGCAGCCCGCGTCTGATGCTTCCCGGCGGCAGGAAGTACATCGAGCAGGGCGTGGAGGAATATGGCATCTATGACCATTACGAGCAGGATGCTTTCAGCGGCATCTTCCCCCGTCGGGTCGGTACGGTGAGCTCGGTTCGCAGCGAGGAGGTGGCAGACGATGAAGGAAACAAATTCACCGTCTATTATTTCCGGGACGGGGAACTGGACTTTGACCCTAACCTGTACGAGCTGGCCGGAGAAACCAAACGTGTGTCGTTCCAGACGGGCGACCTTGCCGGACTGGGAGAAAGCGATGACCACTACTTTGAGGTGAACTACGACAGCGCGGCACGTGAATTCGAACTGATCACCATCTGGCCCTACGATGACGACACCCAGCTGCCGGGCGGCAAGCTGGTGCCCCGAGCAGGCGACACCTATATCCTGTGGAATATCCGGATGCCGGATGAGTATTACCGGCTGGCCGAAGAGGAGTTTGCGGTTGCGGTGGACGAGTACAACCGGGACCACTGGCTGGACATTGCCGCCTACAAAGCCCCGACAGACCCGGTATACATCGAGGAGCACGGCATAGACCTGTTTGTGGGCAGACGGGTGAAGCTGGAGAGCCGGAAGTATTTCCCGGAAAAAGGCTACCGTCAGAGCCGTATCACCAAGATCAGCCGCAAGGTGAACGAACCCAGGCAGATGGACATCGAGATAAGCGATGCGCTGCAGGTGGGCAAGTTCGACAAGGTGACGGACAGCATCGGTGCGCTGAAAAGCTATACGAAATCAAAGACGGAAGGCGCTGCCCTTCCGGACATCATACGAAGCTGGGACAAGACGCTGCCCACGGACAACAACCTGTTTTCCGCCCGGCGCAGCCAGAAAGAGTTCCTGAGCAAGAACCAGCCGGACACAGCCAAAGAGTCCATCCGCTTCCTGAAGGGTGTGAGCTTTGGCGAGGCTGCTGGCGGCAAGCCCTGCGGCATCGTGGATGGTGAGGGCAATGCCGAATACTTGACTGCCGTGATCCGCGAACTGCTGCGCAGCACGGAGTTTGTGGACGGGCTGACCGGTGAGGGCTGGCAGCTGTGGATTGACCAGCTGACCGGACTGACAAACCTGACGGTGGACAAAGTGACTGCCCGGCAAAGCCTGGTGGCGCTGGAACTGCTGATCGAGAAGGTGCGCAGCGTGTGCGGCCAGCTGGTGGTGTCCGCTGCCAACGGCAAGATCAAGGACGTGGTGAAGCAGGGCGACAACTACCGCATCGTGTTTGAGCAGGAATCGGGCTTTGTGGCCCATGACCTGATGCGCTGTGCGGTTACGGGTGGTAAGAAACTAAAAGCATACTGGGTGGAGGTGGCTTCGGTGATAGCCGGCGGTGTACTGGTCCCGGTAAGCGAGTTTGGCGGGGTGAAGCCGGAGGCAGGCGATGAGTGCGTGCTGATGGGCAACACCGAAACCCCGCTCCGGCAGAACCTTATATCCATTGCGGCCACGGAGGACGGACAGCCCCGTATCGACATTCTGGACGGTGTGAAGGCCAAGAACTTCAACGGCTGCCTTCGTTGCCGGCTGGGTAAGCTGGACGGCATCAGGAGCAGCGCTTTCCCGGCAGACAAACAGCCGAAAGGAAACGGCCTGTATGCCGACAACGTGTGGCTGAAGGGTACGTTCGTGTTGATGACGGGCGAGGACATCCTGACGCGGTTTGAGATAACCGAGGGGAAAATCCATTCAGCCGTGGAAAGCTTGCGCAAGGAAATACGCGAAGAACAGAGTTATCTGGACAACAGCAGTTTTGCCGACGGCATGGACAAATGGAAGACGGGCAGCAAGGCTACGCTGTTCACCCTGGGCGGACGCTGGATCTGGGCGAACGGCGGTCCTTACGGTACGAAGCCGGACGGCCATGCCGAGATACGGACCGACGGCAAGGTGCCTTATGCCTATATCCGGAACAGCTATATCATGCAGAAACTGGAGGACTTCCGGCTGGTACCGGAGTACCGGCAGACGAACAGCCAGGGCGAACGGGTGCCCGGCGTGGTGTATCTGTCGTTCAGCTACCGGGTTATCAAGGCCGGAAGGTTGAAAATAGAATTTGTGAACGCTGATAAGACCGGGTTTGAGAACTTCAACATGTTCGGCCATGAAGAGGACCTGCCCGTTGGCGGTGAGAAGATGTTCACGTTGGACGGACTTTGGAACGGCACTGGCGACTTCAAGCTGTCGTTTACGGGCGTGATTTACATTTCGCTGCTGGTGTTCAGCACCAACAAGGCGGACGCACTGGCCTATAAGTACCGTACACTGTTCGAACAGAGCGACCGGCTGGTAAAGATTTCAGCGGCGGTCTTCGACAAGGACGGTAATGCGCTGAAAGAGACCGGGCTTGTCATAAAGCCTGAAGGTTCCGGTCTGTATGCGCAGGACAATACAGGAAAGATTGCCCTTATCGGGGTGAGCGTGGAGGAAGAGGACGAGTACGGAAATACCGTGAGCAAAATCAAGCTGACAGCCGACCATATACAGCTGGAGGGACTGGTAACGGCCAACGGCAACTTTAAGATACTGGAAGACGGCAGCATTGAAACGACCAACGGTAAGTTTACCGGAGAGATAGACAGCAGCAAAGGGAAAATCGGCGGCTTTGAGATAGGGAACGGCCGTATCGGTTCTGTGGCCGACTCTCACGGGAGCGGTGGCGGTCTTGCCATTTATGATGATTTTTTCCGTGTCGGCGGCAGCAAAGGATATGTGATGTTCGGTGATGATGTGATACCGTCTTCTGCAGGAGGAGCTTTTACCGCTGTCGGTCGTATCGTGAACTCAGCCCCCAATATATACGGGAATTACGGCTTCGACCAAGCGAACTATGGATTGTTTATAGATGTTACCGGTGGTACGAAGAACTACGGTATCAGCAGCAATGCGGCATTACTTGCCCCGGCGTTTATCAATACGAAAGCCAAGCTGCTTACCTTCGGAAGTGGAAACTACACGGTGGATTTCTCACAACACAATATCATTTTGATGTATTACAATGAACCCAACTACAGTAAGGTAGAGGTTACGCTGCCGTCGGAAAGTTCTGTGGCATACAAGTTCGGCATGAGTTACTTGCCTACCGATTTTGCAGCCATTGTCACGTTCAGGGTCAGACCCGGTTCAAAGAATATCATACTAAAAGGTATCTATAACCACAATGAAGATTTGCAAAACTACGAGATGGCATCCGGGGACTCCGTAACGGTACTTATTACAAAAGCGGACGGATTCCGTTACCAGATATTGAATCATTCATCCTAAAAAACAGATATATATGAAAAAGTTAGATTTCAGGAATTTCAGCGTTCCCACCGGAATAACCCGTCAGACGAGGGAGGTTTTCGATGCACGTGAGCAGATAGCCGATTTGCTGTATACGCGTGTCAGTGGCATCAAGGCCCATCGGCTTGCGTTCAAGATTTTCGAGAGTACCGGCGAGACCGAGTTCAGCGATGAGGAAACCGGGATGATACACATGGCGGTGGAACGCTATTGTCTTCCCAATGTGATAGATGCCCTGAACGAAATCCTGGGCGGGTCAGAAACCGATAAAAACGAATGAGTATGGCAGAAATGACACAAGAAGAACTGGTTCAGGAAGTGCTGGACCGTGTACTCCAGAGTTCTACCGGCGTGGAGGACTTGGAGACCGTCACCTCGCTGAGCGGTGTGAAATCACTGCCCGGGGAGAAGGACGGCAAGATGGTGAACGTCCCCCTGGAACTGATAGGGAAGCCTGCGAGCGATGCCGCCGCCCGTGCCGAGGCTGCCGCCAAGAAAGCGGAAGGAGCCGTAGCCGGACTGGAGGAAAAGACCCAGGCCGCCACGGAAGCGGCCACCAAGGCCAACGAAGCGGCAGCCAAGGCAGAAAACGCCGCTGCCAAGGTGGAACAGACTACGGCAGCAGCCATCGGCGGGGCTACCGCACGCTTTTCCTCATGGATGGAAACAGGCAACGTTTTACCTGACAAGAGTACCAAACCGGGCGGCAGCGTAGTGTATGTAGCGGATGCCGGGAAGTTCGCCTACCACATGGACTCCACCCTGTACGGGGACTGAGATGTGGCGGGTGTGCCTCCTGCCGGCATATTCATGAATGCGGACCGGACAGCCATCCTGCCGGACAAGCTCTACCTGCTGGGTGATGCCGTATATACCGGAACAGGCGGCAGCCTGAGACTGCTGGCCTACCGGCATGAGGTGATGAGCGGGGAAGCTTACGAGGCGCTGCAGGACAAGGATGCGAATACGCTGTATCTGATTTATGAGGAGGATTGACGATGATAACCATAGGCGGTAAGGAAATAACGGCTGCGTATGTGGGGAAACGTGCCCTGTCGGCAGTCTATGCCGGGGCAAGACTGGTGTGGTCTGCGATAAGCAGCTGTTTCGGACTTGGATACTGGAAAGGCGACGAGCCGTGGAACGGATCGGACGCATGGAACGGTAGCAGTAAAACTGATAAATGAATGATTATTATAAAAGGACAGTATTATGGCAAAAAGGAAAATAAGCGGAATCATCAACGCGACTGAACATCCGATGAATCTTGAAACACCATGGAATCAGAAACAGCCGGACGGCACCTATCATGCCTATGCAGGCGATGACATCGAAGCGTTCCTGAAGAAGGAACTGTCAAACCGTACCCCTACCGAGGAACTGGTGAGCGGCGAGACGAAACCTCCTACATCCGGAACGGTGTTCGATGCGATGGTGGGTACGGTGACGGACGTGGATGTGCAGGACAGCGAGGACGGCACCCAGTACGTGATGACCGTCAAGCAGAAGGACAACCAGGGCGGCGAGAGCTCGAAGGAAGTGCGCTTTTCCAAGTACACGGACGATGACAAGGTGGTGGTGAACATCGACCTGACGGACAGCGGCGGTGCGGGACTTCCCGCCTCGCAGTATCTGGCACTGGGCAGCGGCTTTGTGGTGAAATACTCCGTAGGTGTGGGCACTGCCGGTGGCGGTACGGTGGACGGCTACAGCGACCTGAAAGCCCGCGTGATCGTGAAACGCGGTTCGACCGTCATCAGTGAGTTCCGGGATGCGGAGTTTGTGGGCGTTACAGCCGGACAGAGCTATACCTTTGACGCTTCGCCCTACCTGAAGGATGCCACTGCCTATACCGTACAGGTGGAAGCGCAGGCAACTTACCGGGACGGCACGCTGATGAAGACGGCCACGGCCAAGGTGACCATGGTGGCCATGGAGCTGGAGACCACCTACTCGGCGGGCAACGGGCTGGCCGACGGGGGATATAAAAATGACGTGAACATCCCCTTTACTGCCAAGGGCACGAGCGGTGAGAAGAACATCTACTACCGCGTGAACGGCGGACAGGCCTTTACCCTCGGTCTTTCGGCCGGCAGCGGTGTGCAGCAGAAGAACGTGACCATCCCCCTGACACAGATGCAGGAGGGTACGAACGTGGTGGAAGCCTACGCGCAGCATGAGAACTCCGGTGTGGTGAGCCGGGTGCATTACATTACGCTGCTGAAGGCAGGCGGAGGTGTGACAGCGTATGCCGGCCTGATGTTCAGCCACCGGGCAGCGGGGTTCCAGCGTGACTGGAAACACCCGGTGCTGGAGGCAGAGCAGTTCACGGCATGGAACTTCACGTATGCCGGCTATGACCGCGATGCGTATACGGCCCGTGTGAAAGTGACCGACCGGGGCAGCGTGGTGAAGGAAGACCTGCTGCAACGCGGTGAGACCGGCAGCTACGGACGGACGAACGTGAACGTGGAACCGTTGGACTACCGTGTGTCATGCGGCGATGTCGTGCTTGAGGTGCAGGTGAACACCACATCGCACCCGGACATTGAAGCCACGCTGGCACCGGATGCCGTGTGTACGTTTGACGCCTTCGGGCGAAGCAACACGGAAAACAACCCGGCAAGCTGGGTGAGCGGTGACAAGCGTATGGAGTTCCGGGACGTGCTGTGGAGCGTGAACGAATATGGTGCCGGTAGCGGCTGGCACAAGGACCGCCTGCTGCTGGCCGGTGGTGCAGGTATGACCCTGACCGCTGACGGCGGTTACCGCCCCTTCAACGAGGCGGACAAGCCCGAGGGATTTGCCATCCGTGACGTGGGCATGACGCTGGAGATAGAATACAGCACGGCCAACGTGACGGATACGGATGCCGAGCTGATCACCTGCCTGGGGCAGCTGGACAACGGCAACCGGTACGGGCTGATTGTGACTCCGGAAGAGGCCAAGTTCCTGACCGGTGTGGTGACCGAGGCGATGGATGCCGGACAGGTGCTGCGCTATGAAGACTCGGTGGGTACCAAGTTCCAGCCGGGTACGAATATCCGCATTACCTACGTGTTCTATCCGAACGTGCAGACCAACGAACAGCGCACGCTGATCGGTTTCTATGTGAACGGTGAAGAGTCGGCTGCTTCCAAGTGGCTCGACAAGGTGAATTTTGACATTCAGAGCCAGTTGGAATTTAAGTCGGCAGGTGCCGACTTGAACGTGAAGAGCGTGCGTATCTATAACAAGGCGCTGACCTCGGACGAGGTGCTGAACAACTACATCGTGGACCGCAACCACCTGGAGGATGCCGACGGGGAACCGGGCGTGCGCTCACTGGATGAGGACAACCGCGTGCTGAATGAAGGAGATACGGTGAGCATGGAGAAGCTGATGGGGCTGATGAAGAAGCGCCGGAACTCGATCCTGGTACTGATAGGCACGGGCAGCGTGGGCAGTGAGGTTCCGAGCGAGAGCGACACGCTGAACGTGGTGGATGCACTGGCCCAGCTGAACGACAAGAAGGCCAATAAACTGGTAAGGGAGGTCCGTTTCTATAACGGAGAGGACAGGACGCTTGACTTTATCCTTACCAACGTATATGTCCGTATTCAGGGTACTTCTTCCGTGAACTATGCCAGAAAGAACTTCCGTTTCTACTTCCAGAAGACGGCAAGCGGCTGGACGGTTACATTGAGCTACGGGGAGATTGACGGAAACGGCAGGCAGAAGAATCCGGTGGTAACTACCGGCAAAAAAAATCTCTTCAAGTTACGCAGGAACTCGGTAGGCGCGAAGCTGGCATGTTCCAAATGCGACTTCTCGGACTCGTCCATGACCACCAATACCGGAGGTGCGAAGCTTATCAATGACGGACTGAAAGAGATGGGGCTGCTTACGCCTGCCCAGCGTTACGCCAAAGACCATGGGCTGGAGGATGATTACCGTTCGGCCATCGACGGCCTGCCGTGCGACCTGTTCGTAGCGAAGAGTGCCGACGAAGACCTGACCTATTACGGCCAGTACAACATGAACAACGAGAAGAGCGACAGCTACCCCATCTTCGGGCAGGATGAGACCATCGGCGGCGAGAAATGGGGCGAGGGCGACACGCTGAACTACCTGGAAGCCGACGAGGAAGGACACAAGCAGTACCTGCCCGTCTGCTTCGAGACGCTGAACAACTCCAATCCGCTGTGCCCGTTCCACTGGTTGCCGAGTACCGAACCGGAGCATAAGGATTTCATGGACTACAACTTTGACGGAGGACTGGAATTTAATCATCCGAAAGATACCTTCTGGTCGGACGGAGGCGGTGACGCGGAGGAAGAACCGAACCTGAAAGACCACCTCGGTACCGGTGACAAGTACGACAAGATGTACAAGGCCACCGACCGCATGATGAGTTTCGTCTACCGGTGCGTAAAGGAAACGCCTGCGGGCAGGAACATGGTTTACAGCACGGAATCCCATTCGTTCGAGGGGGTGGACTATGAGGACGACGGCGACAAGTTCCCTACCGCCAAGTGGCAGAGCGATACGTTCAGGAAAGAGGCCGGGAAGTATTTCGACCTTCCCCACCTGATTGCCTACTATCTGTACGTGCAGTTCAACCTCGGCGTGGACCAGCTTGCGAAGAACATGCTTATCCGCACATGGGACGGTGTGAAATGGTCGATTGACTATTATGACGGCGACTGCCAGCTCGGTTCTGACAACAAGTCGTTCCTGACCGGGAAGTATGACGACAACCGCCAGACGAAGCGCGACGGGGCTTATGTGATGCAGGGTCATAACTCGTGGCTGTGGAACCTCATCGTGGCCAATTGCTGGGACATGATTGTGGAGATTATGGTGAGCGGATGGAACGGGGGCGCAAGCTTCATGAGTGCCTTCAGTATCCAGAAAGCCATTGACCATTTCGATACCGAACAGATGAAGAAGTGGTGCTCACGCCTCTATAACAAGTCCGGCATCTTCAAATACATCTACCCGTTCCTGAACGAAATGCCGGTGGGTGCTGACGGTGCCAAACAGACCTATCCGCAAATCTACGGTCTGAAGGGTTCGTTGAAAGCACACCGGAACTACTTCATCCAACGCCGGTATGACCTGAAGCAGGTGGAGTACGGCTATGTATCCACGCTGGGTGCCCAGTTCTACCAGAGTACGGCATCGCTGGACAAGGCTTATAAACTGAAACCGATGCAGTACCGGCTGACCATCCCGTACCGTGTGCAGCTCTCCACCAGCAACGGCGTGCAGGCCGACAGCGGCGTGGTGGATGCGGACGTGCTCCATTCCCTGCAGCTGACCCGTGCCTTCGGTGAGAACGACCCGCTGAAGATTATCGGTGCAGCCAAAATCAAGGAGCTGGTATGGCACGAGGATGCGTTCGCAATCGGCTTCAACTTCGGTCTGCTGACCTCACTGGTAAAACTCGACATGAGCGTGGAGAAAGCCAGCGGTTACCGGAACGGCTCGTTCATGGCTTCGACCAATGGTATGCTGCTTCTGGAAGAAGTGAACATGCGGAACAACCGGCTGGCCCGGAACGGGGACAACGGGAATGTGGCCACTTTGGACTTGAGCTGGCAGGGCCGCCTGAAGAAACTGGACGTGAGGGGTACGGGGCTGACCCGTGTGAAACTGGCCACCGGTGCGCCCGTTGTGCAGTTATGCCTGCCGGACACGATTGAGGAACTGTTCCTGGAATATCTGACCAAGCTGTCCGATAGTGGCCTGATACTGGAAGGGATCAATAATGTGCGGGGCTACCGCTACACCAACTGCCCCGGCATCGACGGGTTCGCTATGCTGGAACGCCTGCACCAGGCCAGACTGAACGGCAGCGGCAAGCTGGAGCGCTTCGTGCTGGAGATAGACCGGGAAGACGACGGAACCCTGCTGAAGAAGTATTACGACTACGGAACGTATACACAGACGGGTGCCGTGGATGACCGGCATTCGGGACTGAGGGGCAAGCTGACCCTGACGAAGTATCTGGCCGATGAGGAACTGGAGAAGTATGCCGCCCGTTATCCGGAACTGACCATCAAGCAGCCGCCCTATATGATGATCGAGTTTGACGACAGCGTGGCCGACGATGCCAATGTTTCGAACCTGGACAACAAGACGGGGTACAAATTCGGCAATACGTACAAAATGAGCGGGCATGTGAATGCCATCCTGTCCAAGCGCCACCGCGTATTGGCCAAGGTGACGAAGATGCCCACGAGCCGGAAGGTGGAGATAGCCGGGCAGCAGGTGGAAGTGAACAACCCGGACGGGGAGATGACCTATTTCCCCCTGCATGACGAAAGCTCGAACTTCTATGCCGATGCGGAGGATATGAACGACTGTACGGTGGCGAAGCTGGACGGCAGCGAGGGAGACTGGATGATGTATGAGCCGTTTTACTGGAGCAAAGGCATCAACGATTATTTGAACAACAAGAAGTACGCCTGCTACAGCAGTTATCCGGAGGACGAAATGCCCCCGGTGCCTGAGGCGACGGTACTGACACTGGATGCCATCAAGGAGACACAGGGCGGCTGGCTGGGTGAACGCAAGATCATGAGCGGCAAGCCCACGCTGATGGAATCCTATACGACGGACAAGGCTTATTCCGTGTGCAAAGTGGACGTGTCGGGTTACAGACGTGTCCGCTTCCCGAGCGTTCCAGGAACAGGGCTTATCGGCAGTGTGTTTGCTGATGCGGAGGGAAACATCCTGAAGAGTATTGTGGTGCCGACCATCGGCTTGAAATTTGAAGCCGGCATGTATCTGATAGCAGACGTTCCGGAACGTGCTACAGCCCTGCATTTCTCCATTCTGAACACGGCAGAGTTTGACTGCGTGGTACTGAGCCACAGCGACAAGATAGAGGACATGGAACCGGATTGGGTGGCCAATGAGGAGCATCTGTGTGCCGTTGTGGGCAGTTCGGTGGTGGGCAGTAAACTGCGTGCCTGCATCACCGGAGCTTCGACCACGGCAAGCATGACCTGGACGGACTTCCACTACTACAGCCAGCAGCGGGGTATGCAGCAGATAGATGCGCTGATGCACAGCCGCATCGCGAACCTGAGCTATGCAAAGTACGGGCGCAGGGATATGCAGGAACAATGCGGTGCCGGTCAGCATAACAATAACCGCACAACAGGCGGAACGGCCGAACACGGGATGACAGACACCATCGGCTACGATGAAGCGTATGTCATTAACAACAAAATCACGAATTCGCTGATTGACGGCCTGGTGCACCAGTATGCCTGGTATAAGAGTCGGGACGAATACGGACAGGCGACTGTGGTGCAGGTGAACAATATCTGCTGCCTGGGCTATGAGGACATCTACGGCAACAAGTATGACATGATGGACGGCGTGGATCTGCCGAACGACAGCGGTAACGTGGGCAAATGGCGCATCTGGATGCCTGACGGCAGTATCCGTATGGTACAGGGCAAGAAGGACAGCGGTCAGTGGATTACAGGCGTGGCGCACGGCAAGTATATGGACATGATTCCGGTAGGTAATTTGAACGGATCATCTTCTACTTACTATACCGACATGTACTGGATAAGCACCGCTACGGTCCGTGTGGTCTATCGCGGGTGCAACAATGCGTACGCGTATGGCGGTGTGTCGTATGCGGTTGCGAGTTACGATGCTTCGAATACGAATGCGTCTATCGGCTCGCGTCTGGCCTTCCGCGGCAAAATCGTCCGGGCGCAAAGCGTGGCAGCGTACAAGGCGATACGCGAGGTGGCGTAAGCGCAAAGCGCCAAAGCGTGGAGCGAAGCGACTAAAACGAAAGAACGGGATTCGGATGGTTTCCGAATTCCATTTAAAAGGTATTCAAATACCGGCGAAGCCGGCCGAATTTTTTTAGAATATTGATAGGGTAGGGGAATACAAAACTGAACTGATTTGAGGGTAAACGACCTCAATTTAACTATGTAAAGATAGTGATTTTTGTTGATATTTGCAAGTTATTTTTCTGTTATTTTTAGCTTAGAATTGACCAGTTCAAATGGAATAAAGAGTGCTTTAAATTATACGCTTCGTTTTGTGAAATGAACTTTTCATTTTGAAACGCGCGAACATTTCGATTTGCGGATTATAAAACTGCGGCGGGTTTCGTTTATCTGTTCCGAATCTGCCTTGCCCGCAGCAGGTTTACCGAAAGGATGATACTTGTAGGAAATGGCTCCATGCTTGCACTTCTCAATGCAGTTCATGCAAACCACACACCGGCTTGCATCAATCTGATGCTCCTTAAAGTTGATGCAGGCTGCCTTGCAGTTGCGTGAACAAAGACTGCATTGGTTGCACTTTTCCGAATCTATTGTGATGCGGAAAAGCGAATAACGTGAAAGGAAGCCCAAGACCGTTCCTACCGGGCAAATCGTATTACAATAGGTTCGTCCGTTGCGTCCGGCCAGAACAACAAGCACAGCCAAAGTAGCGGCAGCAATAATAAAAGTCGGCAGGCTCTTCAACCATACATCCGTTTCATAAAAGGCATAACTGTCTGCCCGTTCAGCCAGATAAGCAAGCAGATTGTTGCCCCATTGCCATATAGGTTGAAAAAGATTATTGGCAATACGTCCGTATGCACTATAGGGTGCAAGTAGAGCAGCCAATGAACCAATTCCGGCAATCAAAGCAATGATAAACACACCCAATACGCCATAGCGCAGCCAAGATAAGGCCGGAGAATAAGAGTAAGGAAGCTTCCTGCGTTTTTTAGGTTGCCGGCCCAGCCATGCCAGTATATCCTGAAATACCCCTAAGGGGCAAATCACAGAACAATAGATACGCCCGCATACCAAAGTGAGAATTACAAGAAACAATATCACTCCCACATTTAGCGCCAATACAGCCGGCAAAAACTGGATTTTGGCCAACCAGCCGAACCACCCATGCAACGTTCCCGTAAAATCAAGGAACAACAAGGTGATGAGTACAAAGCAAATCATTGCAAAAGTCAGTCTAATCTTCCGTAACATGATAATCCTTTATTTTGAGTTCCTAAACTATATCAGCGATATGAGTACAAAACAACTGCCGAAATAGTGAAATTTTATTTATGCAAAAATACATAAAAAAAGAAAGGTATCATCATTCAATGGAATTAAAAACGAAAGAAAGAAGGACAAATACAAAATGCTCCCATTTGCAGTATTAATTAAGTTCCCCTCCTCGTTACGGCCGGATAAAAGCCAATCTCTTATTTTCTTCTGCAAACAGAATAGCCGTATTGACTAATGCCAAATGCGAATAAGCTTGTGGAAAATTCCCCAGTTGTTCCTTCGTATTAAAATCAATATCCTCACTGAATAACCCCAAATGATTGGAATATGTCAGAACATCATCAAACAAACAACGGGCTTCTTCCTTTTCTCCGATAACAAAAAGCGCACGTATCAGCCAAAAAGTGCAAATGGTAAAAGCCGAAGAAGGAAGCCCGAAATCATCTTCGCTGTTATACCGGTACATCAATCCCTTATGCAAAAGAGCTTTTTTCACAGCCTTCACTGTCTTATGGTATCGGATATCGTCTGCTGCAATAAAACCGTAAGGTTCCATCAACAGCAAAGAGGAATCCATTGCCATATTATCATAAGTCTGCGAGAAACTTTGAAGTTCTTCCTTCCATCCATATGTCATTACATCCTGCCATACCTTGTCAGCTTCCTTTTGCCAACGTTCACTATAACCGTATTTATTGAGCATGGAAGCTATCTTTGCACCACGGTCCAAAGCCACCCAACACATCACTTTGGATGAAACAAAATGGCGGCTTTCTCCTCTGATTTCCCATATCCCCTTATCTGGTTTCTTCCAATCTTCCATTACCGTGGAAAGAATGCTCTTTACCATTTCCCACATATCCTCTATTTCGTCTAATGTACCGGGCATCAGCCGATAGTACTGGTAAATCAAATCCATCAGATAACCGAACGAGTCATTCTGCTTTTGATGGTAAGCATCATTACCTATCCGTACTGGTTTGGAATTCTTATATCCGGACAAATGCTCCAGAATAATCTCGGTCAGCTGCCTTTCTCCCCGAATGCCGTACATTATCTGATAGGATTCGTGCTTGGATACGAAAGTGGACTGTATGAACTTCATAAAACGTCTTGCTGCCCCTATATGGCCTATCTGGAACAAAGTTTCGATAGACATGGAGGCATCCCTCAACCAACAGAACCGATAATCCCAATTACGTACTTCGCCGACGGATTCGGGCAAACTGGTAGTAAGGGCGGCCAGTACGGCTCCGTTATAGTAAGACATCAGTTTCAAAACCAGCATGCTTCTTTCTATCACATCATTATAGAGAGAATATTTCTTAGTACGGTTGGTCCAATTAAGCCAATAAACCAAAGTACGGCAATATTCAATTTTTTCCCGTTCAATGTCCACCGGAATGACCTTTTCATTGTATGACAAAAGAAAGAACTCATCTTTTTCCAATATAATTTCTTTTTTCTGTTCGATGTTCTGCAAAGGAAGGGAAGAATACAAATATTGTCTATCTTTATTATCAGAAGAACAATAGCTTTCTATAAATTCAGAAGTGACATTATGAATCACTTTACCTTGCGCATAATTGGGAGCAGGGACATAGTTTACTTTGAAACGGGGCTTACCTTTTATCCACCTCACATATCGATACAATTCTGCCGGAAGATAATGGGCATTTTCGCAGGAACGGTAATAAGGCATGTAATCAAGTACGACAAATTCTCCCTCTTTCGAAGAAAAAGAAGTAGACAATATGTTAGTGTGAGGAACGTAAGATTGTGAGATATGATAGTCTTCTGTAACGTCAAATCCAAAACTTCCTCCTCTTTCCCGATCAAGTAGTGATGCAAAGATAGACGGAGAATCAAAATCGGGAAAACACAACCAGTCTATGCTGCCTTTTTCGGATATAAGTGCGGCAGTCCGACAATTGCCTACTACCCCATAATTTAAATTACTCATTTTTACTATTTTGTTTTTAACAAGTCTCTGAAAAAATCGAATACC
>ERZ1027245.298-NODE-298-length-18960-cov-4.184713_pt1 | contig 18960 bp, 15 predicted proteins | sample MGYA00519475_ERZ1027245 | MGnify/ENA primary metagenome ERZ1027245 (study PRJEB26926, sample SAMN06164723) | human gut metagenome | biome: ENVO:00009003; feature: ENVO:2100002; material: ENVO:00002003 | host: Homo sapiens | place: USA | collected 2012 ... | reverse complement strand
ACGAGATGACGTCGAGTCTCGTGGGCTCGGAGATGTGTATAAGAGACAGGCACAACGTCAGCGGCGTCAATCGCAACATCCGTACCGGCGCCAATGGCAATACCGACATCCGCGCGGGTCAGGGCCGGTGCATCGTTGATGCCATCGCCCACCATGGCCACGCGGCCCTTGTTTTTCAGGTTGCGGATCACAGCTTCCTTGCCATCGGGCAGCACACCGGCAATCACTTCGTCCACACCGGCCTGTGCACCAATGGCTTTGGCGGTGCGCTCGTTATCGCCGGTCAGCATCACAACACGGATGCCCATGCCCTGCAGTTCACGCACAGCCTGCGGGCTGTCCTCCTTGATGACGTCCGCCACGGCGATGACGCCCAGAAGCCGGTCCTCCGCCCCGAAGAACAGAGGCGTTTTCCCCTGCCGGGACAGCTCCTCGGTTCTGGCCTGCAAATTCTGAGATACGGCGGCGCGCTTGGCCGTAAAGGCGGCGCTGCCGCCCCACAGGGTCCGGCCCGCCAGCCTGGCTGTCAGCCCGTTGCCGGGCAGAGCCTGGAAATCCGATACCTCCGGGGCCGTCAGGCCCTCCGCCCGGTCCAGCACGGCCCGGGCCAGGGGATGCTCGCTTTTCTGCTCCAGGGCCAGGGCATAGGTCAGCAGCTCCTGCTCCGTGACGCCCTCCGCCGGGAGGATGTCCGTCACCCGGGGTTGGCCGCTGGTGATGGTGCCGGTTTTGTCCAGGGCCACGATCTGCACCCGGCCCGTTTCCTCCAGGGAGGCGGCGGTTTTGAACAGGATGCCGTTTTTGGCCCCCAGGCCGCTGCCCACCATAATGGCCACCGGCGTTGCCAGGCCCAGGGCACAGGGGCAGCTGATGACCAGCACGGAGATGCCCCGGGCCAGGGCGTAGCCCACCGGGTGGCCCAGCAGCAGCCACACCGCCGTGGTCACGGCGGCAATGGAAATCACCGCCGGGACGAACACGCCGGAGACCTTATCGGCAATCTTGGCGATGGGGGCCTTGGTGGCGGCGGCGTCGCTGACCATGCGGATGATCTGGGACAGGGTGGTATCCTGGCCCACCCGGGTAGCCCGGCAGCGGAGATAGCCGGACTGGTTCACCGTGGCGGCGGACACGCCGTCGCCGGGGGCCTTGTCCACGGGGATGCTCTCCCCGGTCAGGGCGGACTCATTGACGGCGCTGGAGCCCTCCAGCACCACGCCGTCCACGGGGATGCTCTCCCCGGGCCGGACGGCGAACTCGTCCCCCTGCTGCACCTGCTCCACCGGCACCTCCACCTCCCGGCCGTCCCGGAGCACAGAGGCGGTTCTGGGGGCCAGGCTCATGAGGCTTTTCAGGGCGTCGGTGGTTTTGCCCTTGGACCGGGCCTCCAGCATCTTGCCCACGGTGATCAGGGTCAGGATCATGGCGGCGGACTCAAAATAGAAGTCCATCATATAGGTCATGACGGCGGCTTCATCGCCCCGGACCTGGGCCGCCGTCATGGCGAACAGGGCATAGGTGCTGTAGCCGAAGGCCGCCGTGGCTCCCAGGGCCACCAGGGTGTCCATATTGGGGGCCCGGTGCCACAGGGCCTTGTAGCCGCTGATGAAGAACCTCTGGTTGATGACCATGATGATCACCGTCAGCAGCAGCTGGGTCAGGCCCATGGCCACATGGTTGTCATCGTAAAAATGCGGCAGGGGCCAGCCCCACATCATGTGGCCCATGGAAAAGTACATCAGCACCAGCAGAAAGCCCACGGACCAGATAAGCCGCCGCCGGATACGGGGCGTCTCGCGGTCCTCCAGCTGCTGCTCGTCGGCGCTGGGAGACGACTGGGCCGCGCCCTTTTCCGACGCGCCGTAGCCCGCCGCCTCCACGGCGGCAATAATGGCGGAGGGCTCCGCCGTGCCCTCTACGCCCATGGAGTTGGTCAGCAGGCTCACAGAGCACGCCGTGACCCCCGGGACCTTCCCCACCGCCTTTTCCACCCGGGCCGAGCAGGCGGCGCAGCTCATGCCCGTGACATTGTATTGCTTCATTGGGTCCACTCCTATTTCATCAGCTTTTGCAGGGTGGTCACCAGCTCGTCGATGACCTGATCCTCGCCGTCCCGGATGTCCTGGGCCACGCAGGTGCGGATGTGGCTGGCCAGCAGCTCCTTGTTGAAGGCGTTGATGGCCGCGTTCACCGCCGCCGCCTGGACCAGGATGTCGGGACAGTAGGCCCCGGCCTCCACCATGCCCCGGATGCCCCGGATCTGGCCCTCGATGCGGTTGAGCCGGTGGATCAGGCGCTTGTATTCCTCCGGCGAGCGCTCCTTTTTCCGCTGGGAGCAGCGGCAGCAGTTGTGTTCTTCCATAGTTTCCCCGCCTCGCTTTGTTTCATGATACCCCGTGGGGGTATCTATAGTTATATACCCCTCCCGGGTATTTGTCAAGCACAAAAAATCTCCCCGGGCGGGGAGATTTTTGTGTTATTGATAGTCCGACAGCAGGAACATGGGCTTCACGGCCACCACCTCGTCATACTCCCACTGCTCCACCTGGACATCGGCGGTCAGGGCCTTCAGGTCCCGCTTCACCACGTCCAGGGCCTCGTCGGCGGTCTGGGCCCGGCCCTCCCGCAGAACGCGAATCATCCGGGTCAGCACCACCGGGTGGGCATAGCGGGCAGGCAGGGGGAAATCCTTCGGCAGCACCGCCGCCAGGTCCGCCTGGGCCTGCTCCCATTCCCGGGTCAGGGCCGTTTTGTTGTTGCGGGCGGTGGGCAGCACATGGGCCCCGGAGAACAGGAACACCGCCGCCAGGCCGAACAGGGCAAAGTAGATGCCCACGCTGTTGGTGCCCCGGATCATGGATACCACGCCGTATACCAGGGCAATAAGCCCGGCGATAACGATGGCCAGGGCCACCCACTTATAGCTGGGATTGGAGCGGTCATTGACCCGCTTGGCCCTGGCCGCCTGGGACAGGCGGCGGGTCAGGCTGGTGTGGTCCTCTAAGAAGGTACGGGCCTGCTCCAGGCGCTCCCTTTCGGCCTGGGCCTGGGGCGTCAGCTCCTTGAGGTAACGGCGGGCGTTTTCGGCCCGCTGCTGGGCCATGTGCTGCTCCACCTTGCGGCTTTGCAGCGGCAGGTCCGGGCAGAGCTTGGAGAGGTAGGCCAGCAGGTTGTCCACGTCCTCCTCGTGCTTGAAATTGCACTTCTTTTCGCCGCCGTCGTACTCCACCACCAGGTAGGGGATGGAGCCGAAGGCCCCCTTGCCGGTGAAGCCGCCCTTGCTCATGGCCACGCGCTTGAACACGCGGCGCACCGAGGACAGCGCCACATAATAGTGCCGGTCGATGAAAAAACTGTTGAGATACAGGGCCTTTTCGCCCACGCCGCAGGGGCCGAAGCGGCGGCAGCCCTTCTTATCCGCCGCCAGGGTCTCGTTATCCAGCGTGACGCTGCCAAGGCGTGCAGGTGCAAAAATCATAGCAGTTCCTCCCATAGGGGCAAAGCGGCAGGAGGGGCCTGCCGCTTTGCGAAGTTTTGAAAAAGGGGCGAATTACTTGCCCAGCGTCTCGTAGTGAGGCTGGGTATGGCGCTTCTTGATGGTGTACAGGAAGATACCCAGGAACAGGACGGCCACGGCGATGCCGATGGGGTAAGCCACGGCGGTGTTGTACACGGTGACGCCCTCGGCGGTCTTGTGGTTGATGAACTGGCCCAGGCACTCGTTGCCCAGCAGGAAGTAAGTGGCGGAAACGGCGCTCATGAAGGTGGCAGGCACGGCGGTGATCCAGTAGTTCTTCTTTTCATAGAACAGATACATGGAAGCGGCCCACAGGACGATCATGGCCAGAGTCTGGTTGGTCCAGCTGAAGTAACGCCAGATAACGGTGTAGTCGATGAAGCCCAGGGCATTGCCCACGCCCAGGACGGCGCCCACGCCCAGAACGGGCACGCACAGCAGCAGACGGTTCTTCCACTTCTTCTGGTCAATCTTGAACCAGTCGGACAGCACCAGACGGGCGCTGCGGAAGGCGGTGTCGCCGGAGGTGATGGGGCAGGCAATCACGCCCAGCATAGCCAGGGCCACGCCCACCTTGCCCATGGTCTTGACGCAGACATCATAGATGGCGGCAGACTGACCATTGGCCAGGATCTCGGCCAGGCCGGTGTTCAGGCCGCCGGTGACCTCATACAGAGCGCAGCCGGCAGCGGCCCACACCAGGGCGATGACGCCCTCGGAAACCATGGCGCCGTAGAACACGAAGCGGCCCTGCTTCTCGCTCTTCATGCAGCGGGCCATCAGGGGGCTCTGGGTGGAGTGGAAGCCGGAGATAGCGCCGCAGGCCACGGTGATGAACATGAAGCTCCACACGGGAGTTCCCTTGGGATGCATGGAACCGAAGTGATCCCAGATCTCGGGAATGGTGTACTCAGGCTTGACAAAGATGCCCACGGCCACGCCGACGGCCATGACGATCAGGCAGATACCAAAGATAGGATAAATCTTACCGATGATCTTGTCAATGGAAATAAAGGTGGCGATGAAATAATACACCAGGACGATGATCAGCCAGAACAGAGTGGTGGTGACAATGCCGGTGGAGCCGCCGTTCTTGAACAGGGTGACGATCAGGCCGGCAGGACCCACGGCGAACACGGTGCCCACCATGATCAGCAGCACCACGCTGAACACGCGCATGACGTTCTTCATAAAGCCGCCCAGGTAGATACCGGAGATCTCGGAGATGGAAGCGCCGTTGTTGCGCTCGCTCATCATGCCGGAGAAGTAGTCATGCACTGCACCGGCAAAGATCGTACCAAAGGTGATCCACAGGAACACGATGGGGCCCCACAGAGCACCCTGCATAGCGCCGAAGATGGGACCAAGGCCCGCGATGTTCAGCAGTTGGATCATGAACAGCTTCCACTGGGGAAGGACCACATAGTCCACGCCGTCGTTGATCTTCACAGCGGGGGTCTCGCGGTCGTCCGGCCCGAAGGTGTTTTCCACCACCTTGCCATAGACGAAATAACCGCCGATGAGCAAGGCCAGGCAAATCAGAAAGCTAACCATTTTTCTCTTCCTCTATTCATACATCATAATGTTTTGGAGCAAAAGGACGCAACTCCTCTTGCATTCCGTCCAATATGATAATTATTTTGCAGAAAAAATCAATTCTCACTTTGTACAAAAATTCTTTACATTTTCGTTACGATGTTCACGGAAAATTCGCGGATTCTTTATTGCGTTGAAATAATTTGCAGGAGTTCGCACGAGGGCGGCGCAGATTTTTGAAAGATGATACATCGTGCAGAGGTCAGCTTGGTAACGTTTGCGGTCGTTAGTTCGTTTTGGAGGCATGAAAGAAATCCTGCACGGCGTAAGCCGTGCAGGATTTCTTGAGACTGTCGAAAAACTCGGAAATCTTCCGCCATCGGAAAGGAAGATAGTTACGAAAGAAACCCATCAGGGGTGTCTTTCGTTTGCAATCACAGGTTTTTCAGAACTTAAAAAGTTCTGAAAAACCGCACACAGCTTGTCAAAAAAGGCTTTTTTGACAAGCTGTGAAATCCTGCACGGCGTAAGCCGCGCAGGATTTCTTGAGACTTCTATTGCTCCCGCTTCAGGAGGCGGATGTCCTGGCCGATGAAGGGCAGAAGCTCAAACTCCCCCTCCAGCCGGGACATGATCTGGGCCGAATAGCGGCGGCCGATCTGGTCGGGGTCCAGGTTGGTGCTGATGATGGTGCTTTTCCCCGCCAGCAGGCGGCCGTTGAGCAGCTGGTACAGGGCGCTCTGGACAAAGGCGGTGGTCATCTCGGTGCCCAGGTCGTCCAGGATCAGCAGGTCGCAGGCCATGCATCGCTCCACGCTTTCGTCCGGCTCGTCCACGTCGTCCCGGCGGAACTTGGCCGCCTCGAACTGGGAGAAAATATGCCCCGCCGTGTCGTACACCACGGAGAAGCCGTCCTCGCTGACCACCCGGGCGATGCAGGCGGACAGAAACGTCTTGCCCAGGCCCGGCGCGCCGAACAGCAGCAGATTCTGCTTCCCGGGGCGGAAGTCCCGGGCGAAGGACTGGCAGATCTCCAGATTCCGCTGGGCCGCCTCCCGGGGGGAGCGGGGCAGGCCGCCCCGGTCCGTGGAATAGTAGTCCAGGCGGAAGGTGTCGAAGCTCTGGGAGCCGATGTCCAGCATGTGGGACAGCTCCGCGATCTGCTCCCGGGCGTAGTAGCTGCGCAGGCAGGCGCACATGGAGCCGTCCGGCAGGAACCCGGCGTCGCCGCACCGGGCGCACCGGGGCTTCTCCTCCAGATAGTCGGCAGGACAGCCCAGAGCCGTAAGGATCTCCCCCCGGCGGCGCTGGAGGGCCAGATTCTCGTCCCGGATGGCGTGGATGGCGGGCACCGGGTCCCGGCCCCCCTTCAGGGCCCTGGTGATGATCTGGCTCATGGTGCCGCGCAGGCGGCGGTCGATGTCCGCCAGCTCCGGCTCCCGGGCAAACAGCTGCTGCTGACGCTCCCGGAACTGCCGGGCCCGGCGCTGCTTATCCTCGTCAAAGCGGGCCATGGCCCGGCTGAGAATTTTTCCGTCGTAGGGCATGGGGGTTCCCTCCTTTACCGCTTTATATTACCACTTCATGTATTTTTCCATGCGGGAGTTGTCCTGATCCGGCTTGTCCGGCTTCGGGGACGGCTGGGCGGGCTTTCCGGCGTCGCCCTGCTGGACCTCCTCCGGGGTGTGCCAGCCGTTTTCGTGCCAGCGGCGGAGGATGCCGTTGAGATACCGCCACTCTAACTGCTTCTTATAGAATATGGTCTTGTCGTAGGCCAGGGCCACCGTTTCCGGCGGGAAGCCCTTGTCCATCCAATCGGAGATGTACTTTTCCTCGCTGGCCACCGGGCGGCGCTGGCCCAGGCCCAGCACCTGCATATAGGCGGACTGGCCCTGCTGTCTGTCCCGCCAGGTTTTCAGATAGCGGGCGGCGCTGTCCTGGTCGAACAGGCCCTGGCGGGCCCAGTAGTAGCCCTCTTTCTCGATCTGGCGCAGGGTGGGGCGGCGGCCGGGGCCGTAGCGCTCCTCGGACCGGGTGATGCAGTGGTTCACCAGCAGATAGATCACGTCCGCCGGCATGCCCAGGTCGTCATACAGCCCCGCCAGCACCTGCAGGTCGGCGGTTTTCAGCTTGCGGCCCAGCTTCTCCTCCACCTGGGGGATCAGCATCCGGAAGGAGCGGTCGTCCTCCAGAAGGGCCGCCAGGTCCTGGGCGCTGTATACCGGGCGCTCCTCCGCCGGGGCCGGAGGCGGCGTCTCCGCCGGGCGCTGGATCAGGCCCAGCCGCTGCAGGCCCGTTTCCGCCGCATTCAGCCGCAGCTGGCTCCAGCGCAGCCGGGACTGCAGCTCCTGCTCGGTGATGCCCCGGTCCGCCCGCATCAGAAGCAGGTATAAAAGCGCGGCGTCGCCGTCGCCGTTTTTCACCAGGCGGTCCACCTGGTCCGCCGTCAGCACGATGCTGGGGTCATTTTCCCGCAGGATATAGCCGCTCATAGCCGCGCCCTCCCTTCTGTTTCCTTCGGAACCCCTTTATTTTACACGAAATCCCCCGGTTCGTAAAGCCGCCCAGGCAGGTTTTTCACAAAATTCTCCTTTTCGGCAGAAAAGGCTTTTCCCGGCGGGATTTTGTGGTATAATGGATTCTGTATCGGTATGACTCTTTTTGCGGTTTACATAAATAGGAGGATGACATGGCAAATAAGGTGACAATGAACATCTGCGGCCAGGAGTATACCCTGGTGGCAGACGAGAGCGCGGCATATATGGAGAAGGTAGGCGCACTGGTGGACGAGAGGATGCGCCAGGTGCTGGATGCCCTGCACGTGAGCCAGACGGACGCGGCGGTGCTGGCGGCGGTGAACCTGGCGGATGAGCTGCTGAAAAATCAGGCGGCGGCGGAGAATCTGCGCCGCCAGGTGAAAAACTATCTGGACGAGGCCACCCAGGCCAAGAACGAGGCCTCGGAGCTGAAGCGCCAGCTGTTCAAGGCCCAGCAGGGCCGGGGCCAATGATGGAGCTGCTGAGCCCCGCCGGGGGCTGGGAGGCCATGGTGGCCGCCGTGCAGAACGGGGCAGACGCCGTGTACATGGGCTTCGGCGGGCTCAACGCCCGGCGCAGCGCCCGGAATTTCACGGACGAGGAGTTCCGGGAGGCCGTGGCCTACTGCCATCTGCGGGGGGTGAAGGTGTATCTGACCCTGAACACCCTGGTGACGGACCGGGAGCTGCCTGCCGCCGCCGAGGCCCTGAAAAAAGCCTCGGACATGGGGGTGGACGCCATTCTCATCCAGGACTGGGGCATCTGGCGGCTGGCCCGGGAAATTGCGCCCGATGTTCCCCTCCACGCCAGCACTCAGATGAGCCTGCACACCCTGGGCGGGGCGTGCCGGGCGGCGGAGCTGGGCCTGGAGCGGGTGGTGCTGGCCCGGGAGCTGAGCCGCCGGGACATCCACACCATAACCCGGGGCTGTCCCGCGGAAATCGAGGTGTTCGGGCACGGGGCCCTGTGCATGTGCTACTCGGGTCAGTGCGAAATGAGCGCCGTGATCGGCGGACGCAGCGGCAACCGGGGAGCCTGCGCCCAGCCCTGCCGCCTGCCCTACGGCGTCAACGAAAAGGCCGCCGGAGGCCATCCCCTGAGCCTGAAGGACGCCAACCTGGCGGACTATGTGCAGGAGCTGGAACAGATGGGCGTGGCGTGCCTGAAGCTGGAGGGCCGCATGAAGCGGCCGGAATATGTGGCGGTGATCACAGGGATCTATCGCCGTCTGCTGGATGAGAAGCGGGGACCCAGCCGGGAGGAGTCCCGGCAGCTGGAGGCCGCCTTCTCCCGCAGCGGCTTCACCGACGGATACTATAAGGGGCGCACCGGGCCGGAGATGTTCGGCACCCGGCCGGAGAACGCCCCGGAGCCCAAGGAGCTGTTTGCCCGGGCCAAGGCCGGGTACAGCAGGGAGGACAGCCGCCGGGTGCCGGTGGACATGGTCTGCACTCTGCGGGCCGGGGAGCCGGTATCCCTGACGGCCAGCGCCGGGGGACACGTCGTCCGGGCGGAGGGTCCCACCCCGGAGGAGGCCCGGAACCGGGCCCTGACGGCGGAGGAATTGCAATCCCGGCTGGAGAAAACCGGCGGCACCGTGTTCCGGCCCCGGGAAACCCGGGTGGAACTGGAGGAGGGGCTGATGCTGCCGGCCAGCGCCGTGAACGCCCTGCGGCGGCAGGCCCTGGAGGGCCTGGAAGCCGCCCTGGCCCAGCCGCCGGTGCGGCGGACGGGTACCCCCTCTCCCCTGCCCCAGGCCCAGCCGGGGCCTGACGCGCCGGTGCTGACCTGCTCCATTATGCGGCCGGAGCAGCTGACGGAGCCCCTGGCCCAGTGCGAGACGGTGTATGTTCCGGCGGAGCTTCTGGAAAAGCTCGACCTGAACCGCTGGGCGGAAATGACCCACATCTGCGCCGTTCTGCCCCGGATTTTTCGGACGGAGGACCAGGCGGCGCTGCGGGCGCTTTTGCAGCAGCACCGGGAGCACCTGTCCGCCGTGGCCATCGGCAATCTGGGACACCTGCCCATTGCCGAGAGTCTGGGTCTGCCCCTGTGGGGGGACCTGGGGCTGAATCTTTTCAACAGTGAGTCCCTGCTTTTCTGGAAGGAGCTGGGGCTGGAAGCTGCCGCCGTGTCCATGGAGCTGCGGTGGCAGCAGCTCCGGGACCTGCGGAAGGTTCTGCCCTGCGAGGCGGTGGTATATGGCCGCCTGCCGCTGATGATCATGGAAAACTGCGTCATCCGCAATCAGCTGGGCTGCCGGGACGCCGGGCGGGACTATGCGGACCGCTCCCCTGCCTGCCGGTGCGGCCAGGAGAACGTCCTGGTGGACCGCACCGGGGCGCAGTTCCCCCTGGTGGGCCAGTGGGGCCACCGGTGCGAGATCGAGAACAGTAAGGTGCTGTTCCTGGCGGATAAGCCGGAGTGGCGGCAGCTGGGGCTGACCCGGGCACGGCTGCGGTTCACCACGGAGCCGCCGGAGGAGTGCGTCCGGGTGCTGCGGGCCTATCAGGGCCGCAGCGACTACCGGCCGGACCAGCTGACCCGGGGCCTGTTCTACCGGGGCGTGGAATAAATACGCCCGGTTATCAACCTTTACAATCTTTTCACAGTTTGTTTTCATATTTAATAGGAGCAAGTGGTACAATGGAGCTTAAAATCAAGGCGGTGTCGCCGAAAATAGGCCGGGAGTTCCCGCTGCCCCAGTATAAGACGGCGGGAGCGGCGGCCATGGACCTGTGCGCGTGCATGGAGGAGGACGTGACCCTGGCCCCGGGCCAGCGGCTGGGCATCCCCACGGGGATCGCCATCGCTCTGCCCTCCCCGGACTATGTGGCCCTGGTGTTTGTGCGCAGCGGCATGGGCTTTAAGCACGGGATCGGCCTGAGCAACGGCGTGGGCGTTATCGACAGCGACTATCGGGGGGAGATCTCCGTGGGGCTGATGAATCTGTCCGGGGAGGACTATACCATCCGGCCCGGGGACCGCATCGCCCAGCTGATGGTGGTGCCGGTGGTGCGGCCTGTTCTGGTGCAGGCGGAGGAGCTGGATGAGACGGACCGGGGCGCAGGCGGCTTCGGCTCCACCGGGAGGTGAGGCCATGGCAAGGATCGTGCTGGCCTCCGGTTCCCCCCGGCGGCAGGAGCTGCTGACCCGGATCGGCATCCGGGATTTCACCGTGCGGGTGCCTCAGGTAGAGGAGTGGTATCCCCAGGGGCTGACGCCCCCGGAGATCGTGTCGTATATCAGCCGGGAGAAATCCCAGGCGGTGCCGTCGGAGGAGGACGAGATCGTCATCACCGCCGACACCATGGTGTTTCTGGACCAACAGCGGCTGGGAAAGCCCAAGGATGAGGCGGACGCCCTGCGGATGCTGACGGACCTGGCGGGGCGGCGGCACACGGTGTGCACCGGCGTTACCCTGCGGCAGGGACAGCGGTCCCTGACCCGGGCCCAGTCCACAGACGTGTATTTCCGGCCCGCCGGCCGGGAGGAGCTGATGGCCTATATCCGGGGCGGCGAGCCCATGGACAAGGCCGGGGCCTACGGCGTGCAGGGCCAGGGGGCCCTGCTGGTGGAGCGCATTGACGGGGATTTTTTCAACGTGATGGGTCTGCCGGTGCTGCTGCTGAGCCGGATGCTGGCGGAGTTCGGCGTGACGCTGCTGTGACCAGTTTATCAAAAAAGGCTTTTTTGATAAACTCGACGATAAGGAATACGCTATGAAACGATTTTTTCAGAAAAACGGCATTATGATGCTGGCCGCCGTGGTGGTGGTGGCGGTGGGGCTGTGTATCGCCAGCGCCGTCAGCAACCAGACGGGGTTTTTGCAGAACGCCGCCGGAGTGGTCACCTATCCCTTCCGGGCGGCGGGTTCCGCCGTGGCCGGATGGTTCCAGAACATCGGCCAGCGGTTCGAGACGGTGGAAGCCCTGCGCCAGGAGATCGAGGAGCTGCGCAAGGAAAACGCCCAGCTGAAGGAGGATGCGCGCCAGGCCAAGACCGACAGCGAGGAGAACCAGCGGCTGCGGGACCTGAACGGTCTGAGGCAGCAGCGGCGGGACTTTACCTTTGAGGCGGCCCGGGTCATCGAGCGCAGCACCTCCAACTGGTCCAGGACCCTGACCCTGAACAAGGGCACCGGCCTGGGCGTGGCCATCGGCGACTGCGTGGTGGATCAATACGGCTATCTGGTGGGTGTGGTCACCGAGGCGGGCGCCAACTGGTGCACCGTGACCACCATCCTGGACACGGATTCCCAGCTGGGGGCCCTGGTGTTCCGCACCGGCGAGGTGACGGTGGCCATGGGGGACCTGGCCCTGATGGGGCAGGGAAAGCTGAAGCTGTCGTACCTGGAGGGGGAATCCAGCCTCATCAACGGCGACATGATCGTCACCTCCGGCCTGGGAGGCTACTATCCCTCGGGACTGGTCATCGGCTCCGTGGAGGAGATCAAAACCGATGACAACGGCCTGACCCGCTACGCCACCATCATCCCCAAAACCGATATCACCCAGCTGGTGGAGGTGTTCGTGATCACGGACTTCACCATCGTGGATTGAGAGGAGCGGCCATGAATCAATCCATGAACCAACGGGATATGTTCTTCAAATGGCTGTACTACGCCGGGGCGGTGCTGCTGCTGGTTCTGGTGCAGTCCCTGGTGCTCAACCGCATCTCCGTGTGGGCGGTGCACCCGTTTCTGCCGCCGGTGATCGCCGGGATCATGGCCATGCTGGAGGGTCCCGCCGAGGGGGCCGTGTTCGGCGGCATCTTCGGCCTGCTGTGCGACCTGACTATGCCGGGGGGCATCCCGTGCTTCTATACCCTGGCGTTTCTGGCGGCGGCGCTGCCGGCGGCGATGATCGCCAAGCGGCTTCTGAGCCAGGGATTCCTGTGCGCCGTTCTGTGCGCGGCTCTGGCCCTGGTGATCACGGACCTGCTGCACACGGTGCTGCTGACCTTCCGGCAGGGGGTGGAGCTGAGCGCCGCCCTGTCGCTGACGGGGCGGGAGCTGGCCGTGACGGTGGTGCTGTCGCCGCTGGTGTATCTGCTGCTGCGCAGCGTGCACAACCGGATCCTGAGATAGGAGGCGTGCCATGAAGAAAAACGCATTTGACCCGATGCGGGTCCGCATCTGGGCGCTGACGGGGCTGATGGGCCTGTGCCTGCTGGCCTTCGCCGGGGTGATGTACTATACCCAGATCCTCCACGGGGAGGAAAACCGGGCCAAGTCCCTGGCCAGCAACGCCGCCAGCGAGACGGTGGAGGCCTCCCGGGGGATCATCACCGACCGCAACGGCAAGGTGCTGGTGTCCAACCGGCTGACCTATACCCTGATCTTCTCCGCCAAGGATTTTGAGAATGACCAGGACCTGAACGCCGCCATTCTGCGGCTGACGGACCTGTGCACCGAGAACGACACCGTTTGGAACGATACCCTGCCCCTGAGCAAAACCGCGCCCTACAGCTATACCGACGCCCAGGACAGCGAGGGCTTCGCCCTGTTCCTGAAGAACAAGAGCATCCCCTATTCCAAGCTGTCCCAGGTGACCCCCACCCTGCAGCCGGAACGGTTCATGGCCAAGCTGCGGGAGCTGTTCAAAATCGACAGCAGCTATACCGACGACCAGGCCCGGACCATCGCCGGGGTGCGGTATGAGCTGGCGGTGAAGAGTCTGACGGACGCACAGTACGTCTTTGCCGACGACGTGTCCGTGGAGCTGATCAGCCAGACGGCGGACGGCCAGTATCAGGGGGTATCCACCGGCACCTCCTCCGCCCGGGTGTATAACACCGAATATGCCGCCCATGTGCTGGGGCGGCTGAGCCCCATCTACTACGAGGACTGGGTTGGCGACCCGGAAAACGGCGTCACCGGCTATCGGGACATGGAGGGCTACTCCATGAACTCCCTGGTGGGCCGGGAGGGCGTGGAGAAGGCCTTTGAGTCCTATCTCCACGGCACCAAGGGCACCCGGATCATCACCACCAACGAGGAGGGGAAGATCACCGGCGAGCTTTACACCAAGGAGCCTCAGCCCGGCGGCACCGTGGCCCTGACCCTGGACATCGACGTGCAGGAGGACACGGAGAAGTCCCTGGCCCAGACCATCCAGGCCATGACCGCCAAGGACGGCATTGTCCGGGGCGGCGCGGCGGTGGTGGTGGGGGTAGGCTCCGGCGAGGTGCTGGCCATGGCCAGCTATCCCACCTATAACCTGTCCACCTTTGACCAGGATTACAGCAAGCTGGTCAGCGACACCGTGGGCACTCCCCTGCTGAACCGGGCTATCGGCGGCGCATACGCCCCGGGCTCCACCTTTAAGCCCTGCACCGCCGTGGCGGCCCTGGAGTCGGGGATCATCACCCCCTCCTCCACCATTGTGGATCGGGGCGTGTATGACTACTACAAATCTCCCCAGCCCCGGTGCTGGATCTACAACGAGTACGGCGGCACCCACGGACGGGTCAACGTGTCCCAGGCCATCACCGTGTCCTGCAACTATTTCTTCTATGAGGTGGGCCGGTTGACGGGTATCAAGACCCTGGCGGACTACGCCAGGCAGTTCGGTCTGGGCGAGTATACCGGCATCGAGATCGGCGGGGCGGGAAGTGCCGAGGCCAAGGGCTCCATGGCCACCCCGGAGTTTGCCGAACGCAACGGTCTGGAGTGGACCGACGGCCAGACCCTGACCGCCGCCATCGGCCAGAGCTATGACCTGTTCACGCCCCTGCAGCTGGCCAACTACATCGCCACCCTGGTGGGCAGCGGCCAGCACTATGAGGCCCATCTGCTGAAAAACGTGAAATCCTACGACAACTCCTCGGTGATCTACGCCTATGACAAGGCGCCGCTGAACACCGTGGAGATGAGCGACAGCACCTTGCAGGCGGTGAAGGAGGGCATGCACAACCTGACCACCGGGAGCCTGTCCTACTACTTCTCCAATTGCGTGGTGTCCGCCGGCGCCAAGACCGGTACCGCGGAAACCGGTATCGCCAATACCAACAACGGCGTGTTCGTGTGCTTCGCCCCCTATGACGATCCCCAGATCGCCGTGGCCGTGGTCATCGAGAAGGGCGGCTCCGGTGCGGCCCTGGCCTCCACCGCCGTGGACATTGTGAACTCCTATTTCTCCCAGGAGGAGATCGGCGCCGTGGTCATCGGCGAAAATACCCTGCTGAAATGAGGCATTCCATGAGCAAGATCTTTGACTCCCGCGATACGGAATATAAGTCCCCCTTTGGCGCCGCCGTGTGCGGCGCCACTGTCCGTTTCGCGGTTCGACCGGGGGATGAAAACGTTACCGGCGTGACGCTGCTCCTGCGGCGGGAATTTGCGGGTACGGAGCAGGAGGTGGCCCTGTCCCCCGGCGATGATGGCCGGTGGCAGGGGGTATACACCGCCCCGGAGGAGCCGGAGCTGGTGTGGTACGCCTTCCGGTTTTCGTATCCGGAGGGGCAAAGGCTATACGGCCTTCACGGCTTCGACGACCAGGCCCGGTGGCAGCTGACGGTTTATGACGACAGCCGCCCTACCCCCGCCTGGTTTGGCCGGGGCATCACCTATCAGATCTTCCCGGACCGGTTCTGCCGCACCCGGGTGCCGGACCCCGCCGGGATGGTGGGGGACCGGGTGGTCCACCAGGACTGGGACGACACCCCGGTGTGGCGGCCCGATGCCCAGGGAATCATCCGCAACAACGATTTCTTCGGCGGCAGTCTGGCGGGGATCACCTCCCGATTAGACTACCTACAGAGTATGGGAGTAGGTACGTTGTACCTGTGTCCGATTTTTGAGTCCGACAGCAACCACCGGTATGACACGGCGGACTACCGGCGCATTGACCCCATGCTGGGCACCGAGGAGGACTTCCGCACCCTGTGCCGGGAGGCCGGGTGCCGGGGCATCCGGGTGATGCTGGACGGGGTGTTCAACCACACCGGCAGCAACAGCCGGTATTTCAACGCCCAGGGATTCTATCCGGAGTTGGGGGCGGCCCAGAGCCGGGAGTCCCAGTATTTTAATTGGTACTCCTTCCACCCCTGGCCGGAGGATTACGACGCCTGGTGGGGCATCAGGACCCTGCCGGCGGTGCAGGAGTCCGCGGACAGCTATCGCCGGTTCATCATCCGGGACGGAGACTCCGTGGTGCGGCACTGGCTGCGGCAGGGGGCCTCCGGCTGGCGGCTGGACGTGGCCGACGAGTTGCCGGACGATTTCATTGCCGAAATTCGCAGCGCCATGGACCAGGAGAAGCCCGACAGCTTCCTGTTGGGCGAGGTGTGGGAGGACGGCAGCAACAAGATCGCCTACAGCCAGCGCAGGCGGTATCTGCTGGGCAGCGAGACCCACGGGCTGATGAACTATCCCTTCCGGACGGCGGCCCTGGACTGGCTGCGGGGCGGCGACGCCGCCTGCTTCCGGGGCACCATGGAGGTCATCCGGGAGCACTATCCCCGGCCCGCCTTCTACAGCGCCCTGAACATTCTGGGTACCCATGACACGCCCCGGATCCTGACCCTGCTGGGAGCGGAGGATGTGCCGGATACCAAGGACGGCCGGGCGGCATACCGCCTCTCCCCTGCCCAGCGGCAGAAGGGCCAGGCCCGGCTGCGGGTGGGCGAGATGCTGCTGTACTGCTTCCCCGGCTCCCCCACGGTGTACTACGGCGACGAGGCCGGGATGGAGGGCTTTGAGGACCCCCTGAACCGGGGGACCTATCCCTGGGGCCGGGAGGACCAGGAGCTGCTGGCCTTCTTCCGCCAGCTGGGGCAGCTGCGCCGGGAGCGCCTGTCCATGCAGGAGGGGAACCTGACCTATCTCCATGCCCGGGGCGGCGTTCTGGTGCTGCGGCGGCAGCTGGGGGACGAGATCACCGTGGCAGCCCTGAACGCAGGCGAGGACGCCGCAGAGGTAGCCATCCCCTGGCCCCGGGAGCTGGCCCGGGAGGCCCTGACCTTCCAGCAGTTCTATGCCCCCGGCGGGAAGCTGCGGCTGCGGCTGCCGCCGGTTTCGGGGATGATCCTGATATGACCCACGGGGTGGATGTTTCACGTGAAACATCCACCCTTTTTGCGTGTTGGTTTCGCTGTTTCACGTGAAACATTTTTCTCAAGTTTTTTCTCATTTTGCAGATTTTCTATTGAAACCGACTGAAAATGTGATATACTAAAATAAAGACCGACAGAAAGCGAGTGTGGACAAAGTGGCGAAAATCGTGGCGATCGTGAATCAAAAAGGCGGCGTTGGGAAGACCACCACCTGTGTCAACCTGGCTGCGGCCCTGAAATACCTGGGGAAGCGGGTGCTTTTGTGCGACTTTGACCCCCAGGCCAACGCCACCTCCGGCATGGGGGTGGACAAATCCGTGTCCAACGGCGTGTATGACGTGCTCATCAACGGCGTGGAGACCCGGAAGGCCATCGTCACCACCCCCTATGGCGACGTGCTGCCCAGCAGCAAGGCCCTGGCCGGGGGCGGCGTGGAGATGATCGAAATGGCGGACCGGCAGTTCCTGCTGCGCAGCGCCCTGGACGCCGTAAGGGACGACTATGACTATATCTTTGTGGACTGTCCCCCCTCCCTGGAGTTGCTGACCCTGAACGCCCTGTGCGCGGCGGATTCCCTGCTGGTGCCGCTGCAGGGGGAGTATTATGCCCTGGAGGGGCTCAGTGACCTGATGAACACCGTGCGCATCGTCCGGCGGAACATGAATCCCCGGCTCCAGATCGAGGGCGTGCTGCTGACCATGTTCGACGGGCGCACCAACCTGGCCATTCAGGTGGCCCAGGAGGTCAAGCGGTTCTTCCCCGGGAAGGTGTATGCCACGGTGATCCCCCGGAACATCCGCTTGTCCGAGGCACCCAGCCACGGAAAGCCCATCACGGCCTATGACCGGGGCTGCCGGGGCGCGGAGGCCTATCTGGCCCTGGCCAACGAATTTCTCAAGAAAAATACCTGATTCCGTGCGGAAAGGAGCGTTTCAGCAATGGCCAACAACCCAAAAGGGCTGGGCAAAGGCCTGGCCGCCCTGTTGGGAGACGACGTGATCGATTCCCAGGAGGAAAAGAGCAGTCTGTTTCTGCCGATTTCTCAGGTGGAAAGCTGCGCATCCCAACCCCGCAAGCAATTTGACCCGGAGTCCCTGGCGGACTTAGCCGACTCCATCCGGGAGCACGGCATCATCCAGCCGCTGACGGTGCGGAAGCTGCAGTCCGGCTATTACCAGATCATCGCCGGTGAGCGGCGCTGGCGGGCCGCCCGCATGGCGGGACTGACCCAGGTGCCGGCTATCGTCATCGAGGCCGACGATCGCAAAGCCATGGAGCTGGCCATGATCGAGAACCTCCAGCGGGAGGACCTGAACCCCATCGAGGAAGCCGAGGGCTATCAGGTGCTGATGAGCCAATACAACATGACCCAGGAGGAAACCGCCCAGCGGGTGGGCAAGTCCCGGTCCGCCGTGGCCAACGCCCTGCGTCTGCTGAACCTGTGTCCTCCAGTGCGGGCCATGGTGGAGGACGGACGGCTGACCAACGGCCACGCCCGGGCGCTGCTGCGGCTCCAGGACCCGGAGGTCCAGCGCCGGGCCGCCGGGGATATGGTGCGCCGGGGGATGAACGTGGCCCAGGCGGAGGCCTATGTGGAAAAGCTCCTGCAATCGGCCCAGGTCACCCCGCCCCGGGGCCGGAGCACCTACATCATCAAGGACGTGCGGCTGTTTCTCAACAGCGTGGACCGGGGGCTGCACCTGATGCGGCAGGCCGGGGTGGACGCCGGATGGAATCGCCAGGATACGGACCGGGAGATTCTGCTGACCATCCGCATCCCCAAGCGCGCATCGGGAAAAATCGACAGTGTGTCCGAAAGTTGCTGATTGTTACCGGATTGTAACCTTTTCCCGGCAGGGATGTAGTATACTGTATAAACTGCGAATTGTTGCAGCTATACAGAAATGAGGAGGGGCATCCATGGAACAGACCAACCAGAAGCCCTTACAGAAGGAAAAGAAACCCCGGTCCCTGGGCCGCACCGCGGGCCTGATTGCCGGCATCGCCGTGGGCGTGCTGGCGGCGGCGTACATAGCCGTCTGCGCGGTGGCCGCCGCCGGAGGGACCACCCTGCGGGGCACCCAGGTGCTGGGGGTGGACGTGGGCGGCCTTACGGCGCAGCAGGTCCGGGACAAATGGCAGCGGGAGGGCGACGCTGCCTGCCGGAAGGAGACCATCGACCTGACCCTGGAGGACCAGGTCATCGGCACGGTGAACCTGACGGAGCTGGGGGTGTCCGTGACGCCCCAGGAGGCGGCCCAGGCCGCCTGGAACCTGTCTCTTATACACATCTCCGAGCCCACGAGACTCGAC
>ERZ1027245.286-NODE-286-length-19175-cov-5.182845_pt1 | contig 19175 bp, 17 predicted proteins | sample MGYA00519475_ERZ1027245 | MGnify/ENA primary metagenome ERZ1027245 (study PRJEB26926, sample SAMN06164723) | human gut metagenome | biome: ENVO:00009003; feature: ENVO:2100002; material: ENVO:00002003 | host: Homo sapiens | place: USA | collected 2012 ... | reverse complement strand
GTCGAGTCTCGTGGGCTCGGAGATGTGTATAAGAGACAGGAATTTTCCCTGTATATCATTAGATGATTTCAATGGATTTTTAAGAGTGAAAAACTTAAAAGAGCTTGGCACGACTATAAAAGAATGAGTAAAAAATTGATAACTTATTAAGTTAGTTTTGGACCCCGAAATGGGGTCCTTTTTTGTGACAAAATTTAAAAAAGACTGATTTTACGGCGATTTGTGACCAACTCAACGAGTTGGTCACGAAAATTTCAAATCCGCGATAATAAAGACATCAGTTGAGAAAGCCTCAGCTGTAGAAATAAATCTCAATTGTCCGAGATGGCCATTAGGACGATGGGATGCATAAGAGTTCCAAACACAGCAATAAAAGCTGTGTTTGAAGCGAAGATGCACCCACCGTTGCTTTTGTGCGCCTATTTCGGCAAACCAGAGACGGTGGTTCATCTTCACCCACCGGCTCTTTTTGTGTCCCACCGTCCTCCACTCGGACGGAAAGGACACTGCAATGAAGAACAATGAAACAAAGAAGCGCATCGTGCATCATAAACTAGAGGTCGGTAAAGCCCTTTCACTTGAACCGACCATCATGCTTGATGTGTACGACCATGAAATGGATTTACAAGATCGATATGAGGATGAACAGCTCAATCCATTGTTTGATACAAAAGTAGTAAATTACAAGGCAAACAATTCTATGGGAAGAGATGACTATAGGGAAGAACGAGTGAAAAGGGCTGTAAAAAAGTATGGAAAAACACTATGGCATTATACAGATATAAATGCATTATGTGGGATTATTGGCAAGAAAGAGATTTGGTTTGGCAGTGCAGAACATATGAATGATCGAGAAGAATTAATAGGGTTTATAAACGATCTGGAAAAAGAAGTATATGCATGTATTGATTCAGCTAATAAGGGAAAAGCCAATGAAGTTTTTTCACAAATCAAAAATAGAATGCAAAAAGAATATCCATATATTTTTTGCGTTTCAAAAGCACGTAATGATGCGGCACAATGGGATAGATATGCACAAGGCGGTCAAGGCGTAGCGATTGTATTTAATACAGAAACGTTATTTAAGCTTATTTTTTACAATCAGATCATTATGAATGAAGAATATTATGGTTATTGTGCCAAGCAACATAAAACGAAAGAACTGTTACGAGATTATATTCAATATGATAAGATGGACGATTTTTCAAATTTAAACGGTTTGATTGATAATTTGTTGCTATGTGCAATGTTTCATAAGCATGAAAGTTTTTCGTCGGAGCAAGAAATTAGAATTTCTCCACTTTTTGTTAATGAAAATGATAAGCATCTTCAATGTAAAGTACTTAATACTATTAGGCAGGTATATATTTTGAATTTAGCAGAATTGTGTGAAAAAGAAAGAATAGACTTTGAAGATTTATTCGACTCTATTGTTATTGGACCTACATCAAAACAAACCATAAGAGATTTACAGATTTATTGTAAAAATAATGGGTTGTTGAAACTTGCAAACAAAGTGAAGAAATCAGATTGTCCATTAAGATAATGGCAAATAAGATGTGCATATATTTAAGGAGCATAGAAAACAAGGCAGATTACTCTAAGTGGGATAAGCTGCCTTGTTTTTTTGAAGTTAGTTTATAATTTTGGATTCCTCCGTCTCAACTTCCGATGCTCCTTTGCCGGTTTGGAACGGGAAAATATTTCTTTTAATGTCTGCTTTTCTTCCACAGAAGGCTGAGTGACTTTCATCTCCGGATTTTTGCAGAAAAGGAGCAAAAGTCCATTTATATAAGCATCATTTGATGACTCTGTATCGTCATCTGCGGTAGTAGGTATTTGAGTTGCAAAGTTATCAATGATATTTTTGACCATGCTTTGATAGTCAATGTCGCTGGCGGTATTGCTATCTTTCATATGAATATTTCGCAGGTCGGAGACAATCGGTTTCAAATCTTCTGATAGAATATTCATGTAATATTGCTCTGTTTCAATGTGAGAATTATCAAATACATTTGCAAATGGATCAGTAGAATCGGCACCAAGCTCTGTTAATTTGCATTTCATTACATCAAGAAAAGCATTTGCTATCTGAATTCCCTTATCGTTAAATTCATCAATATAGATTTCCAGATAATTCAAATTGGCTGCCAAAACAAATTATGTACGGAAAGTGGAGCAGAAATGAGAAAGAAGTATTATGAATATGAAAAGTGTTCCTGTATGACAAAATCAAATTGACTAATACTGATTAGCAATATATAATATAGACAAAACGAAAATGACATGAACGGAGGGACAAAGAAGTGGAGAAGGTAATAACACTTGAGAAAGCATTAAAAAGAATTGAAGAATTAGAAAATGAAAACGCCGAGCTGCGCGAAGAACTGGAATATTATAAAAATCGTAAATTAAGCGGAAGGCAGAAGCATAATGCAAAATGGATGGCAATCTACAATGATTTTGTTGCCGGTTATGAAAGTGGAATGACTATGATAGAGATTGCAAGAAGGAATAATGTCAGTGAGAGAACGATTTACAGGTATAAAGCGTATTATGACAAGATGAGGAAAGTGGAAGTTGATGAGTAGATCATTTTCATTGCATAAAGTGGTTGTATGGATTTTGTGGTCACAAATTGTGACCGCAAGACAAGGAAGGAAATCTTATGGCAGAAGAGAAGAAAGAAGAGATTGCAGTAATTGAAATTACAGAAGAGTATATGAAAGAAAGAATTTATGAAATCAGAGGTCAAAGAGTAATCTTAGACTCAGATCTTTCTGAAATATATGGTTATACCACAAAAGCATTCAACCAACAGGTAAAAAATAATATTGAGAAATTTGATGAAGATTTTATGTTCGAATTAACGGATGATGAGGTAGAAGATTTGCGGTCAAATTTTTTGACCGCAAATCTTAACAGTAAGAGTAGATATAATCCTCATGTATTTACAGAGCAAGGACTATATATGCTGATGACTGTTTTAAAAGGGCCATTGGCTGTTAAACAGAGTAAGGCATTAATAAGAACCTTCAAAAGAATGAAAGATTACATATTAGAAAATCGTGATTTAATCGGTCAGAGAGAATTACTTCAGTTAAGTATGGAGACTGCAAATAACAGAATTGAAATCAGCAAAATCAATTCTGATATGATATCTCTTGAAAAACAGATTTCTGATGTTGCAGAAGGATTGAAGGATGTAGTGACGAAATCTGAACTTGCGGATATGATGAACAGTTTTATTTCAGATGATGATGAAAAATGGCTTATGTTTAATGCAAAATTTAGTAGTGCGGATGAGGTTTACGAGTCTATTTACAGGCAGGCAAAGTCATCAATATATGTGGTTGATAATTACATTGGTTTAAGAACGCTGGTACATCTTAAGAATTCTCCAACAGGAGTAAATATTATTTTATTTAGCGATAATGTTGGGAATAATAAACTTCACAACATAGAATATACGGATTTCCGTAAGGAATATCCAACTGTAAAACTGTCAATGAAGAAGACTGGTGGCATATTCCATGATCGCTTTATCGTGCTGGACTATGGAACGGCGGATGAGAGAGTCTTTCTGTGTGGTGCTTCTTCCAAGGATGCCGGGGCTAGAATAACAAGCATCGTTGAGGATTACGGAACAGCCAAATACAACTCTGTTATTGCAGGATTATTGAAAAATTCGCCATTAGTATTACCGAAATAGGAGTGTGAGATTATTGAAGAAGAAAAGAGGATGGAATTGACAGCTCAAAAGAAGCCGGTAAACTGCTTATATCTATTATTGTTGCTGTAGCAGAGATGGAACGTGAGAACATAAGAGTACAGTAAATGCCACAGGACATAAATGTGCTTTTCGATGTAACATTGAACAGTCTCAGATTGATGCTGACAGCATATACGGCTTTTTGAACGCATTTAATGAATTATATGCAGAATGTACGGATGCTGAAAAGAAACAGTTTATGCAGGCATTTATTGAGCTTATCGACATCTTTACGGAAAGACGTGAAGATGGTAATTAGATTAGGAATATCAAATTTCAGTTTCCGACACTTGAAACGGTTTGTTTGTTGTCGCGAGTGTAAGCGTAAAATCAACGGTATTAATGAAGAAAAATATATTCCATCTTACGTGCAAATGGTGTAGAATAATACCAATACACGGAGGACAAACATGAGAACGCTATATACATTTGACAAACACAACTATTCCGATGATATGGAGGTATTTGAGCGCTTCGCGGTGCGTGCGGTTATTATCAGAGACGGAAAGCTTGCCATGCAGCAGGCCGGTGAGGGCTACTACAAGATACTGGGCGGCGGCATCGATGCAGGCGAGACCAACGAGGTTGCGCTGGCACGGGAGGTGCGCGAGGAGGCAGGGCTTCTTGTCGTGCCGGAAAGCATCAGGGAGTGTGGCAAGGTCATAGAAAAGAGACGCGATATATTTGAGGCTGACAAGATATATTACTGTCACACCTACGTGTATTTCTGTGATGTGAAGGACGAGCATGTGGCAGCACAGATGACAGACAGCGAGATAAGGCTTGAGTATCATCTGTCATGGGCTACGCCGGATGAGATAATAAAGGCCAACAGCGCTTTTCTTGATAAAGAATGGATAGCAAGAGACACTAAGATTGTTGAGTTGATAAAAGAAATGTGTTAAAATAATGCCTGGATGTAAATCCGGGCATTTAATATAAGGAGAAGCAGTATAAATGGATAAAAATAAAATCAAAAATAAATTAAAGGATGATCCGGCCTTCACTCTTGAGGTGCAAAACCCGGAGGTTGAGGCGCTGATGACACAGTATTCAAGCGACAAAAAGGCGGAGACGCTCAATAAGCTCATTGAAAAATGCACTAAGAGCAGATTCCTGGTACCTGCAAATGTCGGAGAGAACAACAAGCCGATTCCGCTATTTATTAAAAACGGTGAGGGAGAGGCTTTCATGCCGATTTATACATCAAAGGCACAGCTTTCTAAGGATCATCCGTCACCATGCATTGTAAATATGCCGTTTCTTGCAGTCAACAATATGGTGGCAAATAAAGAGTCAAAGCTTGATGGTATCGCATTCAACCCGTTCACTCACAATCTAATTTTCAAAAAGCCTCTTGTAGAAAAGATTGAGGCAGTGGAAAAGGCCAGAAGAGAGGGACATCCTACATCACCGACAAAGGGCAAGACTGTACAGATGACAGCAGAGCAGTATGTCATCTTCGAGCGTATGCAGTATGAGCATATTTTCCTGCCGACAAAGATGTTTGAGGGCGGAAAAGAGTTCATGGACAGACTCGCCGATGAGAAGGAAAAGCTAATAGATGAGCTGTACGAGGAGGCATATCAGCAGAAGCGTATGTATCCGTATATGGAGGAGGATTTCTCTGTTATGTCTATGCAGATTTCAGATACGCTCAATGTCACCAGAGTTGATTTTCCGACAAGGGATATGGCTCCAAACTGCGCAATCCGTGCTTATCTCGTGTGGGATGATGCTGCATCACAGGGCAGATATTTTGTAATTGATGCGAAGGGCGATAAAACTACTGAGCTGGCTGAGATTACAGAGGATTACAAGCGTCTTGGATATGGAGCTGCACCGGTTGAGGGTGCTGAGCTTCAGACTGTTCTTGACCTGGTTAAGAAAAGTGCAGAGGAACAGAATTAGAAAAGTAATGTAGGGCAGGATATATAAAGGAGGTCGTGTATGAAGGAGTTTTTAGGCAGAATAAAGGCTGATTTTCTACTGTCATCAGTGCTTTGCATAGCGCTGGGACTGGTGTTTATCATATGGAGAGCTTCGGTGCTCACGATTGTGGCCAATGTGCTTGCGGTAGTGCTTATCATCATCGGAGTGGTCTATATGTGCAGCTATTTTTTGAATATAGTTACGAATGGTTTTTCAGCGATGCTGGGGCTTGTGGTTTTGGCAGTAGGTATATGGTTTCTGGTACAGCCAAAGGTTGTGGTGAGCCTGATACCTATAGTCATCGGTCTGGTGCTCATTTTTCACAGCATCAGGAGCATTATTGAGGCAGTGGATGCCAGAAAATACGGTTACGGAGGCTGGAGTGTCGGCCTGATTTTTTCAATAATCAGTCTGATTTTTGGAATAATCTGTGTGACAAATGCATTTGATGTAATGAAGACAGCCACTGTTGTTGTCGGTATCATACTGATTTTCAACGGAGTATCAAATATCTGGATTACAAGCCGTGCTACAAAGGCGGAGAGCGCCTACAACAAGCAAAAGGAGTTTGAGGCAACGTTTGTTGAGGATAGAAAAGAGGACAATTAAGCAGTAACAGAAAGGCGACAGAATGCGTCGGATGGAGTTTAAGATGGAGAGACCCGGACTTACCAAGGTCGGTGACCATCTGAAGGTAACAGAGAGCAAGCTTCCGACTTCATATTATTATACGATAGAGCATGCAATTGCCATGTCGGGAAACTACGTGGTCAGCGAGAGGCTCAAAAGCCGTGAGGGCGATGTCGTGGATGTGAGGGAGACTGAGAAGGGCTACTTTGTCACGATGGAGTTTGATGAGTAATGACACAGCAAGGTAAGAAAGCAATAGATCTGGTGCTCGCTGAGAGCCTTATAGAGCTTTCAGCGAAAAAGCCAATCGATAAGATTACAATTAAAGAGATAACGGACAAGGCCGGAGTTATCCGCCCCACGTTTTACAATCATTTTCAGGACAAGTACGAGCTGATAGAGTGGATTATCAAAAGCGAGCTGCTTGAGCCCATCAAGCCACTGCTCAATGCCGGGATGATTTTTGAAGCGATTGTGCTGATGCTCAATAATATCTCGGCAAACAGTGTTTTTTACAAGAAAGCACTAAAGCTGGAGGGTGCAGTGACGTTTAATCAGATTGCCATGAAGTGCGTCTACGAGATGTTTATGAATATCATAAGCGAAAAGAGCACAGGAAAGAAATCCAAATACCGCTGGCTCACACCGGAGGTGATTTCTACATATTATGCGCAGTCGTTGTGCTTTATCACAGAGGGCTGGATAGCCCAGGGCATGGATGATATTGAGCCGAAGGAGATGGCTGAGGCATACATGTATCTGATTACGCGCTCGATGGATGATATACTAAGTGAGCTGTAGAGGATAATTGTCATGGAAAATGACGGCTTAAGCAAGCTCATAAAGCAGAATCATAAAGAGGCATGCGTTCATATAAATATAAAAATGCTGTGAAAAAGTGTCAGAAATCAAATACAATATCATATATGTGTCATATCGGATATACAAATTAATGGATTTGTATATCTCACATGACAAATCAAAGAGATTGAATATTTATTTATTCGGTCTTTTTTTTTATACTTCAATACGAATAAAAGAAAGAGTGGTGAATCTAATGATTAAATTTGGAAAAGGAGTCGTAAAACATCGTGTGCTGATACTGATAGTTGCATTTGCACTGCTTATACCGTCGGGCATCAGCTTTATCAACACGAGAATCAACTTTGATATCCTTTCTTATCTGCCAAGCCAGATAGAGACTATGAAGGGTCAGGATATCATGGTAGATGAGTTTGGAACCGGAGCGTTATCTTTTGTGATCTTGGAGGATATGAAGGATCAGGACATAGAGACTCTGGCAGATGACATAGAGGACCTTAAGGGTGTAAATGATGTCATCTGGTACGGAACAATCGCTGATTCCACATTGCCAAGAGAGGCAATTCCGGATGAGGTGTACGACGCATTCAACAACAAGGATGCAAACAGCCAGCTCATGCTTGTCACCTATAGTGACACAATGGGTTCGGATGAGACAATGGAAGCCGTCAACAAGATGGATAAGATGGTGAAAAACCACTGCTTCGTAGCAGGAATGGCAGCGGTCAACGCAGATACAAAGACACTTGTTATGCAGCAGGCTCCTATATATGTCATCATAGCAGCATTGCTTTCAATGCTTGTCATGGGAATTACAATGGATTCAATAATTGTTCCGATGTTATTCCTTCTAAGCATAGGAATGGCTATTATCTATAACCTGGGAACAAACTTTATACAGGGACAGATTTCATATCTGACACTGGCACTGACAGCAGTATTGCAGCTCGCCGTAACAATGGATTATTCGATTTTCCTGTGGCACAGCTATCAGGAGCAGATAGACAGATATGACGGAGACAAGAAGCGAGCCATGGCACATGCCATTTCCCACACAATTGTCTCAGTAACAGGAAGCTCAATCACAACAATCGCAGGCTTCGTAGCCCTCTGCTTCATGAGCTTTACACTTGGACTTGACCTTGGAATCGTAATGGCAAAGGGCGTTGTATTCGGAGTTATCGGATGTGTAACAATTCTACCTGCACTGATTCTTGCATGTGATAAGGTAATCGAGAAGACAAAGCACAAGATTCTCATGCCTGATGTTTCCAGGATTGCAAGCTGGGTAACAAATCATTATAAGATACTTGCAGTGATTTTCATCGTAGTGCTCATCCCGGCAATATACGGATACACTCATGATCAGGTCTACTATGACCTTGCAGGAACCATGCCTGACAGTGCATACAGTAAGCAGGCCAATGAAAGACTCGACAAGGAGTATGCTATGGGTGCCACACATATCATTATCGCACCGAGCGATATGTCAAAGGCAGACAGCATAAGCATGATAGATGATATCAAGAAGGTCGATGGAGTAAAGCTTGCAGTATCACTTGACTCAATACTTGGACCTACAATACCGGATGATATGGTGCCGGATGAGGCAAAGGAGATATTCAAAAACGGTGATTACCAGATGATGCTTGTTTCATCAAAATATGCGACAGCATCTGATGAGGTAAACAACCAGATTACAGAGATTAAAAAGATAGTAAAGAATTACAGCGAGGATGCAATGCTTATCGGTGAGGCACCTTGTACAAAGGATCTTATCACTATCACAGATACAGACTTTAAGCGTGTAAGTGCAGTATCAATCGTATTGATATTCCTTATCATCCTCGTAGTATTCAAATCAGTATCGCTTCCAATCATACTTGTAGCGGTCATCGAGTTTGCAATCTTTGTAAACATGGGAATTCCGGGATTTACAGGAACGAAGCTTCCGTTTATCGCGAGCATCGTAATCGGAACCATACAGCTTGGTGCAACGGTTGACTATGCGATACTTATGACCACAAAGTACAGAAAGAACAGATACACCGGAATGGACAAAAAGCCGGCAATCACAAAGGCACTTGCAGATTCGACAAACTCAGTTATCGTCAGTGCACTCTGTTTCTTCGCCGCAACCTTTGGTGTAGGACTTTATTCAAACATTGATATGATCAGTTCTATCTGTATACTGCTTGCACGAGGCGCAATTATCAGTATGTTTGTAGTAGTATTTATACTTCCGTCAATGTTTATGATTTTTGACAAAGTAATATGTGCAACAAGCGCAGGCTTTAAAAACAAGAACCTGACAGCTTAGTAATCTGATTAATCATAAATGAGGGATAAAATACTTTTTGACCCTCATAACATAAAAATATAACCTCAAAAATAAAATCAGGAGGAATAAGACATGAAATTACCAGAATTGAAAGAAAAGTTAAAAAGTAAATATATTGTCCGTGTTGTAGCTGGAGTCCTCACAATAGCACTTGTAGGTACAGGAATCGGAGCAACAGCAGTTTTTGCAGAGAAGAACAGCACCGCAGTCACAGCCGAGGCAGACAGCACAACAGACAGCAGCAAGGATGCTGATGACATAGCAGATAAGCTCATGGACAGCGTATCATTAAAGGATAACGACGCAGACAAGGACGAGAGCGTATACCTCATCTCAGATGCAAACGGCAACGTAAACAAAACAATCGTAGTAGATCACCTAAAAAATAAAGACAAAAAGGATACCTTGGAGGATGCTTCAAACCTTTCAGATATCGAGAACGTAAAGGGCAAGGAAAAATTCACACAAAGCGGTGACAAGCTCACCTGGCAGGCCGGTGGCAAGGACATTTACTATCAGGGCACAGCAACAGAGGAGCCACCTGTAACACAGAAGGTTACATATTACCTCGATGGAAAAGAAATCTCACCTGAGGATCTTGCAGGAAAATCAGGAAAGGTCAAAATCCGTTTTGACTACACAAATACCACATCATATACAGAGAAAGTAAACGGCGAGAAGCAGACAGTTTCCGTACCATTTGCAGCAATAACAGGACTTGTACTCGGTGATGGCTTCGAGAATATCGAAGTGACAAACGGCAAGGCTGAGGTAAGCAACTCATCAAGCGTAGTGCTCGGCTATGCTCTTCCGGGCTTAAAGGACAGCTTAGGAATCAAGGACGGAGATCTCGATGGTGATGTAAATATCCCTGAATACATGGAAATGACAGCAGATGTCGAGAATTTCTCAATGCCTGCAGCTATGACCTTCGTGGTAAACGCATCTGATTATGTAAGTACAGACGGAATTGACACATCAGACCTCGATGACATGATAAATGACTTAAAGGATGCCTCAACACAGCTTCAGGATGGCTCAAAGACACTGGCAGAGGGTACTGACACACTTGCTGACGGACTTTCAACATTGCAGAGCAAGCTCGGCACATTCGCATCAGGAGTTGGCACACTGCAGAGTGGACTTAAGACATATACTGATGGTGTTAGTACATTAAGTGGTGGACTGAATACACTTGGAAACAGTACAGGAGCCCTGGTTTCAGGTGCAGATAAGCTTAATAGTGGAGCAGGCCAGCTTGCAAGCGGAAGTGCAACACTTAAGGATGGTTTGAAGACTTATACGGATGGAGCCAGCACACTCAATGGTGGACTGAATACACTTGGAAACAGTACAGGTGCATTAGTTGATGGAGCAGATAAGCTTAATAGCGGAGCAGGCCAACTGGCAAGTGGAAGTGCAACACTTAAGGATGGCTTGAAATCATATACGGATGGAGCAAGTCAGTTAAATACAGGCTTGAACCAGCTTAATGACAACACAGGAAGTCTTGCAACAGGTGTGACCAGCCTTAATGATGGGGCGAAAACGCTTTCGGATGGTATTAATGCTGCAAACAAGGGCGCAGCAGGAGTATCTGCAGGTGCAGCACAGCTAAAGACAAGTATTGATACGGCAAAAACAGGAGCTGATTCTCTTGCAGCAGGAGCAAAGCAGGTTGATGAAGGAGTTGGTCAGTTGACACAATCTTTATCAGATATGCCTGAAACAATCAAAACCAATATAAATAAAACTTTGGAACCACTGAATGAATTAAATGTCGGAACATTATTTAAAACTCTTGGATATATTGATACAGATAAGATTACAGCAGACAATGTATCAGCAGCCGCGGATGCAGCAGTAAACAATGCAGGAGATATAATAGATGCTTTGACTAATATGCAGAATCAGAATCCATCTGCAACTTATAATCAGATACTTGTTGGTCTGTCTCAGGGAAAAGGTGCTGTATCAGTATATTCTGCCGTGAACCAAAGTGTAACAGACAGTGCTTCCACAGTGCAAGCTTTAAAGGATGGCTCAGCAAAGGTATCAGATGGTGCGTCATCATTAGATGCTGGTTTAGGACGGTTGTCAGATGGAGCATCTGAGTTGTCAAGCGGAGCTTCTGATTTAGCAAAAGGAACTACACAGCTTGCAACAGGAGCTACAGAGCTTCAGACAGGCACACAAAGTCTTGCAGATAAATTACCAGAGTTGACAAAAGGAATCACCAGTCTTGTAAATGGTTCAAACGAGTTAGTTAAAAACAATGATACACTTAATGTCGGAGCAACAGCACTCAATGATGGAGCAAGCCAGCTTTCAGCCGGAACACAATCACTCATGAACTCAGTACCGACGCTTACAAGTGGAATCAAGCAGCTTGTAGACGGCTCAAACACACTTGTAGCAAACAATGCACAGCTCAACAGCGGAGCCTCACAGCTTGCAGATGGAACAAATCAGATAGTTTCAGGTGTTGACCAGCTCACAACAGGTTCTAAGACACTTTCAGAGGGTGCACACACACTTGCAGACGGTATGGTACAGTTCAATGAGGAGGGAATCAACAAGATTCTCGACGCATACAACGGTGACTTAAAGCCATTCACCGACAAGCTCCAGGCAGTAATTGACGCAGGTGAGGAATATCAGACATACTCAGCAATTGCTGATGGACAGACGGGCAGCGTTAAGTTCATATATAAATTAGCTTCAATAGATGCTAAGGCAGATAGTGACAAATAATTATAATTAACAGTTACGGATGTTTAAATATCATGGGAGGCAAAAATGGGCTGGATAGAATATCTGTTAATCGTGGCGGGAAGCTCGCTGGAGATTTTCGTTGCGATGGAATGTCAGGGATCCCTGATCCAGAAAGTAAATAAGAAACAGCTTACAGCCATTTGCTTCATAGTTGCAGTTTGCCAGTTGTTAGCAATGTACATCGGGTATTTCCTGTCAAGCTTTCTTAATGGGAAATACTCGGTGAAGGATGAAGCACTTTTAGGAGAGATAATTTCTATCGGAATACTGATAGGACTGGGGATCAGGCTTATAGGAAAGGCTATAAGAAATGAAAGGATTGAGGAGCATTGTCAGGCGCAGCTTGACATGAAAAGAGTGTTAAGAATAGCAGGAATCACCGCATTTTATACGGTTCTTGCAGGAATAGCATTCGGATTCATCGGTACCGGACTTTTCACTATTATGATAATGGTGGCGCTGCTCACTGTCATCTGTATAGTGGCAGGCATTTACACAGGATATCATTTCGGTTTCGAGCAGAAGACAAAGGTATATATCGTGGGGGCGATACTCTTTTGGGCGGCTGGAATTGATGTGATAGTAAGGCTTGTAAGTGCAAAATAATGCATAGGGCTCTGTTCGTAAGGACAGGGCTTTTTTGCTGCCCATTGCAGTATGAAATACTTCGCTTGCAATGTCAAAGTAAATGCTATAGAATATTTTCATACTTAATAACACGCAAATGAGGAGATTTAAAGTTATGAAACAGAAATTGAGAAACCTTTCGGCACCGGCAAATATAATATTTGCCATTCTTGCAGTTTTTATTTTCATTGCACTCTTGCAGTGGAGCGGAAAAGTTCTGGGACTGATTCCGGGCATGGAAAAGGCGGATGACTATCTGCTGCAGGCTATTGTGGAGACAGTTGTTTTAGTTATTTTTCTTGGCATCACATATTTATTTGGGCTGTGGGATATCTTTAAGGAAAATGCAGCAGGATGGACCAGAAGCTTATACACAGGTGGATTTTTCATAGTTTATTGTCTGTATGCTGTTGTTTCAGGTATTTATATGTGCTTTTTGAGCGAGCATGGTGATGTGAAGGCATTTTACAACATACTCTTTTTCTTTATCGCGGTCTGCCTTGTAGGACTCGTTGAGGAGCTGGTGTTCAGAGGCCTGGTGTTTAATCTGCTGCTGAGAGCTTTTCCAAAAACGAAAGGTGGAATCACAGGAGCCGTAGTTTTGGGAGGCGTACTGTTTGGATTGATGCATTTTTCCAATATGGGCGCAGGGGTTAAGTTCAGCAGTTGTCTGATACAGGTTATTTCAGCAGGTCTCATGGGCGTGCTGTTTTGCATGATATACGCGTCTACACGTAATTTCTGGATGCTTGCCATTTTCCATACTGTTGTAGATATGGGAGGGCTTTTATCATCGGGAATATTTGAGGGAGGCGGAGTGGCCGACAGGATTAATGAGTTTTCGGCAATGAACTGTGTCGCTTTTATCGTGCTCGGTATTCCTATGCTTGTTATGCTGCGTAAATCAAGGCGTATCCGTCTTGAGATGCTCTACAATAATGAGACTATCATAGATGACGAGAGGGAGGGCGCTAAGCTTGCAGTTGTTTCACTGGTGCTTGGTATCTGCAGTATTATTTTCTCGTTTTTTGGATATCTGATGGGACTTGGAATTGTCGGCATGCTTGCTTCCAAAATGTCAAAAAGGGCAAAGCAGTATAACAATGCAATAGCAACTGCCGGTATGATTACATCGATAATAGGATTTGTGCTGTCGGTAATCTGCACGATTGGCATGATGGTGCTGTTTGCAAGCGGCATGTACGACAGACTTGTTAATATGTCGATGCTGCAATAATACGAAGCAGACCTTTGAATGTGGCATAAAGTCTACATTCAAGGGTCATTTTTTAAGGAGAAACCATGAATATTTTACTGACAGCAATAAATGCAAAATATATACATTCAAACCTCGCAGTTTATTCACTGCGCGCCTGTGCCGGGGAGTACAGGGATGCTGTGGAGCTTGCGGAATACACGATAAACAATCAAAAGGATTACATTCTTGAGGAGCTTTATAAGAGAAAGCCCGACGTACTTTGTTTTTCGTGCTATATATGGAATATTGATTATGTGACTGATATTGCACGCGAGTATAAAAAGCTTTGTCCGTCAGTGCCGATATGGGTTGGAGGCCCTGAGGTGTCTTACGAGGTGGAGGCATTTCTGCGGGAAAATCCATACATAGACGGTGTGATGATAGGCGAGGGAGAGGATACCTTTAGAGAGCTGTGCGGTTACTATGCGCATAAAAGAAAGCTGAGTGATATTGCAGGCATTGCCTTCAGAAAAAACAGCACAGGTAATAGTACAAGTGTGAACAACATAGGAGGCAATAAAGCCGGTGAAATAGTATTCACAACTCCACGCCCAATCAAAAACATGAGTGAAATTCCATTCTGCTATGATACTCTCGATGATTTTTCAAACCGCATCATCTACTACGAGAGCAGCAGGGGATGCCCGTTTTCGTGCAGCTACTGTCTGTCATCGGTGGATAAGACACTGCGTTTCAGGGATACTGAGATTGTCAAAAAGGAGCTTAAGTTTTTCATAGACCAGAAGGTGCCTCAGATTAAGTTTGTGGACAGAACCTTCAACTGCAATCATGCTCATGCCATGGAGCTGTGGCGCTTTATAAAGGCGAATGACAATGGTGTGACAAACTTTCACTTTGAGATATCGGCGGATCTGCTGAATCAGGAGGAGCTTGAGTTGATTTCTGATATGAGGCCGGGGCTGATACAGCTTGAAATCGGTGTGCAGTCCACCAATGAGGTCACGATTAAGGAGATTCACAGGACTATGAAGCTTGAGAGGCTTAAGGAGGTTGTGAGGCTCATTCAAAGCGGCAACAATATCCATGAGCATCTGGACCTGATTGCAGGGCTGCCATACGAGGACTATGACAGCTTTGGGCGTTCCTTTGATGAGATTTATGAGCTTAAGCCAAACCAGCTGCAGCTTGGATTCTTAAAGGTACTCAAGGGCTCGTACATGTTTGAGCATGCCGCGGAATATGGTATTGTGTACCATGACAAGCCACCGTATGAGGTAATGTCCACAAAATGGCTTTCGTTTGATGATGTGATAAAGATTAAGCGTGTCGAGGATATGCTTGAGGTGTATTATAACAGCGGACAGTTTGAGATTACGATGAAGCTCATGGAGTGTATTTTTGACAGTTCGTTTGAGTTTTTTCAGGAGCTTGGAGATTTTTATGAGGCAAATGGCTATTTTGGAATGAGCCATTCGCGCATCAGAAGGTGTGAGATATTGCTAGAATTTCTGGCTTTATACCTGCATGGCTGTGACAGCGATGCTATAACTTCTGTGGTATTATCAGAAAAGGCCGGAGATAGAGATAATACTGATTTTGACGAAAATGCGCAGATTTACAGCATGATTCAGGAGTCACTCATCTTTGATTTGTACTATCGTGAGAACTGCAAGAGCCGCCCGAGGTGGGCCGCAGATATAGGAAGCTTCAAGCATATGACACATGCATACTGTAAGAATGGAAAGCTGTCGCATGTGGAGCCGTTCCACTATATTTTTCCGGACAAGCACACGCGCAAGCTGGATGAGCTGCCAAAGTATCATAAGGAGCCGGTGTGGGCGCTTTTCCACTACGACATGAGAGACCCGCTTGACCACCAGGCGCTGGTGGAGTATGTAGAATAACTGTAAAGCAATATGGCTATAGCGGAGTATATAAAATAGCAGTAAAGCGATATGGCTATAGCGGAGTATATAAAATAACAGTAATGTGAAACGACTACAGCGGTAAAAGCCGGAAAGGTTTACGGACTAAGAAAAATGAGCAACATAGATAATATAAAAAATTACACGGTGATTGACCTGGAAATGACAGGTCTTTCAGCTAAAAATGACAAGATAATAGAGATAGGTGCGGCACGTGTGAGGGGCGGCGAGATAGTGGATACGATATCCACACTGGTAAATCCGAAGCAGCATATTCCACAGCGTGTGCAGGAATTAACGGGAATTACCGACAGTGATGTGGAAAACGCGGCAGATATGGACGAGGCTGTGGATAACCTGCTTAATTTTATCGGAGATGATATCATACTCGGGCAGAATGTGACCTTTGATTACAGCTTTTTAAAGCAGTGGGCGGTAAATCACAAGCGAACCCTCTCGCTGAATGCATATGATACTCTGAAAATAGCCAGAAAATGTCTGCCTGCTGAGCAGTCGAAGAAGCTGGAGGATTTGTGTGAGTATTTTGGTGTGAGCAGGGAAAATGCCCACAGGGCGCTCGATGATGCGATAGAGACAAAGCAGATATTTGAAAAGCTGCTTGCACTGATGGATGAAAAGGGTGAGCCGGTGGAGACAAAGCCACTTGTATACAAGGCAAAAAAACAGACACCTGCCACAGCACATCAGGTCAGACAGCTAAAGGAGCTGATGACTGAGTATGGAATAGCAGATGTCATATCGTGGGACAACCTGACCAGAAGTCAGGCCTCAAGGCTGTACGATGAATATCGCAGTAAGTATATTAACAGGTGTGAGAATGACTCGGAATAAGTTTCAATACAATAAGTTATAATACAATAAGCTATAACGAAAATAAGTTACAACCAAATAAGCTATAACGCAAATTAATTACCGGCCGATGCGGTATCAGCCTGTAGGCTCTCAAGCATAGAAACGATTCCATCCCTTGAAAGAGAATTGAGCTGCTTTGCTTTCTTGATAAGCTCTGCAAGCCGGTCGGCTTTTGACATGCTGATGAAGGCGTTGGCTAACAGAATGTATACGTTCTTTGAATCGGCACCCTGCTCCACTGCAAATTCAAGCAGCTCATTGGCCAGCGATTCATAGCCTGCCTCCTTAAGCCTATTGTAATAGTCTGGCAGCATTGAAACAAATTTCGTGAAATTATCATCATATTCAGACAGCTTTTTAAAATTGAGAATGCCATATTTAAGCTTTAAATCAGTGTTTGTCATTCCGGTGAGATTGACAAGGGTTTTATCCCTTAAATCATTTATTTTATCATTATTTAATGGAAAAAACTTTTCCGGTATGGTAATATAACACAGGTCAGTGGTATCTCCGCGGAGGGTTGAGTTGGCTTTACGCTCCTTCTCCCAGAACTCCTCGGTGACCTTTGCCTGGGCAGAATCAGCCCTCTTTATGGCAAAAGTAATCACTGCAATAAATAAAATGAATAAAATTAGACAAATTGGAATCATATGTTGGAAAATCCTTTCTCATATATGAAAATAGTATAACTCATTTTTGAACAGAGGTGAATAGTATGTACGATTTTAATAAAAAAAGAAATCAGAAGGTGGTTGCTATAGTGATAATAGTGGTTATAGCAGCGATGCTTGTGACAACATTTGTGTCAAGTCTTGTATAGCTTTTCTTGAAATATGGAAAAAATATGATAATATGATATAAAATGCAGTTCAGTTAAGCGATGACAGGGGCGCTTTTAACAGCCTCAGGAAAAGGAAGCGGAAATGAAGATTAATAAAAAAGCATTATTACTGGGTACAATGGCATTTGTGCTTGTGGCAGCATCGGGCATGGTAAGTGCATATGCAAGCGGTTCGTCAGGCACAAAGAAGGCAAAGGTACAGACAATTACAGATGGTGTGTGCATTGGCAGTGTGGATGTAGGCGGTATGACAAAGGAAGAAGCAAAAAAAGCAGTTGATGCCTATGTTGACAGCATAAAGGATACATCCTTTTCATTAAAGGGTGCCAATGGTTCATTTGATGCAACAGCACAGGAAATGTCTGTTTCGGCGGACACTGATGCAGCGGTGGACGATGCTCTTTCAGTGTGCCATGAGGGCAGCCTGATTGACAGATTTGTGGAGTCAGAGGAGCTCAAAAAGGGCAATGTTGCCGTCAATATGTATCTGTCGGTTGATAAACAAAAGACCGCAAATATGATTTATGATAAGAGCGACGAGCTCAATATAAAGGCAGTTGACAATTCGCTGCAGAGAAACGGCGACAGCTTCGATTTTGTCCCGGGACAGGAAGGCAAAGAGGTCGATGTGGTAAAATCAGTCTATGCTATAAATGACTTTTTGCAGAATAGCTGGGATGGCTCGGCGAATGAGATAGAGCTGGTCACAAATACGGTTCAGCCGAGGGGTTCAAAGGAAGAGCTCTCAAAGATTAAGGATAATCTGGGAGGCTTTTCTACCGATTTCAGCAGCTCGGCAGCAGGGCGTGCAACCAATGTAAAGAACGCATGCAGCCTGATAAACGGCAGTGTCATATATCCGGGGGAGCAGTTCTCGGTTTACGAGGCTATCAGCCCTATCACAACTGACAACGGCTATCAGATAGCAGGCGCATATGAGAACGGTCAGGTAGTTGACTCGGTAGGTGGAGGTGTGTGTCAGGTTGCGACCACTCTCTACAATGCGGTTATAAGGGCTGAGCTTGACATAGTGCAGCGCTATAACCATTCCATGATAGTAAGCTATGTAAAGCCATCTGACGATGCGGCAATTGCAGGAACCTACAAGGATCTTAAGTTTAAAAATAATCTGGACAATCCGGTGTATATAGAGGGCTATTGCAGTGGTGGAGTCATTACCTTCAATGTGTACGGAGTGGAGACGAGACCGGCAAACAGGGAAATTTCCTTCAGGAGTGAGACACTTTCCGAGGAGGATCCGGTCACGCAGTTTAAGTTTGATGCAGGTCAGCCGGTCGGTTATTTCAACACCGAGCAGTCTGCACACAAGGGAGTGACCGCAAGGCTATGGAAGACGGTCACAGTTGATGGAACAGCTGTCTCTTATACACATCTGACGCTGCCGACGACTAGTCGAG
>ERZ1027245.270-NODE-270-length-19506-cov-42.840625_pt1 | contig 19506 bp, 19 predicted proteins | sample MGYA00519475_ERZ1027245 | MGnify/ENA primary metagenome ERZ1027245 (study PRJEB26926, sample SAMN06164723) | human gut metagenome | biome: ENVO:00009003; feature: ENVO:2100002; material: ENVO:00002003 | host: Homo sapiens | place: USA | collected 2012 ... | reverse complement strand
ACCAGAAGTTCGAGAATTTGTTGGCGAAGGTGTTTTTGCCCGGCATGTTGTCCGACCTCAGGTTGCGGGCCCCTACGAGCAGTGCGTCGGGGGTCTTTGCGATCTCTTCGACGAATTTCGGGATGTCCGAGGCGTAGTGCTGTCCGTCCGAGTCGATCGTCAGCATGTAACGGTAGCCGTGCTCCGCGGCGTAGCGCAGCGCCCGGCGCAGGGCGTAGCCCTTGCCCCGGTTCGGAGCGTAGGAGATGCTCCCGACGCCCGCCCCGGCGATTATCCCCGCCGTCGAGTCGGTCGACCCGTCGTTCACCACCAGCACGTCCGTGCAGTAGCGGCGCACGTCTCCGATGACTCGGGCGAGGGTCTTTTCGTTGTTGTAGGTCGGGATCACCGCCAGTATGTCGTTCCGCTCGATGGTCATGGCATTTCGCATACGGTGCCCCTGAGTTTGAGCACCGTCTTTCCGTGATTCGTAATCGTGCAGGAGAGCCTCGTGCCCTCCGGCGTGTCGTCCCCCACCCGGATGTCGATCTCCAGCAGTTCGTCCGCCTGCGGCACGACCATGCCGAGGAACTTGCATTCGCGGATGGCCGCATAGCGGAACCTGCGCCCCGTGCCGCGGTTCAGGCATTCCCGTACGAGTTGCAGCGTGCAGACCCCCGGCAGCACCGGGTGCCCCGGGAAATGCCCCCGGTAGACCGGGTGCGACGCATCGAGCCGCACGCGGAAAGCGTAATGCCCCTCCTGGGCCAAGTAGTTGTCTATGCTGGTGAACAGGTCTTGCATCGGGTGTGGTCTCAGGGTTAGGGGTTGAATCTTGCGGGGTCGACCGGGAGGTTGAAACGCTTGTTGCGGAATTCGTAGACCGAACGCCCGCCTTGGGTCTCGCAGAGTTCCATGCGGTCTAAGGTCATGTCCTTCAGGTCGAAGCAGAGCGTGATCGAGTCGATGTACTTGCGGGCGCGCTTCGACTCGGGAACCATTTTCACCTCCCCGACACCCTCCTTTTCGGTGTAGCCGATCTGCCACCCTTGGCCGAACTGCGAGAGGTCGCCGGTCATGCTGGCGCGGATCATCAGCGCCACCTGTTGCAGCATGGGGTTGGCCGACGTCGCGGTCTGGGTCACCTGCCCGGCCGTTTTGAGGATGATGCGGTCGTTGCGGATAATCACCTTGTCGCCTTCGGGCACGGTGTAGTCGAGCGCCATGGCCAGGCTGTTGTCGTAATAGAAGCGGCCTTTGAGCTCGATCTCGTTCTTCATGCGGCGCACCTGTTTGCGCTGCGTGAAGTCGCACTGGATAGTCCTGTTCTCGCGGCTGGCTTCGGCGAGCCGCTCTTTGAACGACGCGGGCAGCCCGGCCCGGGCCGTCAGCCCCGACAGGAGCAGGGCGGGGATGAAAAGAAGTGACGCTATCTTCATGGTTTCTCGGTTTTAAACAGTTCGCATACGGTCGCCGTGCGGTAGCCCCCGCGTTGCAGGTCGTTCAGCACCATCGCCAGTAGCCGTTCGGCACCGGGGCGGTCGTCGTGCAGCAGGATCACCTTGCCGTCGCCCAGCCGTCGGCGGATGCGGCGTGCCACGGCCTCACGGCTGCGCTGCCGGAGCGTGTCGAGCGAGCGGATGCTCCAGCCCACGCAGCGGCTTCCCGTCCGTTTCACGGCGCGTGCCACCATCGGGTTCGTGACTCCGTAGGGGGGCCGGAAAAGGTCGGTTTCCACGCCGGTTATCCCGCGCAGCGACTCCCTGCACCGCAGGATGTCGGCCGCCATCGCCCCGCTTCGCTGCATCGGGAAGCCGGGGCTGTGGCTCCACGTGTGAATGCCGATTGCGTGCCCCTCGGCGGCCATACGGCGTACGATCTCCGGGTGCAGTTCGGCCTTGCTGCCGATCAGGAAGAAGGTCGCCCGTACGCCGTGCGCCCGCAGCGTGTCCAATACGCGCGGCGTCTGCTCGGGGTCGGGCCCGTCGTCGAACGTCAGCGCCACGACGCGCCCCGCCGCCCGGTTGCGGCACAGGCTGCGGACATACGCCCCCAGCCTGATCTGGTAGGAGCAGTAGAAAAGGGCGAACCCCGCGGCGATTATGGCGATAATTACATACATGTCAATTCGATGGCGGATACGGTGCTGCCCGGGAAATCGTTGTAAAGCACGATCCTCTGCCCGGCGTTCCCGGTGTCCTCGATGTTCCCGGTGTTTCCGATATTTCCGGCCTTACCCGTATTCCCGGCCTCCCCGGCGACCACGCGGCGGAACACCTCGGCGATGGCCGTGAAATGGGGCGTCACGCCGCTCATCGACGCACGTATCGTCCGGCACTCGCCGCTTTGCGTCGCATTCCCCGGTTCCTCCACGTTCCCGGCGGCCGCCCCCGTGCCGGCGTTTCCCCCGGCAGATGTCCCTGTGTCGGCGTTTTCCCGGGACTGGATTCTTCCCGTGCCGGCGCTTTCCCCGATGGCCGTGCCGTCCGGGAACCGGATCCCCGTGATCGCCGCGACCGAGGTGTCGAACGCTTCGGCGGTCAGCACGAAGAATACCGACGATTCGCCCCAGCCGCCCTGCTGTGCCACCCCGAGGCGTTGCAGGATTATCCCGGCCGACGGCGTCGTCTCGTCGAACGCCCCGACCAGCACCGCCCGCGACAGCCCCGCGCCGATGCGCAGTGCGGCATCCGTCAGGGCGTTCTCGAAGCTCGTCCAGCGGTTGGCGTAGGTCGTATTATAGCAGTGCAGCCCGCGCAGCAGGGCGATCTGCGCCCCGACCGTGTTGAACGTCGACTGGATGAACGGCGTCGGGTTGAGCATCCGCTCTTCGTTGGCGATCAGCGAGTCGAGGAATTTCTCGCTGTCGGCGATGCACCCCAGCCCCGTGGCCGTGACGACGGCCTCGACCGCCGCCCGGTCGCCGAATTCCAGCAGCGATTCGATGCCCGCCGCGACGCCCGACTTCACCACGCGGCTCATCCTCCGGCGGAGGTTCATTTCGGGGATCAGCTCCTTGATGTCGCGGCGCAGCCCGGCGCCCGATGTGATGCAGTTGACGTAGAGTTTCATTTGGCAAAGATTAACGAACAGCAGTTGCCGCCGAACCCGAACGAATTTGAGAGCACCGAACGTACGTCGGCCTCTTGCGTCCGTGCTACGGGGTGCAGCCCGAGCTCCGGGATCGGCTCCGCGAATCCGGGGTTGCCGTAGCGCAGCCCGTGTGTGATAGCCAGCACCGCCAATACGGCCTCGATGCCTCCCGCCGCGGCGAGCGCATGCCCCGTGTAGCCTTTCGTCGAACTGAACGGCGGCACCTGTCCGCCGAACAGTCGCCGCAGGGCGGTACCTTCCGTGAGGTCGTTGTTCGGGGTCGCCGTGCCGTGGACGTTGATGTAGTCCACGCAGCGCAGCCCGCTTTGTGCCAGCGCCCCGGCCATGGCGCGGTATGCCCCCTCGCCCGTTTGCGACGAGGCCGTTTGGTGATAGGCGTCGTTGGCATTGGCATATCCCGCCAGGCGGCAGTAGGTGCGCATGCCGGGCCTTTCGTGCGTGAGGACGAGGTAACCCGCCCCTTCGCCCAGGTTCAGCCCGGCGCGCGTGGCGTCGAACGGGCGGCAGGGTTCCCGGTCGAGCACCGAGAGCGAGTTGAAGCCGTTGAGCGTGAAACGGCAAAGGGCATCCGTGCCCCCGGCCACCACATAGTCGGCCATGCCGCTCCCGAGCAGCAGGGCGCCGGTGACGATGGCGTTTGCGGCCGACGAGCAGGCCGTGCTGACCGTCGCCGTGTAACCTCCGATGCCGCAGTAGCGGGCGATCCGTTGCGTGCTGTCGGCACAGTCGTGCCCCGCCACGTCGCGCAGCCGCCCTTTCGCCTTGTCCGTGCGGAAGTCGCGGTAGAAATTCTCCGTCAGATCCATGCCGCCTACCGAGGTGCCCGAAACGAGTGCTACGCGCGCCCCGGCGGGGATCGCCGCATCCGCTACGGCCTGTGCGGCCGCCGCCATGCCCAGCAGGGCGGTGCGGGAGGGGTGCTCGCGCTCCGGGATGCCGAGCAGCTCCCCGAGCGCCGCGTTGTCCCGCTTCACCTCGCCCACGGGCACGTCGACAGCCGAACCGAGAAGCGTCGGCTTCCCGATTCCGCTGCGTCCGGTGCGCAGGTTCCCGAGCGTCTCCCCGGCTCCGATGCCGATGGCCGAGACGATCCCTATGCCGCAGACGGCTATGCTCATTGCGGGCGGTTCTTGCGGATAAAGTCGGCCAGCGTGGCTACCGAATAGAATATCGGTTTGGCTTCGGCCGGGTTCGCCAGCCGTATGCCGTAGTGTTTTTCGAGCAGGAGGGTGATTTCCAGTGCGTCGATCGAGTCGAGTCCCAGCCCGTCGCCGAACAGCGGCGCGTCGGTCGCTATCTCGTCGGCGGTGATCTCCTCGAGGTTCAGCGCTTCGATAATTTGTTGTTTGAGTTGCAGTTCCAGATCTTCCATCGTATCTTGTCCCGTTTTTTCGGTTAATGTCAGTTCGCAGTCGTAGCTGCCGCCGTCGAATTCGCACCAGCCCCACAGGACGGCGTCCATGCGCCCTTCGGCGATCAGCGAAGCGGCATATTCCCGGATAAAGTTACTGCTTTTGTCCGGGAACGCAAAAAAAGTGCTCTCTCCCTTCAGCCCGTGCTTGATCGCCACCTGCCCCAGCATGATGTTGGGCAGCGTGTAGACGAACACCGCCGGTGAAGCCCCGCACCCGTCCCCGGCGTCGATAATCGCCTGGTGGCGCCGGTCGCTGTCGAGCGAGGCGCTGCGGTTGGCCATCACCACGCCGATGCGCTCCGCCGGGCAATCGGGCCTGTGTCCGGAGAGCAGTTCGCACGAGGCGACGTAGGCCAGCTTGCACAGGTCGTCCATCTTCGAGAATTTCATGTTCGGGTCTGCGAGCGCCCGGTATCTTTCGCGGATAAAGGCGTCGAACGGCAGCGAAGGGTGTTGCGCAATGACGACGTGTGCCGTATCGTGACAGCGGATTCCGCTGCCGTGTCGTCCTGTGCCGGTTTCCGCATGGCCGCCGGCCTTTTCTCCGGTGTCTGGGTTCCCGTGCCCGACCGCATTTTTGCCGTGCCCCCGGTCATTCGCGCTCATAGCCGTTCCGCTTCGGGTACAGGCAGCCTCCAGGCAGTCGTTCCCGCCTTGCACACCTGTGTTTGGCCCACACCCTTGTCCCTCCGCCGTTTCATTTCCGGGCGCGGCGTTGGGGCCCGCTGCGCGGCGGAATACGACCGCGGCGTTGCAGCCCCCGAATCCCGAGGCGGTTTTCAGCGCCGTGTCCGTCCGTATTTCGCGGTGCGCGGCGCTCACGTCGGGCGGGTAGGGTACCCCGCACTCCGCGTAGCCCTTCACCCCGAAGCAGGTGCCCTCGCACAGCTCCCGTACCGTGACGATGCTCTCGATCACGCCCGAAGCCCCCAGCGTATGTCCGAAATAGGGCTTCAGCGAGTTGCAGGGTACGCCGCACAATCCCGCCAGGTGCAGCGCCTTGCTCTCCATCTCGTCGTTGTAGGCGGTCGCCGTGCCGTGGGTGTTTACCAGCCCGACCTCCCCGGCTCCGGTTCCCGCCTCGGCGAGTGCCGCGCGGATAGCGTACCAGAGCCCGTCGCCTGTGCGCGAAGGCGCCGATATGTGGTTGGCGTCGTTCGAAATTCCGCCTCCCGCCACGCTCACGCCCGTGCCCGAGAGCCGTCGGTCGCGTGTCAGCAGGACGGCGCCGCACGCTTCGCCCAGCGTCAGCCCGTCGCGTGCCGCATCGTAGGGACGGCAAAGCGTCGGGCTCACCGACTTGAAGGCGTTGAATCCGCTGACGATGAAGTCGCTCAGCAGGTCGAATCCTGCCACGAAGACATGGTCGTACCGGCCGCTGCGGATCAGCCGTGCCGCGATGACGATGGCCGAAACCCCCGAGATGCAGGCGTTCGAGATCAGCAGCGGCCGGTGCGCGGTGCCGAAATAACGCCCCACGACCTCCGCGGTTCTGTTCAGGTCGCATCGCTCCGGGGCGCTCCCCAGCGACCCGATCTCCCCTTTGGTCGTCGCCAGGACGATCAGCGCCCGCTTGTCGGCGGGTGTGACCCCCGAGCGGGCGACCACCCCGCCCAGCGTCGCCAGCACGAGCCGTTCCAGGGGCGTATATCCCGCGAGTCCCTGCTCCGCCGCCAGCGCCCCGAGCCGCTTCCGGTCGATCAGGCATACGGGTGTGGCGTCGTGCCACGACGCCAGCGAGCTTTTCATGGCACGTACGGCGGCCATGTTCTCCTCCGTGCCGAAGCCCAGCGCCGATACCATGTCGTCGGGGCCCCACCAGACCGTTATTTCACCTCCCATCGCTCTTTCCATTTGCGGTAGAACTCCGGCGCGAGCAGTTGCAGTTCGCCTCGGCTGTCGAGAAACACCTGTGTCGAGCTGCCTTCGGCCACCACTTCGCCGTCGGTGGCGCTGCGAATCGTGTACTCGAAACAGACCTTCGCCGCCTCGGTGGCGATATAGCGGGTTTCCACCACGGCCGTGTCATTCACTTTCAGCGGTTTCCTGTATTGCAGGTGCAACTCGACGATCGGCGCCGTGTAGCCGCTGGCATAGATGTCCATGTAACCCAGCCCTGCGAATTCGCGGCCGAACGCCTCGCGCCCGTCCTCGAAATAACGCACGTATTCGCCGTGCCACACGATCTGCATCGAATCCACTTCGCTGAACCTCACGCGCAGCGATGTCTTGTTCACGAGGCTCGCCTCGCTCTTTTTCCTGCGTACCATCACTCTTCCAGGTATATTTTCATCCGGCACTCGGCGACGGGTTTCCCGTCGCATTCCGTCCGTGCCGAAAGAAGCGTTACGTTCATCACCGTCTGCTCGACCATGTTCTGGGTGACGAGTCTGCTGCTCACCGGCGGCAGGAAGTGCACCTTCAGGTCGTTCACGGCGCCGATGTACCCCAGCTGCACCCTTCGGCCCATCGTGCGGTTCATGTAACCCGCCCTCAGGGCGGCCGACTGGGCGATGTGCTCCACGATGCCGCACTCGTCCAGCACCCCGTCCGCAACGAACAGGTTGTCCGCCGTAACGGTCAGCCCGCTGCGTGCGCACCCCCGCTCGTCGATGCCGTAAAAGGTGTCGACCATCACGACCGGCGGGCGCTGCGGGATGTATTCCAGTATCTCCTCCCCCGTAATCAGGGTTTTCTCAGGTACTCCCATAAAGGCCCTTTTTTATTTCGTTTCAACCGCAGCGTATCCGCCAGCGCGCTCTGCGGGTCGTCGGGGAAAACCCACGCCTTGCCCGTGGCCAATGCCGCGCGCCGCACCTCTTCCAGGTCGAAATCCCGGGAGATATAGTAGCTCGGCGCCATCAGGTCGTCGTCCCGGCCGATGGCACCCTCTTTCGCGGCCAGCTCCGCCAGCCGCGTATGCGGGTAGATGCGCATGCCCGCATAGGGGAACATGACGGTGTACTCCATCCGCCGCGAGTTTTCGATCGTTTCGCGCACGTTTTCGCGCGTGTCGCCGTAGCCGCCCAGGATCAGGAAGTGGGCGTAGTAGACGCCCTCGTCCAGCGCGAGCCGGCTTGCCCGCACGACGTCGCCGAACGTGAAATGCTTGCCGTAAGCCTCCAGCGTCCGGTCGCAGAACGACTCGGTGCCGAATTCGATGTGCGTAAGCCCCGAAGCCCGGAACAGCCGCATCTGCTCTGCGTCGATGCCCCGCGGCGAGAAGTAGGCGCCCCAGCGGATATCCGTGCGGCGGCGGATCAGCGTCTCGGCCAGCCGGACGTTGTATTCCGGGCTGATGTTGAACACCGAATCGGTGAAAAACAGGTAGCTGATCCCGTAGTCGCGCTTGGCGCGGAGGATGTTTCCGGCGATCGCCTCCGGATCCATCGTCCGCACGCACCGCCCGTCGATCGAGGGGTACGAACAATAGATGCAGTCGTAGGGGCACCCCCGCTTGGTCTGTATGTTGAGCATCCCGCTCCGCTTCCAGTAATAGCCCGTCAACTCGGGCTCGAACTGCACCTCGATCGAAGGCAGGTAGCTCCTGCGGCCGCTTCCGCGGCGTCCGTCGCGGGTATAGACCGACGGGATGTCGATCTCCGTCCGGCCGCGCTCCAGCGCCCCGATCAGCTCTGCGAGCGGCTCTTCGCCCTCACCGTGGATGCCGTAGTCGGCGCCCAGCTCCCGCATGAAGGCCTCGGGGTAGATCGAGAACCCTGCGCCGCCGATGATCAGGGGGGCGTCGCTTGCCGCGCGTATGACGTCCGCCAGCGCCCTGTACTGGGGCAGGAAACCCCGCCGGTCGAGCGAGTTGGCCCCGTCGACATTGCGCAGCGACAGCCCGATGTAACGGGGTGCCAGCATGCGGATACGCTCCGCCAGCTGCCCGTCCGTGAGCAGGTTGCAGTCCGCCATATCGACGCGTATCCCGCTTATCGTGCGCTCCAGATAGGTTTTCAGGTACGAAAGTCCGAGCGGATAAACGGGGTAGGGCGAGGTGTGCCGGTTGGCCGATACGAGTAATATGCTGCATGCGCTCACGACCAGAATCGATAGAAGTTGAACCACTGCTGCGGGTAGCGTCTCACCACGGCCTCGAGCGAGCGTACGTAGCTGCCCAGTATGGCCTCCTTCGTGCCGCACCCGTCCTCGTCCGGGATGTCGAAGATGAAGCGGTAACGCCTGCCGCGTTCGCGCATGGCATAGTAGAAGACCACCGGGGCGCGGAATTTCCCGGCGACGGCGAACGGCCCCGCCGGGAACGGCGCTTCGTGCCTCATGAAAGGTAGCGTCACCGTCGGGCTGCCCTCGACGAAGCGGTCGCCCTGGAAGCAGACGTACTCCTTGCGGTCGAGCACCTCCTTGATGCGGAGGATCGACTCGATGCCGCCCTCGTTCACCGCGATCACCTTGTAGCCCTCCTGCCCGCAATGTTTCTCCATGACGCTTTTGATCTGCCGGTATTCGGCGTCGTACATCACCAGGTGCATCTTGCGGGCGTAGTCCCCGAAGAACCCGGCCCCCGTGCCCCAGCATCCGACGTGTGCGCCGATGATCACGGCCCCGCGCCCGCCGTCGAGCACGCGCAGGAAAGCGTCGTAGTTTTCGAATTCGAATTTGTATTTTCGCTCCATGCCGCTGCCGATGGCCACCCGGTCGATGATCGTCTGCCCGAGCGCATAGTAGTGGGCGTAGAGCTTCACCGCCGAGTGCAGCCTGCCGTATCCCAGGATGCGGCGGTTATAGAACCATACGGCCCGCGTGGCGCGGGGTGCGAAGGGGATGAAATAGACGACTACCAGCGAGAGGAAGGCATACGCGCTGCGTATTCCGGCCACCTTCATCAGCAGGATGAAGAAATTGTACCCGAAACCGCCGCCGCGCGAGCGTCCGCTCCACTGTTTGCCGTTATTTCCCATTCGTCCGGCTGATAATCAGGTCGTAGAAGTCCCGGAAGGTCTTCAGCTCCTTGAAATCGGGGCCCGTGAGCGTTACGCCGAAGTTCTTGTCGACGATCACCACGACGTCCACCAGGTCGAGGCTGTCCAGGTCGAGCGTCTCCAGCAGCGGGGCTTCGGGCGTGATGGTCGTCCGGTCGACTTCGAATTCATCGGCCAGTACGGTATCGATCTTTTCTATGAGTTCCTGTTCTGTCATTTTTAGGAAAGGGTTTATTTGTATTTCTTAACGATCAGGGTCGAGTTGGTGCCGCCGAAGCCGAACGAGTTCGAGAGGAAGCAGTCGAACTCCGTGTCCACCCTGCGGACGGGGATGTTGAGCTTCGAGGTGGCCTCGTCGCCCTCGGTGAAGTTGATGTTCGGGGCGATGAACCCGTGCCGCATCATCAGCATCGAGTAGACCACTTCGCTCGCCCCGGCCATCCACATTTCGTGGCCGGTCATCGACTTGGTCGACGCCACGTAGGGGTTGCACCCGGCGAATACCCCGGCTATCGCCTCCGCCTCGTTGTAGTCGCCCAGCGGCGTCGAGGTGGCGTGCGCATTGACGTAGGGGATCTCTTCGGGCCGCATTCCGGCGTCCTCCAGACACCGCAGCAGCGAACGGCGCGGGCCGTCAACGTTCGGCACGGAGATATGCTCGCCGTTCGACGAGAACCCGTACCCGACCACTTCGCCCAGGATTTCCGCACCCCGTGCGACGGCCGATTCATGGCTTTCGAGGATCACCGTCGCCGCACCCCCGCTCGGCACCAGGCCGTCGCGGTCTTTATCGAATGGGCGCGATGCCGCCGCGGGATCCGATTCGCGGGTCGAGAATGCCCCCAGCCCGTCGAAGCTGCCCACCGAGTAGAGGTTCACCTCCTGTGCGCCGCCGCAGACCACGCGCTCCTGCAACCCCTGCCTGATCATCAGGTAACCCATGCCGATGGCGTGCGACCCGCTGGCGCAGGCCGCCGAGAGCGTGAGGTTGATGCCCCGCAGGTTGAAGATCACCGAGAGGTTCATCGTCACGGTCGAGTTCATCGACTGGAAAATATTGCCCGAGCCGACCATCGCCGTGTTCCGCCTGGCGCGGATGATGTCGATCCCCTCGATCACCGGTGCCGCACTGCTGTCGTTGCCGTAGATGATTCCCACCTCGTTCGCCGCCAGGTAGGCCTCGTCCATTCCGGCGTTGCGCATCGCCTCGGCGGTGGCCATGTAGGCATATTCGCCCTGCTGGGGCAGACACAGCCGCTTGCGGCGGTCGAGCACCCCTTTCAGGTTCGGTTGTTCCACGATCCCCGTCAGCGACGAGATGTATCCCAGCTCCCTGCGCGCCGGGTCGAGCCCGATGCCCGAGCGTCCTTCGCGGAGCGATTGCGTGACTTCTTCCGTATTTTTTCCGATGCAGGCCCAGATGCCCATTCCGGTGATGACTACTCTCTTCTCCATGGTCTCAGGTATATAAGCCCCCGTTGATCGAAATGACCTCTCCCGTGATATAGGAGGCTTGTTCCGAGATGAGGAACATCGCCAGGTCGGCGACTTCGGCCGGTTCGCAGAAGCGTCCGGCAGGTATCTGTTTGCGGAGCTCCGCCTCGTCGATGTCGGCGGTCATGTCCGTGCGCACGAATCCCGGGGCGATGGCATTCACCGTCACCCCCTTTTTGGCCACCTCCTGCGCCAGCGCCTTGGTCGCGGCGATCACGCCGCCCTTGGCCGCGGCGTAATTGGCCTGCCCGGGCAGCCCCTTGATGCCCGAGAGCGAGACGATGTTGACGATGCGCCCGAACCGGTTCACGAGCATCCCCTTGAGCAGCGGCCGCGTGACGTTGTAGAACCCGTCGAGGCTGGTGCCGATCACCGAGTGCCACTGCTGCGGTTCCATCCACATCATCAGCACGTCGTCGCGGATGCCCGCGTTGTTCACCACCACCTCGATGCAGGCGCCTTCGTGCGCATTCTGCCATGCCTCGATGGCCGCCGTGCTCTCTTCGCCCGAGGCCACGTCGAATTGCAGTGCCTCGCCGTCGCCGCCTGCGGCGCGGATGCCCGACAGGGTCTTTTCGGCCTCGGCGGCGTTCGACTTGTAGTTGACGAGCACGTGGTAGCCGCACCCGCCCAGTTTGAGGCAGATTTCGCGGCCTATGCCCCGGCTGCCGCCGGTCACGAGTGCGTATTTATTCGTTTTTGCCATTTTCTGCGGTTATAGCTTGCTGCAACTCCTCGCCCAGCGAGCGGCGAAAGCGCCGGAAAGACAGCACAATGTCGCGGTCAGGGTGGTCAGGAGCTTTTTCATAGGGAAGCGGAATTGTTTTTCAGGAAATTTTCGATGGCGGCGATCTCCCTGTGCTTGGGCGTGTCGTCGGCAAAGCGCGGCACGATGCCCCGGATGTCGGCATACAACTGCCGCGTGGCGTCGGAGAGCTCCCCGGCGCATTGCAGGTAGTCGGCGGCCTGCACCAGCGCCAGCATCTCGATCGCGGCGACCTGGTAGCCGTTCTCCACGACCTGCCGCGTGAGCATCGCCGCGTTGGTTCCCATGCTCACGATGTCCTGGTTGTCGTTGTTGTTGGGGATCGAGTGGACGTACATCGGGTTGGAGAGCGTTTGCGACTCGGCCGTGGTCGAGGTCGCCGTGAACTGCGCTGCCTGCAACCCGTAGTTGAGCCCCAATTTGCCGAGGTTTACGAACGGCGGCAGCGTCTCGTTGATCCGGTCGTGGAAAAGGTAGTTCAACTGCCGTTCGGCGAGCATCGTCATCTTCGTCACGGCGATCTTGAGCTTGTCCATCTCCAGCGACACGTAGTCGCCGTGGAAATTCCCGCCGTGGTAGATCGTCCCCGTCGCGGGGTCTACCACCGGGTTGTCGTCCACCGCGTTGAACTCCTCGACGAGGATTTTCTCGGCCTGGGAGATCGTTTCGAGCACCGGCCCCAGGATCTGGGGAATGCACCGCAGCGAGTAGTAGGGCTGCACCTTGTGCCTGAAGGTGGGTGCCGCGCCCGTGTCGCCGCTGTAAAGTTCCGCTTCGCGCTTGCGCAGCCGGCGGCTCGTGGCGCATATGGCGCGCATCTGCCGGGCGATCTCGATCTGCCCCGCGTGGAGTTTGTATTCGTTGAGCGCCCCGGCCATGAAGTCGTCGTACGACTCCACGATTTCGTTGAGCATCACCGACGCTTTCACGGCCCATTCCAACAGGCGGCGCGCCTGGGCCAGGTTCACCAGTCCGATGCCCGTCATCACGGCCGTGCCGTTCGTGAGCGCCAGCCCGTCGCGGATGCGAAGCCTGAGGGGCGTTATGCCGCATGTCGCCATCGCTTCGGTAGCCGGGACGGTTTCGCCCCGGAACGAGACCTCCGCCTCGCCGATCAGCGCCAGTGCGATATGCGCCAGCTGCACCAGGTCGCCGCTTGCGCCCACGCTGCCGTGGCGCGGCACGAGCGGGTAAATTTCGTTGTTGAGGAAATCGGCCAGTATCCGCACCACGTCGGGGTGTACGCCCGACTTGGCGTTGAGGAACGTTTGCAGCCGCGCCAGCATCGCCGCCCGCACGCAGATGTCGGGCAGTGCCTCGCCCGCGCCGCAGCTGTGCGAACGGATGATGTTGTACTGGAGGCTGTTCAGGTCGGCGTCGCCGATCCGGTACTGCGCCATGGGGCCGAACCCCGTGTTGATGCCGTAGATGACCTTTCCCTGCTCGAATTTCTCCAGGAAACGGTAACACGCCTCCACTTCGCGCAGCGCCTGGTCGTCGATCCGTATTGCGGTCTTGTTGAAAATCCGGGCGTTTATGGTATTTAGGTTCGAACGTAGCATTTTTTGAGCCGATTTATGGCTCCAAAATTACAAAAACTATCTCAATAAATATTTATAAGTTTGTTTTTTTGTTTATATCGTCGGACGATGCGTCCGGGCGCCTAAGGCTGCGGGCGGCATCCGTGCCCCGGAAAAACAGCGGAGGGCACCATCGGGTGCCCTCCGCCGCCAAGGCATATCCTGCGTGTTATTTCACGCCGAACTTGTAGATGCAGACCTGCGTATAGGTCTCCCCGGGGCGCAGTACCGTCGAGGGGAAATTGTCGTGGTTGGGGCTGTCGGGGAACTTCTGCGTTTCGAGCGCCAGCGACTCGCGGTAGCGCTGCGGCTTGCCGTATTTGCCGATGCTCTTGCCGTCGAAGAAGTTGCCGCTGTAAACCTGCAGTCCGGGCTGGTCGCTCAGCACCTCGATGGTACGTCCCGAGGCGGGTTCCCAGACCGTGGCGACCTGCTCGATGCCGCTTTCGGTCTTGCGGTCGATCACCCAGTTGTGGTCGTAGCCGCCGCCGTTGCGCAGCTGCTGGTTGTCCGCTCCGATGCGCTCGCCGATGGCGTGCGGCTCACGGAAGTCGAACGGCGTACCCTCTACCGGGGCAATCTGGCCCGTGGGGATCAGCACCGAGTCCACCGGGGTGGTGTGGCTGGCGTTGATCGTCATCACGTTGTCGAGCACCGTGCCGTTGCCTTCGCCCTTGAGGTTGAAGAACGGGTGGTTCGACATGTTCACCACGGTCGGTTTGTCGGTAGTGGCCTTGTAGTCGATGCGGAACTCGTTGTCGGGCGTGAGCGAGTAGGTCATCTCGATATCCAGGTTGCCCGGGAACCCGTCCTGTCCGTCGGGATGGAGGTAATGCAGCACGAGTTTGTCGTCCGAGGCCGATACCACGTCCCATACCACGCGGTCTACGCCCAGGAGCCCGCCGTGCAGCGTCTGCCCGTTATTGTTCACCGGCAGGGTGTATTCCGCGCCGTCGAGCGTGAAGTGCCCCTTTGCGATGCGGTTGGCGTAGGGGCCTACCACGGCGCCGAGGAACCGTTCGCCCGTGTTGTCTATGTAGCGGCCGATGTTTTCGTAGCCCAGTACGATGTCCTCGTAGCGGCCTTCGCGGTCGGGTGTCCAGAGCGATACGACGCGGGCGCCGTAATTGGTGACCTGCATGGTGATGTCGCCCGCATGGAGCGTGTAGAGTGCGACGGGTTTGCCGTCGACGGTGGTCTGGAATGCCTCTTCGGGCAGCAGCGGGAGTTCCGTTTTCTGCACGCCGCACGCAGCCAGCAGCGACATGCCGAGTAGGATAAGCGATTTTTTCATCGGTTTCGGTTTTTTTAAGTTTTTTCAGCACGTAAAGTTATACGATTCTGGCGAAAAACGTGCGCTGCGGCCCGGTTTTTTGCCGGAGCCCGTACGGTTTCGGCACGCTTTCGGACATTTGCGGCGTATATTGGAGGGATTTTGCTATTTTTGTCCGGGACATCAGCCCGCTCCATGAAACAGAAGCAGATATTTACGTTCCGCGACGCGGAGAAACAGGTCGCCCCCGCGGCCTTTTCGATCATGCTCAAACCGGCGGGCTCGGCCTGCAACCTCGACTGCCACTACTGCTACTACCTCGACAAGGCGGTGCAGTACGGCGGCCGCCAGGCCGTGATGGACGACCAGCTGCTGGAGCTCTGCATAAAACAGTACATCCGGGCCAATGAGGTCGACACCGTGCAGTTCTGCTGGCACGGCGGCGAGCCGTTGCTGCTGGGACTGGATTTCTACCGCCGGGCGATGGAGCTGCAGCGCAGGTACGCCGACGGCAAACGGATCGAGAACACGTTGCAGACCAACGGTACGCTGGTCGACGAGGCGTGGTGCGACCTCTTCGCCGCCAACAATTTCCTGGTCGGCCTCTCGCTCGACGGGCCCGGGGATATCCATGACGCCTTCCGCCTGACCAGGGGCGGCAAACCGACCTTCGAGCGCGTGATGCGGACGGTCGGGATGTTCGGGCGCAGCGGCGTGGAATTCAATACGCTGAGCGTCGTGAACCGGTGCTGCGAGGGGCGCGGCGGGGAGATCTACCGCTTCTTCCGCGACGAGGTGCACAGCCGCTTCATGCAGTTCCTGCCCGCCGTCGAACACGTCGTCGGCAAACCGGGACACCACCGTCCGCTGATCGTCCCGCCCGGACATGAAGGAGCGCGGCTGGCCGGCTGGTCGGTCTCGGCCGAAGGCTACGGGCATTTCCTGTGCGATGTGTTCGATGAGTGGGTCGTAAGCGACGTGGGGCGCTGTTTCGTGCAGTTGTTCGACGCCTCGCTGGCGCAGTGGTGCGGTGTGCGGCCGGGCGTCTGCTCGATGGGTGAGACGTGCGGCGACGCGCTGGTCGTCGAGCACAACGGCGACGTCTACCCGTGCGACCATTTCGTCTACCCCGGGTACAGGCTGGGCAATATCCGTGAGACGCCCCTTGCCGAGCTCTACCGCTCGCAGAAACGCCGCGAATTCGGGCTGGATAAACGCAACACGCTGCCCGCCGAATGTCTGCGGTGCAACTACTATTTCGCCTGCCGGGGCGAATGTCCCAAGCACCGTTTCGCCCGCGGGGCCGACGGCAGCCCCAAGAATTCACTCTGCGAGGGGCTGAAACGTTATTTCCGCCACGTCGAACCCTATATGGAATACATGCGCGACCTGCTCGCGCGGCAACAGTCCCCGGCCTGGGTCATGCCTTTCGCCCGCAGGCGCATGGGGCTGATGTAGCCGTCCGTTGCCGATCCGGCGCCCCGGCATACACCTGTCCGGCCTTCCCCGCCTTCCCGGTTCTGCTCCTCCCGGCTTTGTGCCTCTCCCGGCTTCCCGTTTTGGCTCCCGGCGCGTTGGCTTGGCTTACCCGGTTCTTCGGTTCGGCCGTCCCAGCTTTCCCGGTTTAACTTTCCCCGGCCTCCCCGGCTGCTCCCGGGTTTCCTGCCGGCGTTTTCTTTCGTTTTTTGCGGAATACCCACAGCAGCGGCAGCCCGGCCGCGAGGGTCAGCCATGTCACTACGCCCAGCGCGTCGGTCACCCCCTCGACATAGGTTTGGGAGGCCGATACCGTTTCGTGCGCCGCATGGAAAGCCGTCCGGGCCGAGTAAACGGCTGTCAGGATGGCGATGCCGACGCTTCCAGCCAACTGTTTGATGCTGTTCGAGATACCCGCCGCAGCGGCCATGTCGTGCTGCGTGAGGTTCCGCAGCGAAAAGAAGTTCAGCGGGGCGAACGTGAGCCCCATGCCCAGCCCGCGGATGTAGAGCACGAAGAGGATGTGCCGGTGGGTGGTGTGGAGCGTGAAACGGCTGGCCAGCCAAAAGCTCGTCGCCAGCAGCAGGATGCCCGCCGCCGCGAGCAGCAGGGGTTTGACATAGCGCGTGAGGTAACCCGATACGGCCGACAGCACTCCTTGTATGAGCCCCACGGGCAGGAATACGCTCCCGGCCATCAGCGCCGTGTAGCCCAGCCCGCGCTGCATGTAGAGCGGCAGCAGGTAGGTGCCGCCCAGCATACCGATCGAGAAGAGCGTCAGCACGGCCATCGAAACCCCGAAGTTGCGCTCCCCGAGCAGGCGCAGCTGCAGCAGCGGCGCCGGGCTGCGCAGCTCCGTGCGGACGAAGTAGGCGAGCGCCACGGCCGCCACGGCGAAACAGCCGATCACCGTGGGCGAGGCCCAGCCGTCGTGGTTGGTCGGCGAGTTGCCCCGCGCCAGCGCATAGATCGCCAGCGGCATGAAGAGCGCGATGGCCACGAATCCCCGCCAGTCGAACGGGTGCCGCGCCGGGCTTTTCCATTCTTTCTGGATAAAGGCCGAGAGCAGGATGGCGAACACTCCCACGGGGACGTTCACGTCGAAGATTCTGTGCCAGCTGTATGCGTCGACCAGGTAGCCGCCCAGCAGGGGGCCGAACGAGATCGACGCGGCGGCGGCCATTGCCCACAGGCCGAGCGCCAGGCCGAGCTGCTCGGGGCGGAATTCGCGGGTCACGATCGCCAGTCCCAGTGACTGGATGATGCCGCTGCCGACGCCTTGCAGGGCGCGTGCCCCGATCAGAAACAGGTCGCCCGGGGCTTTGCCGCAGAGCCACGACCCGAGCGTGAAGAGCGCCAGCCCCAGAATATAGATGCGTTTGTTCCCGAAGCGGTCGGCGAACCAACCCGCCGAGGGGAGCATGACGGTCATGGTGATCATGTAGGCGGTGATGACCCATTCGGCCGTCGAGATGCCGATGCCGAAAGCCGACATGATGGCCGGCAGCCCGACGTTGACTACCGTCACGTCCAGCACGGCCATGAACGTCCCGAGCATGATCATGCCCAGGATCCACCATTTGTAAGCGTTGCTTTGCCGGATATGTTCGCCGAGGGTCGCCATCGGCGGGCGATACGTCAAAAAAAATGCCATGCTGCCGATGCCTGCCGCATGGAATGCCCGTCCTTCTGCGTTTTTCTTTCCCGGGCTTCTCTGCTTCCCCGGGTACTGCTCCCGCTCCCGCCGTCCGTCCCGTTGCGGTAGCGGCCCGAAAAAGGGGATGCCGCTTTTTGGCGGCATCCCCGTACGTGCAGGCCCTGTAAGCCGGGTTCTGTTCCCGGGGCGAACCCCGGGCCCCTGTCATTTATCTAGGGCGGCAGTCTCCTGCCGTCTCAAGCAACCTACCCCCCGGCATCGGGCGAGCAACCCTTAATTGCCGGTATACACGGTCTTGCAACCCGCGAGACGTACTGCCGGGCGGCATCGCTGCCCCCGCGGTGGGCTCTTACCCCGCCTTTTCACCCTTACCCGCCGGGATTACGAAAATCCCCTGCGGGCGGTCGTTCTCTGTTACGCTCCTATACCCTCACGGATATCAAGTCGTTAGCTTGCGCGGTGCTCTGTGTTGCCCGGACTTTCCTCTCCCGGCCTCGGCCGGCAGCGACAGGGCGGGCCTGCCCCGCAAAGGTAATAAAATTCGGCGGATTCCCGCTCCGCGGTTGCGATTTCCGGACATAAGCCGGGAATATCCCGGCTTGCCGCCATGGTATTCGCGTCCATGCCGTGCCCGGGCTCCCGGCCTGTGCCGTGACGCATTCCCGCCGGGCGGCAGGGTGCTCCCCGAGGCGGCGGCAATACGCCGCCGTCCCCGGCTTCCGCCTTTTCCCTGTCGCCGGATACGGCGCTGCCTGCGCCGTATCCCCCGTTCCCTTTCGGCATACTCCGTCCGGACACACCGTATGCCCCGTACGGAATCTTTTTTGCAAATATTGGATAAAGTTGTATTTTTGCTTTGTCCCTCCGCCGTTCTTCGGGGCGGCGGGCCCGAAGAATATACCGGCCGATGGCAGATAACGCGCATACGATCGACATACACGACAACCGCACGGTTGTCGGATTGCTCCGTGCGGGGGATGAAAAATGTTTCGATGCGCTTTTCCGCCGCTATTACAAACCGCTCTGCACCTATGCCACGCGCTTCGTGCCGCCGGTACGCGCCGAGGAACTCGTCCAGGACACCCTGATGTGGGTGTGGGAAAACCGCACCTCGCTGATCCCCGAGATGCCGCTCAAATCGCTGCTGTTCACCATCGTAAAGAACAAGTCGCTAAACAGCGCCTTGCGCGACACGCTCAAGAACCGCATCATCCGCCAGCTGGCCGAACGCTACGAAGAGACGTTCGACGACCCCGATTTCTACCTCGAGGGCGAACTGGTGCAGCGGCTGACCGAAGCTCTGCGCAAAATGCCTCCTGAATTCCGGCAGACCTTCCGTATGCACCGCCTGGAAGGTATGACCCACAAAGAAATAGCCGTCCGCCTCAACGTCTCCCCGCAGACGGTCAATTACCGTATCGGGCAGACGGTTCGCCTGCTGCGCGAAGAGCTCAGCGATTACTGGCCGCTGCTCGTGCTGTTGCTGTGGCCTGACCTCTCCTGATAAGGAAATCTGAATTTTTTTTCGCCGTTCCGTTAGCATCCTTTGCTGACGGATTGTATTACTTTATAGACAAGCAAACAGCATGGCAAATTTCGAAATCGACGAAGAGGTATTGGTAGCCTTCCTCAAGGGCGAGCTGGACGCAGCGCAGGCGGCGGCCGTAGAGGCGTGGTACGACCGCTCGGCCGCAAACCGCAGGATGCTCGGCCAGGTCTATTATATATTATATGTCAGCGACCGTATCAACGACGCGGCCGGTATCGACGTCGAGCGTTCGCTCCGGCAGTTCAAGCGCCGCATGCACGC
>ERZ1027245.266-NODE-266-length-19566-cov-6.671672_pt1 | contig 19566 bp, 13 predicted proteins | sample MGYA00519475_ERZ1027245 | MGnify/ENA primary metagenome ERZ1027245 (study PRJEB26926, sample SAMN06164723) | human gut metagenome | biome: ENVO:00009003; feature: ENVO:2100002; material: ENVO:00002003 | host: Homo sapiens | place: USA | collected 2012 ... | reverse complement strand
GAGGTTTAGATACTGTAGAAATTATGCCCATGAGACACAGAAACGCCACGGCATGGACGCAGGGGCGAGGAGAACCGCGCCACGGACGGCGCGTTTCGACGGTTTCGTCAGGCATAGAAGCTCTTCAAGCATAATTTCGTACAGTATCTTAGCAGCGCAGCGTAGCACGCGGGGGAAGCTGTGTGTGCCGGTCGGGCAGCCGGGGCTTACAGTTATATATTCAAGAAAAATCAGCTCAGAAGTGAAAATGCAAATACCACGATGCCAAGTATTACAAGCACAATACCTGTGGCACGGTTTAAGGTTTTTGCGGATGCCTTGTTTGCAAAGACCGCTGCAATTCTCGCCCAAAGGAGTGTAAATGCAATACATAAAAGCAGCACAAACCAGTCCGGTTTTCCACCGATGGCAAAGTGCGAGGCAGCTCCTGTAAAGGCTGTAAATGCCATGATAAATACGCTCGTTCCGACTGCAGTCTTAAGCTCATAGCCAAGCACCGATGTGAGGATGAGGAGCATCATCATACCGCCTCCCGCACCTATGAAGCCACAGATAAATCCGATAAGCACACCGCAGATGATTGACTGGATAGCTCTCTTTTTAGCTGAAACTCCCTGCATGGCCTCCTTTGTTGTCATGACAGGACGGACTATAAACTTGATTCCGAGTAAAAATGTCATAAATACCGAAAAGTTGCCCATTGTTGCTGACGGCACAAGGCTTGATACATAGCTTCCGACAACCGTGAAGCATAAAACCGTGACCATCATTATGAGCCCGTTTTTTACATCAAGGTTCTTGTTCTTTCCATATGTATAGGCTGACACTGCGCTGGCAAGTACATCAGACGACAGGGCTATTCCCACTGCCATATAAGGGTCCATTCCCAAAAATGTAATGAGCATAGGACTTATTACTGCTGCTGCGCTTAGTCCCGCAAAGCCGGTTCCAAGGCCTGCGCCCATACCGGCAAAAAATGTTACTATTATAGTTATTAATGTGCTCATTTGTGTGATTTCCTCCTGATTATTTCATCCATATTATTCTCAAGCTGTTCCATAACAATCGTCAGCTGCTTTTTCTGCTCCTCATCTATCCCTGCAAACAGATCTGCTGTAAACTGCTGCTGTATACGCCTTCCTCTTTCAATGACAGTCCCGGCCTTTTTTGTACAGACAAGCTCCGTCTTCCTCCTATCATTTTCCACAGGTTTTCTCTCCAGATAGCCTTCATTCACAAGCTTATCAACATTTACAGACACAAGATTTGCCTTGATTTTTCTTATTTCAACTATATCCCTTGCCGTCTTATATTCCGGATTGTTCGCCAGAAACATGAGTATATCAAAGGCTGTCTGTGGAAGCTTTAGCTCATGACACAGTGGTCTGCACTCATCGCTGTAGGTTCGCGAAATTTTCTCTGCAAACTCAAAGTTAAATTTCATATGTGATATTCCTTCTTTTCTTTTCCTATTTTGCTGCTTCGTTATACATTTTTGAATTATTCATTTTTGAACTAATTATATATCTCTCTGTCATTTTGTCAAGCGGTTATTGTAATTTATACCCTGCAATGCTATACTTTTTGAGGCATTTTTTCATTAACTATTATGATATGATTTAACAGTTATATGAATACCTTGAAAGTATCCTGCAGTCATGGTATTATATGTAATTGGCGCTTTGTTGCACATTTTAAACACCGGCTAATCTACCGGTGATTTTAATTTTAATAACTAAAGCTTCGTACATATATAATGTAGGAGTTTTAAATTAACAATCATTTACAATAGGAGGAATTATGAGTCAGGAAACAAATTCAGCCCCTGTAACAGAGAACAAGATGGGAACCATGCCTATCGGCAGACTTGTATTTAACATGTCTTTGCCTATGATGATTTCCATGCTCGTACAGGCTCTATACAACATCGTGGACAGTATTTTCGTTGCAAAGCTGTCCGAAAACGCACTCACGGCAGTTTCACTTGCCTTCCCTTTGCAGACACTCATCATCGCTGTCGCAACCGGTACAGGTGTAGGTGTAAACGCGTTGCTGTCAAAGTCACTCGGCGCCCATAAATACGACGAGGCCAACAAAATCGGCATCAACGGTGCCGTACTATATGCATTCAGCTACATAATATTTCTGATTCTCGGACTTACAATCGTAAAGCCTTTTTACATGAGTCAGATTGGAAATGCTGATGTCGAAATCATGGATATGGGTGTGAGCTACCTGAGTACTGTTATGATTTTTTCATTTGGTATTTTTGCGGAAATCTTTTTTGAGAGGGTGCTTACCTCGACAGGAAGAACTATTTTCAGCATGACCTCACAGCTTTGCGGTGCCATCACAAATATCATTCTGGATCCTATCATGATCTTTGGACTGCTTGGCTTCCCTAAGCTCGGTGCTACCGGTGCTGCTGTGGCAACCGTTGTGGGACAGTGCGTGGCCGCCGTTGTTGCTTTTGTCTGCAACCACAAATTCAATCATGAAATCAGCCTGAGCTTCAAGGGCTACAGCCCGGATTTCAAAATCATGGGAACCATTTATGCTATTGGTATTCCGTCGATCATTATGCAGTCTATAGGCTCAGTAATGACATATTCCATGAACAGAATACTTATCGGCTTTTCATCGACTGCCGCTGCTGTTTTCGGTGTTTATTTCAAGCTGCAGAGCTTCTTCTTTATGCCTGTATTCGGACTGAACAACGGAATCACACCTATCATCGCCTTCAACTACGGTGCACAGAACAGAAAGCGTATGGTTAAGACAATAAAGGTCAGCCTGATAACAGCATTCTGTCTGCTCTTCGTTGGCTTTGCCTGCTTTGAGTTCATACCAAAGGTGCTTCTTGGAATGTTCAGCGCCTCTGACGATATGCTCAAAATCGGTGTTCCGGCGCTCAGAATAATCGGAGTGCATTTCCTCATCGCATGGTTTTGTATTATCGTCGGCACAGTATTCCAGGCTTTGGGAAAGGCGGTCTTTTCCATGATCGTATCAATCATGCGTCAGCTTGTGGTTTTAATTCCGGCAGCATACATCCTTTCAAAGCTTGGTGGACTTCACGCTGTATGGTGGGCTTTCCCGATAGCAGAGGTGATATCCTTTACTGTTTCGACATTATTCTTAATCAGGATTAACAGAACTATCATCTCAAAGATTCCTGATGGAAGCGATGTGCTGTAAGGAAAATTTACTTGCGTATTTTCTTCCTCTATACGTATTTTATGGAAAAAGTGCAATCTGCAGATACAAACCTCTTTTAAAAAATGCGATTTTGTAGTAAAATTGCCAAAAAGAAAATGCGATTTTGTTATTTTATTAGGAGATTGCAGTGATATGGAGGACTAAGACATGAAATTTATATCGTGGAATGTAAATGGACTGCGCGCATGCGTCCAGAAAGGTTTCCTTGATTTTTTTAACAGTATAGATGCGGATTTCTTTTGTATACAGGAGTCCAAGCTACAGGCGGGACAGATTGACCTTGACCTGCCGGGCTATCACCAGTACTGGAATTACGCCGAGAAAAAAGGCTATTCCGGCACAGCCATTTTCGCAAAAAATGAGCCATTATCTGTGTCTTACGGCATAGGCATTGAGGAGCATGATAGGGAAGGACGTGTCATCACACTCGAATATGACAATTTCTATCTCGTAACCTGTTACACTCCAAACTCACAGAATGAACTGAAAAGGCTGCCGTACCGTATGCAGTGGGAGGATGATTTCCGTGAATACCTTAAGGCTCTTGATGCCCAAAAGCCTGTCGTACTGTGCGGTGATCTGAATGTCGCACATAATGAAATCGACCTGAAAAATCCAAAAACCAACCGCAAGAATGCAGGTTTTTCAGATGAGGAACGTGCTAAAATGACGGAGCTTTTAGGTTCCGGTTTTACCGATACCTTCAGATATTTTTATCCGGATGCCGAGGGTATATATTCCTGGTGGTCATACCGTTTTAAGGCACGCGAGAAGAACGCAGGCTGGCGTATCGACTACTTTATCACGTCAAAGCGCATCAATGATAAGCTGCAAAAGGCAGCAATCCATACCGATGTGCTCGGTTCAGACCACTGCCCTGTTGAGGTTGATATTGAATTTTAAATTTAAGGTTATGTATTTTTACAATCCCTTATGCAACACCTTCTTCTCGAGCTTATCCCCATCCAGTGTATACTCAACAGCATTATACGCACCGTTTCTGTATGCAAACGTCTCATTGTCATCCTGATAATGCACGAAGCTGCCCTTGCCCGGATATGTCAGTATACTGATCTTATCCTCTATGATGTCCTCTGTAGAGCGGATTTCTCCGTCTGCAACAGGGATAATGGCTCCTGCTTTTATGAAGACAGGTACTTTATCAAGTGGTGCATCTGCTAAAATATATCTGCCACCACTGTATTTTTCGCCTGTGTAGTAATCATACCAGTCGCCGTCAGGCAGATAAACCTCTCTTGCCTCCTTGCCCGGTGCGATCACAGGTGCAACCAGCACAAAGCTTCCGAGCATATATTCATCGGAAATATTTCTCACATGCTTATCTGCAGGATACTCGTATACGAGCGGACGCACGATAGGTGCTCCTGTCTTTTCACACTCATGTGCCAGATCATAGATATATGGGATAAATCTGTATCTGAGCTTTACTGTCTTTCTGACTGCATCTATCGTAGTCTCGTCAAACTGCCAAGGCTCCTGTCTGCGTGTTCCCATCGCTGAATGATTTCTGAAAAACGGCACAAATACTGCTGCCTCATAAAATCTGACAAGAAGCTCCGGTGTAGTATCACTTCCGAAACCGCCTATATCGCTGCCACACATGGCAAGTCCGCTGACTGACAGATTGCACACCTGCTCGAGTGAAAGTGCTATATGCGCCCAGATGCTGTGATTATCTCCGGTCCAGCCACCGCAGTATTTCTGGCTTCCGGCATATGCAGCCCTTGTAAGTACAAACGGACGTTTTCCACCATCATTTTTCGCAAGTCCCTCATATGTGGCTTTTGCCATAAAATGTCCGTAAATATTGTGAACCTTTTCATGTGCTCCATACTCAAACTGCACATCATCCGGCAGTGGTCCGTTGAAGCTTGCAGGCTCATTCATATCATTCCATATGCCACTGATACCGTGCTCGAGAAGTATCTTTGTCTTGTCTCCCCACCAGCTTCTGACGCTTTGCTTTGTGAAGTCCGGAAATACCGATGTTCCCGGCCAGACAGCATTTTCATATACACTGCCATCTGTATCATGTGCAAATGCATCCATCTCCATACCCTCTTTGTACATGAAGTAGTCCTCATCCTTTTTCACCCCCGGGTCAATGATGGATATGAGCTTTACACCCCTGTCAGCAAGCTTCTCTGAAAGGCCCTTTACATCCGGGAATTTCTTGTCATCAAAGGTGAATACCCTGTAGCCGTTCATGTAATCGATATCCATATGTATCACATCGCATGGGATATCAAGCTCGCGGAATTTGTCAGCTATATCAAGCACCTCATCCTGTGTGTAATAGCCCCAGCGGCTCTGATGGCTGCCGTATATCCATCTCTGATAAAGCGGTGTGGTGCCTGTCAGTGATGTATAAAGTCCTACCACCTCTGCCATATCATTTCCCGGCATAAAATAGTAGTCCAGCTCCCCCTTCTCATGCTCGACGAAATAGTAATCTGTGTTTTCATAACCAAAATCAAAGGTTGTCTTGTAGGTATTATCCGCAAAAATTCCATAGCAATATTCATCGCCCAACACGATAAAAAACGGTATGGATTTATACAGTGATTTGAAGCTGTCCACATGTGGCGCAGGATCATCTGTGTTCCAGTTTACATATGAATATCCACGCTTGTTGAGGCATCCCGGCTTATCTCCCAGGCCGTAAATAGCATCATCCTTTCCAAGCTTTTTGATGATGGTAACAGAGTCAGTTTTTTCTTCATCTTTCCCGACAGTATGTCCCTCAAGCTCTGCGATGGCAAGATCCTCGTACGGATTCTTCTCACTCTTTTTGCGTGCTTTTTCATAATCTGAAAGCACAAGCTTCCCTTTGTAATAAATATCAAGCTTCTCGTTATCCTTCACATATACAGTAATATCCCTTGCGCTGATAACTGCTTTAACTGCTGCATCGCTTACACCGGCTTCTGCTGCGGTCCCCTTGGCATCAGACGTATCCTTGCTTGTTACGTCCGGTGTGGCAGCCTTCGGAATGAAGCCCTCTTCTATTGCAACACTTTCGATGCCGGGTTTTTGTGCAACATGCACTATGTTATTTTCAAATATGGTAACAAACAGACTGCCGTTCTCGTAGATCAGCTCTGCTGTGTTGTCCTGTATTTTACAGTTCTTATATAAATTTCCCATTGCATAATCCTCCCTTGAATTATATAGTTTCTCCTGATGTTTCTTATAAAAATACTTCCGTTTACTATAATAGTATCATCCATTTTTAATTTTTACAACAAAGAAAGTCACCGGTCACACCTAGTATGACCGGTGACTGCCTCAGGCTGTAAGTATCTCTGTCAATACACCATACAGCTCTGTATCAAGCTCCTTTGCCTTGAGCTCTGATAAAATCACTGTTGTTTTCTTTCCCGATGTAATAAGACCGTAGATTTCATCCTTTAGCACAAAGCCTATCTCTGCCTGATTCAGGAAATCAAAGCATCTTTTTTCGAGTTGATTATCAAGCGCTACTGTGTCTTTCGATATTGCAACGCTTATTTTGCTCGCTGTCGATGCATTTACAGTAACGATGAGCTTTCTGTTTTCTTCATCATATTTATTCTTTGCCAATACCTCTTTACCATCCACAGATACCTTTACCTTATCGGCTGCTGCCTCGGTTCTTCTTTCAAAGACAAGCTTATAGGTTCTGTTGTCAGGTATTAATGATGTATCTCCATCTGCCGGAGAAATGACAAACATATCTTTATCCGCAGAATATTTCATAGCTGTGGTCACACATCTGCCATCCACATATCCGCAGGATTCATTGTCATCCTCGTATAGCTCAAACTCACCATCAGCCTCCGGGAATACCCTGACACATAATACATCAGGATTTTTGATAACAGATCTTGCATCAAGCTCATCAGCATCTGCACACACAAGTATGCCTCCAGCCTTCGCAAACACAGGTATGCTGCTCAAATCCCTGTAAACCTCCAGCATTCTTCCACCATCATAGCGCATGCCTGTATAGATATCATACCAGATGCCCTCCGGGAACCATACTTTGGTTTTTGCCACATTAAGTCCCTTAATACGTGGAGTTGTAACAGGTGCTGCCATAAGCTGGCTGCCAAAGAAATACTGATTCTTTACCTCATAAGCCTCTGCATTTTCAGGATACTCATAATACATAGGCTCAATCAGCGGCATATTCTCGGCATAGCTGCGATAGTTCATGGTATACAGATACGGAATCATACAATGCCTCTGTCTGAGCGCCGCCTCCATCGCTTCCTCAGTCTCTTTTTTAAATCGCCACGGCTCCTTGCCGTTAAATTCGCTGCATGAGCTGTGCAGACGCATTATCGGAGAGAATATACCATATTGTGTCCATCTGGCTGTCAGCTCATCATCCTTGTAGCCAAGCATATGTCCGCCAATATCATGGCTCCACCATCCATATCCGATGTTTGTCGCTGTCGTTGTAAAATACGGTTGAAAATCAAGCGACTCCCATGTAATATGTGTATCTCCCGAAAATCCAATCGGATATCTATGACTTCCCGGACCTGCATAGCGCGAAAATGTCATTGGACGCCTGCCGTCTCTTTTATTATCGAGATAATGAAAATGATTAAAAATCCATAGCGGATCCAATCCTTCAACCTTGCAGTTGCTGCCCTGCTGCCAGTCAATCCACCAGAAATCCACACCTTCAGCCTCTCTCGGATGGTGAAGATACTTAAAATATGCCTCCATAAACTTTTGGCTTGCCGGATCACATACAACCGGGTCCTCATTTTCATAGTCCACGCCCATTTCCTTTGCCATATCAACATACATTTCTTCACAGCCCTGCACACCATCCGCAGGGTGTACGTTCAGGGTAGTATGCATTCCTCTGTCATGGAGCTTTCCAAGAAAGCGCTTCGGATCCGGGAAAAGCTTTTTGTTCCAGGTATATCCTGTCCATCCGCTTCCGTATTTAGGGTCCACATCAACCTGATGCCAGTCCATATCTATTACAGCTACTGTGAATGGGATATTCTTTTCATCGAATTTGTCCATCAGCTCCATATAGCTTTCTTCTGAGTATTTATAATATCTGCTCCACCAGTTTCCCAGTGCATATCGCGGAAGCATCGGAGTCTTGCCGCAAAGCCTGTAAAAATCATTGAGCGCCTGTTTATAATCATGTCCGTATCCAAAGAAATACAAATCAGACACACCTTTTTTTCTTGGCTCAATCCATCCATCGTCAAGTAAAATCTGTGATTTACTGTCATCAAGAATTGAATATCCAAAGCGTGAAACGACACCGTGTCCGAGCTCAACCTCTCCGTTTACGTCATCAAGTGTACGCGCTGTACCCTGCAAATCATGCACCTTCTCGCCATAATGCCAGATGCTGTGATATGCGCTCAGGTTTCCCTTAATCTGTATACTCAGTCCGTGTGATGAGAACTCCTTCTCATTATATATCAGGTGCAGCATTGATGTATGAACCTCAATTCCATCAGCGTTACGCACCACATGATAGCCGGTCTTTGGAAAATCCCTGAACAATACTGTCTGTGTTGCCCTATCCTCGAATACGCCATCTTCACTGTATTCCAGACGGACAAGCGCCTCTGTCAGGAATGTAATCCTGTATTTTTCACCTATTATCATATTGTCCGATAATGCCACCGGACTTGTCTTTACTCTGTATATTTCCTGCATGAAATACCCCCTCTCATATAAATTACGTTATCCCTTGACAGCCGATGCAGCAATTCCTGCGATAAACTGCTTCTGGAAGAACAGATATATCAGTAAAACCGGTATGATAGATATTGCCGTTGCCGCAAAAAGTGCACCATAATCTGTAGAATACTGTCCGTTAAACATCTTTAAGCCTACTGCCAACAGCTGCTTTTCCTTGGTATTGATTACAAGGTAAGGCCACAGATAGTCTTCCCATGTCCACAGGAACTGAAAAATGGCTATACTTGAAATTCCGTTTTTTGCCATCGGAAATATAATCCTGTGAAAGATATAAAACTCATTAGCGCCATCCATTCTGGCAGCTTCAATAATCTCATCCGGGATGGTCTCAATGTGCTGCTTCATCATAAATATTCCAAATCCGCTGAACATAGCCGGAATAATAAGTGCCTTATAGCTGTCCATCCATCCGAATTTCTGAATCATAGTGTATTTTGGAATAATTGTTACACACCATGGAATCATCATAGTAGCCAATACAAAGCCAAATAGGATATTTCTGCCCTTAAACTTATATTTGCTTAATACAAAGCCACAGATTGTACTGGTGTATACTACAAGCAGGGTTACAACAATTGTGATAAACAAACTGTTTCCAAAAAACCTCATGAAATTGAAATGCGAATTCATGCTGATGTAATTGTCTATTGTAAACTCTTGTGGAAGCAGATGCTGCTGCAACGCCATTATTTCCTTATTCTGCTTAAATGATGAGCATAGCATCCATATAAACGGATAAACTGTAACAATGCCCAATAATAGAAGGAATACATTTAAAACTATACTGCTTACTTTTTTTCTCATGATATTTTCCTCCTACTCTTCCTTGCCCGATACTTTGAAAGAAAGCACGGTAAGCACTGCGGTAATCACAAAAAGCACAAATGAAAGTGCTGATGCATATCCAAAGTTGTATTTGACAAAGGCCTCATCATAAATAATGTAAGAAGCCAGATATGTTGATGTTCCCGGTCCTCCCTCTGTCATGATGAGTATCTGAACATATGCCTGGATATACGAGATAATTGATGTAATGACTACAAAAAGTGTCATAGGCTTAAGCAATGGCAATGTAATGTATCTGAATTTCTGCCAGCCACTCGCTCCGTCAACCTGTGCTGCCTCCATGACATCTGCCGGAAGTGAGTACAGGCCTGCCATATACATAACAACCGCATATCCGAAATCCTTCCAGATGGTCATTATGATTACTGCGATCAGAGCAGTTTTCGGATTCATCAGCCAGTTGATGTCGAGTCCGAATATTTTGTTGATGGTTCCGATCTGTGGATTGTACATGAACTTCCATACAAATGCCACTGCAACCATAGGTGTCACTACGGGCATATAGTAAACTGCCCTGAAAAAGCTCTTATGCTTTATAAGCGTTGAATAAATAGCATACGCGATTCCCAGTCCCAGACCGACTCTGAAAACAATTACAACTGCTGAAAAGATCACTGTATTGAACATTGATTTGCCGAACAATTTGCTCGTGAACACCTGCTTATAATTTTCCAGCCCCAAAAACTTGTATGTTCCGCTTAGCGGATTCCACTCATGAAAGCTTCCTGCAAATGCTATACCGATTGGTATTATCAAAAATACTGTAAAGAAAACTACCATAGCTAAAACAACTATGTTTCTTAAAATTATTTCACTTTTACTTTGTAATGGATGTGATTTTTTAAACATTAATAATCCTCCGTAGTTGTGAATCTCTACCCGTTATTTTGCAAACTCATATAGATTCTCGACTGATTGGAATGAACTGCTCTTCATATCCTTTATAATATCAGCCTGTGCCTTGTCTAAAGCCGTATCAATATCCACTCCATTGTAGAATATGTCCTCTCCGGCCTTTTTCATATTATCCTCAACACATGAAGGCATCGGGCCCGGCCAGATATAGTGGTCAATGTGCTCTGCAAGTACCTTAAGTGATGGGTTTTCAAGTATTTTCTCATTATCTGCAAGGGATTTCTTTGCAGGGAATGTACTCATGGCAAGATTGAAAGCTACCTGAGACTCATCATCGCAGAGGAAGAACTTTACAAAATCCTGTGCCACTGCCTGCTGGTCCTTAGGTGCATTCTTGTTTACACCGAATGTTGACTCACCATTATATCTATTGTATGCATATGGATTTCCGTCAAATGTAGGAATTTCAAATACACCAAAATCTATATCGCTCCATGTGGTCTTAAGTGTATTGTAGTAATGACCCCACTGAATAACCATTGCCGACTGTCCCTGTCCAAAGCTGTCTGCACAGTTCTCGCCAAAATCCTTTGAACCGATCTGATCCTTGTCATACATATCAACAAGCATCTGCATAACCTTCTTCATCGCATCTGAATTAACATTAGGTGTCTTTCCATCCTCCTGGAATAAGTTTTCACCAAGCTGATAGTTAAGTCCCAGCAGGTAATTCTGGTGGAAATCATTATTGAAATTGAGTCCGGCCTGGACTATTTTGTCTCCGTCCTTGATGGTAAGCTTCTTTGCCACCTCAATCATTTCATCCCAGGTCTTTGGAATATCATCCTCTGTAAGTCCTGCTTCCTTCCACATATCCTTGTTGTAATAAACAGAGCCTGTCATCATTCCGTAATCAATGTAATAAACCTTGCCATCAATCACATGGGCGCTTACTCCATTGAAGTCCTGCTCCAAATCCTCAACAGGAATATCAAGCGGTGCCATATAGTTGATAAGATTCTCATGATAGCTGTTATGTACATTGAAGAGTGCCGGTCCGTTCTCGCCATCGAGTGCCAGAGGAAGCTTTGTCCAGTAATCATCCCATGGATTATCCACAAGGTTTATCGTTACATTAGGATGAATAGCTGTGTATCTGTCAATAATCTCCTGCATCTGTTTTTCCCACCGTATAATGAGTTTCTTACCTGTTTTACGACGGCTATAACTCACAAAGCCACTATTGAGATCTTTTTTACGCAAATAGGCAAGATCTATAAAAGACATTCCTCGCATATAGAAAGAAAAGAGAAAGATATCTCGTGCAAATTCCAATGATTTATGATCGGAAAGATCCAACTGCTTGATGTGTTTGATATCTGTCAGGGTGGCAGCTCTCTTTGAGGTCTTGTCCACACCAGTATATACATTCTCAAAAGGATCTGCAGGAAGGGCCAGTCCCTCACCCACTGCCTTGCGATACACACAACGCAAAATACGCATATAAAAAGAGGTGGTATTACGACTTAAATGGTGAGTGGAGCGCATCTCCGTTTCATAATGTTCCATCAAATCTGCATCCATCTCATCAAAACATAAGTCTATGCCGTCACGGAACTTCATGAAGCTGTTCAATGCGGACTGATATGTTTCGACTGTCCGTTCTTTTCCTTGCCCTCTAAGACGCTCTATCTGCTCCTGCATGTATTCAAAAACGAAAACGCCCTTACTCGGACGGTTCTTTAATTTTACTAATCTCATATTTGCCATTACCTAGGTTAATTAAATAAATCATCAAAGAAAAATATAATATCATGATTTATATTTTAATGAGGACTTAAATACTTGTAATGGCAAATAGATTCTTTAGAATTAAAGAGAAAGAACTCAGTGTTCTTATATCGACAAGTATATAACAATAAAAAATACAAAAGCGCGCAGCTCTGATAAACTGCACGCTTTTGCTTATTATTTATGTCCTTGTCTGAATTACTTCACTTCCTCAAAATCAACATGATATATCTATCAGCGACTTGCGTACACGTGTTGCAAATATAACGCAAACCCGAAAATAAGCATCCATAAGCAACACACGCTCTTGCACACAAAAGTACGATTTTTATCCATAAATAACGAGATGTAAACGCATAAAAATCAAAAGAAAGCGATGTTTTTAACAGATTCTTCGGTTTTATCCTTACCTTTGTGTATGATATTGGGATGTTATACCCAAACAACAATAAGGAAACGATGCAAATTCAAAACAATACATTGATAGCGGAATGCTCGGCTTACGATTTCAAGGAAATGCTGGAACGTAAGAAGGTGAAGTCATGGCTTAAATCTGTATCGGCTTTTGCCAATACGGATGGTGGCAGTTTGTTCTATGGAGTGAACGATAATGGAGTGATTGTAGGTTTAGAGAATCCACAAGCCGATGCCGACTTTATCAGCGAAATGATAAAGGCAAGACTTGACCCTGTTCCGGAAGTTCAACTTATTCCGATAGAACACGAAGGGCATACCTTGCTTGAAGTGAAAGTAAAGGCAGGAACGCTTACACCTTATTACTATTATCAGGATGGGACACGTACCGCATATGTACGAGTTGGCAATGAAAGCGTGGAGTGTAATTCGCAACAGCTTCTTTCATTGGTATTGAAAGATACGCACATGACTTGGGATTCACTGCCTACCCAAGTGGATGCCAGCAAACATTCTTTCATCATTCTCGCCAATACTTTCCGTGAGCAAACCCATCAGGAATGGAATGACAAGTATCTGGAATCATTCGGACTAGTAACTCCTGACGGCAAACTGACCAATGCCGGATTGCTGTTTGTGGATAATTGTACCGTATTCCAATCACGTATTTTCTGTACCCGTTGGACTGGACTCTATAAAGATGATGCCATCAGTTCCGTGGAACATCGGGCTAACCTTGTATTGCTCTTAAAATATGGTATGGATTTCATCAAAAACTATACCATGAGTGGTTGGGTGAAGATGCCGAACTATCGTCTAAACCTCCCCGACTATTCAGACCGTGCTATCTTCGAAGGATTGGTAAACCATCTTATCCATAGAGATTATACCGTGATGGGCGGTGAAGTACATATTGACATTTACGATGACCGTGTAGAACTGGTATCACCGGGCGCAATGCTTGACGGAACACAGATTCAAGACCGTGACATATACAAAGTGCCGTCCATGCGCCGTAACCCTGTCATTGCAGACATGTTCACACAGTTGGATTATATGGAGAAACGTGGTTCCGGTTTACGCAAAATGCGAGAGCTTACAGAGAAGCTACCCAATTTCCTGCAAGGTAAAGAGCCGCAATATCAAACGGAAGCGACTTCTTTCTACACCACATTCTATAATTTGAACTGGGGTGACAACGGAAGAATGCCTGTTGAAGAAGTAGCCAACAGGGTAAATAGTACCCTCGAAAAGTATCCTGTAAACAAAGAAAGTTCGGTCGAAAAGTTCGGTGTAAATGCGGATAAGTTCGGAGATACATCGGAAACACAGAAGAAAGTCAGTAAAACTGCACAAAAGATAATCGACCTCGTTATTTCAGATCCTTCAATCACAGCTGATAATATGGCCAACAAGATTGGTGTAACTAAACGCGCTATAGAAAAAAATATCAAGAGCCTTAGGGGTATGGGAATTTTGGTTCACGAAGGTTCAGACAAGGCTGGTTATTGGCGCATTATTGTTAAACCATAAACAGAACAACAAACCTATGGAGACCTCTTTCATACCACTCTTTGCAATCATAGCCGTTTTGATTATCGCCTTTTTTGTTTGCCTCTTTGCCACAGGTAAACCATAAAACGCGATACCGAGTGCTTTATGCAATAGCCATTATCATGCTATTAGCTGTTATCCCTATTAGTGAATATATGGCTGGTGGCATACAAAACTCAAGTAACAATTATCTGCTTGTCCTAATATTCGATATTGCAGTAGGATATTTCTGTATGTACATTGCTGCTTTGCTAAAATTCAATGTTCTTAAACGAAAGAACCAAGCATTGGAAAACGCCTTGACAGAAAAGCAACAAGAAAATGTGGCAATCCTATTGGAACATCAAAACGAAAAGCAACAAGCACTTCAGCAAGGAGAGCTTGAATGGTTAACAGAAAAAATCAAGGTATTTACTGAAGAAGAACAGGAAGCTATACTTGCCAGTGCTCTATCATTTGCTGAACATGACTTGATAGTTGCTCCCTCAATAAACATACAGCCCAAAGAAACATGTAGTCAGCAAGAACTAATGTACTTTGTCTGCTCTGCTTTTTACAATATGGATAAAAGCCGTAGTAAAATTGTGAGTTTTTTGATGAAAATTTTTCCTCTCTATTTTCCTGCTGGAGAAAGTGTATTGGCAAAAAGATGCCGGGATTAGAAAAGGTTAGGGAGAGAAGAGAAAAAGAAACAACAGCGCTAGTGTCACATTAAAACCGGAACACTAGCGTTTGGCAATTAATTTAATTTCCCCATTCAAGGCATATGTTTACTCAATTGGATTATATGGAGAAACATGGTTCTCCGTCAGGTACGACTTTTTGCCGTCAGCTATTTTGAATCAGGAGGACAGTTGATAGAAAAATCTTAAGTCTATTCAAGAGATGAGTAGAAAGAGGCAACATCACCATCCTTCATTATATAAGAAATCTGCTTATTCTTCTCCGCTATAATCTTTAATTGCTTCTTTTCTTCTAAAGTCCAGTTCTTGATTTTCTTAAGTTCTGAAATTATTGAATGAGTTTGTTTAAAACTGTTGCTATTTTCCAAATCCATAATAAGTTTCTCTTTTTCTTTGTCTTCCTTATTATCTATCTGTCCATTATGGCTTACCTGCTCTTGCTTATTTATGTAATGGACAGCCATCAATTTTTCATTCGATGCAGTTGTATCAATTATGGTTTTGACTAATTTGTCCAATTCAGATCCTTCTGTATAGTCTGCAGGAGTATAATATTTTATGCGCTTATCTTCCATCATTTTATAGACTTTTCGTTTATCTTTTGTTTTTGGATTATAAACTCCAATAGAATGACCTGAATAAGAATTAATGAGTTTCATACAAGGTATATCCGTATCACTATCACCTATATATACCATATTTCTGAAAGGAATACGAATGTCCTCTGGTTTAAAATAGTCATTGACACCTGAATCATTCACATCTAATGTCCCTTTTTCTATTCTAAAAAGGAATTGAGTCTTGCTCGTGTAATTAATAACTTGTGCTGGCCATTGAGCAACACCATCTTTATCATAATAGAAGGAACTGGCATAAATTTTTTCAAATTCATTAGCGACTTTTGTACCTTCTATCATTTCTTTAAGACCTGATGAAATGATATAATGCTCTACAATAACTCCTCTTTCCATGCCATAGTCTCTAATGCGCTTAAACCAAGTCTCAACACCGGGGAATAATTGTACTTTCGCCCCATAATCCATTAATGCCTTTTTATTAAATATGACTTTTCCATGCGCTTTCTGAATCATGGTAAACATATAAGCCAAATTTTGATCCATGTCATTCTCTTCAGCTAACCCATTGGACTCTTTCCAAAAAGATTCGACTTCATCCCCAACAGATTGTATATACCCTTGCGCTTGCATGTCATCTGGTGATAATGTCTTATCAAAGTCATAACATATTGCAACAACTGGTTTACTTTCCTTTGTTTTTCTAATAAATTCTTTACTCATATGCTATAATAAAAAAATGAGACACAATTACTATTAATTATGCCTCATTTATGATTTATCTATTCAGTAATTTCTTACTTTACTACTTTGAATTACTTATTATTTGACTTCCTCGAAGTCAGCATCTTGAATATCTTCTTTATTATTAGAAGAACCTTGATTAGCCTGTTGTCCTGCACCTGCACCCGGACCGGCCTGAGCGCCACCTTGTGCACCACTCTGAGCATACATTTCAGCGCTGGCAGCCTGGAATGCTGTATTCAGTTCAGCCATGGCAGTATCAATAGCAGCCAAATCCTGTGCTTTATGAGCATCTTTCAACTTCTGAAGAGCAGCTTCAATCGGGGCTTTCTTATCAGCCGGCAACTTGTCGCCTAATTCCTTCAACTGATTTTCAGTAGAGAAAATCATGGAGTCAGCTTGATTCAATTTGTCAATCTTTTCACGTTCCTTCTTGTCTGCTTCTGCATTAGCTTCAGCTTCGGCTTTCATCTTTTCGATTTCTTCCTTGCTCAAGCCGGATGATGCTTCGATGCGGATAGCTTGTTCCTTGCCGGTAGCTTTATCCTTGGCAGATACTTTCAAGATACCGTTGGCATCGATATCGAATGTCACCTCAATCTGAGGAACACCACGACGAGCCGGAGCAATACCAGTCAAATTGAACTGACCGATTGACTTGTTTTGTGCAGCCATCGGACGTTCACCTTGAAGTACGTGGATAGTCACTTCAGTCTGGTTATCGGCAGCTGTAGAGAAGGTCTCACTCTTGCGGGCCGGGATAGTAGTGTTTGCATCAATCAACTTAGTCATTACACCACCCAATGTTTCGATACCCATTGACAACGGAGTAACATCCAGCAATACCACACCTTTGATTTCATCTGTCAAAACAGCACCCTGAACGGCAGCACCTACAGCAACCACTTCGTCAGGATTAACACCCTTGGAAGGAGTCTTACCGAAGAATTTTTCTACCAATTCCTGAACAGCCGGAATACGTGAAGAACCACCAACAAGGATTACCTCATCGATATCAGAGTTGCTCAAGCCTGCATCGCTCATAGCCTTCTTGCAAGGTTCAAGACAAGCCTGAATCAAATTGTGAGCTAAAGCTTCAAATTTAGCACGTGTCAAAGTCTTAACCAAGTGCTTAGGCATACCGTCTACGGGCATGATGTATGGCAGGTTGATTTCTGTTGAAGTAGAAGAAGACAATTCAATCTTAGCTTTTTCAGCAGCTTCTTTCAGACGTTGCATAGCCATCGGATCTTTTGTCAAATCCGCACCTTCGTCATTCTTGAATTCCTGTACCAACCAGTCAATGATTACCTGATCGAAGTCATCACCGCCCAAGTGAGTATCACCGTTAGTAGAAAGTACTTCGAATACACCACCACCAAACTCAAGGATAGAGATATCGAATGTACCACCACCAAGGTCGAATACAGCAATCTTCATATCTTTGTGAGCCTTATCCAAACCATAAGCCAAAGCAGCAGCTGTCGGTTCGTTCACAATACGTTTCACTTCCAGACCTGCAATCTGACCAGCTTCTTTAGTAGCCTGACGTTGTGAGTCCGAGAAGTATGCCGGAACGGTGATAACGGCTTCTGTAACTTCTTGTCCCAGATAATCCTCAGCAGTTTTCTTCATCTTCTGCAGAATCATAGCTGAAATTTCCTGCGGAGTATAAAGACGTCCGTCAATATCTACACGCGGAGTATTATTGTCACCTTTCACTACTTTATAAGGAACACGAGCAGTTTCCTTCTGTACCTGATCCCAAGTTTCACCCATGAAACGCTTGATAGAGAAAATAGTACGTTGCGGATTAGTGATTGCCTGACGTTTTGCAGGATCACCTACTTTACGTTCACCACCGTCAACAAATGCAACGATAGACGGAGTGGTACGTTTACCTTCGCTGTTTGCGATTACTACCGGTTCATTACCTTCAAATACTGAAACACATGAGTTTGTTGTTCCTAAGTCAATTCCAATAATCTTTCCCATAATTGTATATTTTTTATTTATTTGTTTTCAATTAAACTGATTTCCCGGTGAATGGTTCACAGAAATTTTTCTTTTTCTTTTCGTGCACCAATCGCACGTCTTTTATCAAGCAAACAGTATGCCAAGGCAGGGATGTTAGGAACAACTGACAAAATGGCGTATCCTTTTTCGCTACCGACCGACAGAAAAGGCAGAATCGTAGAAACACTGTCAGCTTTTGAATGGAAAAAATCTCAAGAGGTGTATGAAAAACGATAGAAACAATGGTTGGCCTTGGGTTTACCGCTTAAAAAAAGCTCCTTGTGTAGGAATTTTCTCTTTGTTTTCTGAATACAATAAAGAAGGAATGTCCGAATGAATGTTTGATTGTTGTTTATCAGTAGGCTGTATGTGTTGATTTATGTTTAATGAATGTCTACTGAGATACGGGTGACCGCTTGTTTGTATAGTAAAAAAGGAGGTGTGCAATTTGACACATCTCCTTCGTTTATTTCAATGATATCTACAGTAATCTGTTTATTGTTTCTTCAAGACTAACAGTTCATTACCGTTTTCTCCGAGCAGATATACTTGACCGTTTTTTATAGAGAAACTTCTTGTTTCATTCAGCGCGTTCAGTACAGTGGTTTCCGTTTCCATGTCGGGACACATCATCATGGTGGTGGCGATATTTTCAAACTTCAGTGAATTGGCTGTTTTTTCATTCTGAAGCAAAGCACCGTTGATGGTATTGCAACCCACATTACCGTAAATGCGGTTCTCGTCGGTATTAAAACCAATAAACGGAGTGACTTCGGTAGTGCCCACTATTTTTTTGCCGTTTACCAACTCAATGGCCCATTCGCCTGAAAGGTCTGTCAGTGAAACCTGCGATTCGTCTTTTTTCTGCAATGTCAGCATCTTTTTGCCATCTTCGCTGCACAATGCAATGATTTCAGGCTGGTCTGATACGGTTTCGTAGGACTTCACCTTGTTCAGTGCGTTCAGTACCATTTGTTCAGTCTGCATATCGGGACAAGCCATACGCGTACTTCCGATAGGACCGAAAGATAATGCTCCGGGGGTCAGCGAATCAGCTTCAAAAGTGCCCATCATACGGTTGCAACCACTGTTGCCAAATACTTTTCCAGTCTTTGTGTCAA
>ERZ1027245.210-NODE-210-length-21287-cov-5.424925_pt1 | contig 21287 bp, 17 predicted proteins | sample MGYA00519475_ERZ1027245 | MGnify/ENA primary metagenome ERZ1027245 (study PRJEB26926, sample SAMN06164723) | human gut metagenome | biome: ENVO:00009003; feature: ENVO:2100002; material: ENVO:00002003 | host: Homo sapiens | place: USA | collected 2012 ... | reverse complement strand
GAGATGACGTCGAGTCTCGTGGGCTCGGAGATGTGTATAAGAGACAGGAAGAGATCCGCTTCTGGCTGATCTGTGAAATATGAACCAGACCGCTGATGCCATTCCCGATATTGATGAATGCTCCGTATGGCATAATGGATTCTACGGTTCCCTCTACCACAGATCCAGGCACAAGCATGGCAATCCGGTGATTTCTTTCTTCCTCGCGCTCCTGTCTTGCCACAACTTTTCCGGACAATACCAGTTTATTCTTCTCAGGATCTACGGTAATCACAACGACACGCACATCTTTTCCGATCCATGCATCCGTGTCTTCCACATAATCTGCGGACAACTGGGATGCCGGAATGAATGCACGGATTCCTTCTAAGAATGCAACCACACCACTCGGCACACTCTCTTTGATCCGGACAGTCACAACCGTCTGCTGCTCCATCATCTCCCGGAGTTTATCCCAGGCAAGCACTTCGTTTGCTTCCTTTTTCGACAATTCGATGTTTCCGTGTCCGTCATCTGTACGCACAACCGTTGCCTCGATGATGTCTCCCGGCTGTAATTCTTCCTTCGCATGAAAATCCGGATCATTGCTCAGATTTTCAATTTTGATAATTCCCGGTGCATAATAATTCAGGTCAAGTGTCACTTCTTCATCGGTTACTGCTACCACAGCTCCACTGACAATATCTCCTTCGTTAATCGTGCGGAAAGAACGTTCCAGCTCCTTTTCATAATCCTTCATTGATTCCATCTGCAAAACCTCCTTTAAAATATCTGAAAAATTGCAAAACGGCAGAACCCCAAAGGATTCCACCGTTTTATGAAGCGAGCTGATGACGGGAATTGAACCCGTGACCCCTTCCTTACCAAGGAAGTGCTCTACCTCTGAGCCACATCAGCAATTATCAACTTGTTAAGTTTACTATATACATCAGCATTTGTCAACCCACTTTGAATTAAAATATAATTTTATGTGAGTCAGAATACAATTTATTATGAATTATAGTATACCATAACTTTTATACTTAAAAAAGTAAAGACATTTACCTAATGAGAAATTATACCATAAAAATTCTTGAAAATATACCCATTTTGTTGTAGCATATGTTTTAGTACACTTTACTATGTAAAAGTTAGGAGATAAACATGAAAAAGACACCATTTGTGACAAAACAACAGGTAGAGGAAATTGTTAAAAAATTCCCTACACCATTTCATTTATATGACGAGGCAGGCATCCGTGCCAACGCACAGGCTGTAAAGGATGCATTTGCATGGAATCCGGGCTTTAGAGAGTATTTTGCTGTAAAAGCTACCCCAAACCCATACCTGCTCAAGATTTTAAAGGATTATGACATGGGCTGTGATTGTTCATCATACACAGAGCTTATGCTTGCAAAGTCATGCGGCTTCGATGGAGAGCATATCATGTTTTCATCAAATGATACACCGGCAGAGGAATTTGCATATGCAGACAAGCTTGGTGCTATCATCAATCTCGATGATTTCACACATATTGATTTTTTGGAGGAAACAATCGGACATATTCCGGAGACAATAAGCTGCAGATATAATCCGGGCGGAGTGTTCACACTGTCAAACGGTATCATGGACAATCCGGGAGACTCCAAGTATGGCATGACAAAGGAACAGCTTTTTGAGGCATTCAAAATTCTTAAGTCAAAAGGCGCTAAATACTTTGGCGTGCATGCATTCCTGGCAAGCAATACAGTAACCAACGAGTATTATCCACAGCTTGCAAAGGAGCTTTTTGAGCTGGTTGTTGAGCTTAAAAATGAGACCGGCTGCGATATTAGATTTGTAAATCTTTCAGGTGGAGTTGGCGTGGCTTATAAGCCGGATCAGACACCAAACGATATATCGGTTATCGGCGCCGGTGTACATAAGGTGTACGATGAGGTTTTGGTACCGGCAGGAATGGGCGATGTGGCTATTTACACAGAGATGGGACGTTTTATGATGGCTCCGTATGGCTGTCTTGTGACAAAGGCTATCCATGAGAAGCATATCTACAAGGAGTATATAGGAGTAGATGCGTGTGCGGCAAACCTTATGAGACCGGCTATTTACGGCTCATACCATCATATCACAGTGCTCGGCAAGGAGGATGCACCTTGTGACCATACATATGATGTGGTAGGCTCACTCTGTGAGAACTGTGACAAGTTTGCAATTGACAGACAGCTTCCGAAGATCGATATGGGAGACTATCTGGTAATCCATGATACAGGAGCACACGGCTTCTCAATGGGCTACAATTACAACGGACGACTTCGCTCAGCAGAGATACTGCTCGAAAGCAATGGAGAGGCAAAACTCATCAGAAGAGCAGAAACTCCGGCAGACTACTTTGCAACCTTTGACTGCTTTGATGATATTAAAATAACAGAGTAATCTGCTAGCGCACCTTGCAGAGCACGTGTCCGAATTTTATCCATTTGCTCATATCATCAACATTATCGCTGTCGACATAAAAGGTCTCACCGTAATTGTTGATTGGTGTGAGCTCACATGGGTTTTTCTGGTGGAGTTTTCTGATGTATGCACGCTTGTTCTGTGCGTTGATAAAGATACCGGTATCGCCGTCGCGGATTGGGTTTCGACTGATTAGAAGTATATCGCCTTTATTATATACAGGATGTAGATGATTGCTTGTGATGCGGATTCCGATGTGAAGGGCATCACCGAAGGCTTTTCTGTAATTTGAAACATCAAGCTTTTCGACATTGTAGGAGTCCAAAATCATGCCGTCGGTCATATTGCCTGTCGGGATGAGGACGGAAATCAGATCCTCCGTATGACTGCTTTCATCCTTGTAGGCAGATAGCGCAAGCTCAGTGTCTATAATCGAGTCTATAAGTATGCGCTGGTTTTTGGAAAGCTTTTTGATGCGCTTTACAAGGTTTATTACATCATCATTGAAGCCTGTTAGTTCGCAGGAAAATCGTCCTGTCAGCTTGTATATCAGGTAAGCGGTGTAGATGTCTATACGAGAGGATTCTCCGTTTGCTATTCGCTTGTAGGTGGAGAGTGACATATCAAGTGCTTTTGCAAACTGTGCCTGGGACATACCAAGCTTTATGCGTTCGCGTTCGATATTTGTCGATATATTGTTTGCTATTTCAAGTCGGTTCATTTATGAGCTAATCTCCCTTCTTTTTAAAAAAATAAACTCCAAATTTGGTCAAGTATTGACATGCGCAATACACTATAATGGTTATTGTTGAAACATAAATAAATATATAAGAAACGTCAATTACTGTCAAATTAGAATGTTTGTTATATAAAAAGGGAGGTGTCCTGAAACTTAATTAGTGTAAGCTGAATGCAGCTTACACTTTTTTTATTTAAACAAATGCAGCTTTATTTATAATAAATATCAAAAAACTTTTTTGAAATAAATGTGTCTGAGGCATTGATTAGAGCACCGCTAATTGGTACAATGTTTTATTAGGTGATGAATCAGTATTACGAGGTCTAGATATAAATGAATGATATAGCAATTGATAAAGAACACTTACATTATTTGGAACAGCTGTCGGAGATGTATCCGACAATAGGCAAGGCATCATCTGAGATTATCAATCTGCAGGCTATTTTAAACCTGCCAAAGGGCACAGAGCACTTTGTATCTGATGTGCATGGCGAGTATGAAGCTTTTTCCCATGTGCTGAAAAATGGTTCTGGGGCTGTAAGAAAGAAGATAGATGATGTATTTGGTCTGGCGATGAACAAGGCTGACAAGGCTGCGCTTGCCACACTCATCTACTATCCAAGGGAAAAGATGGAGCTTGTTAAGCAGGACGAGCCGGATATGGACTCGTGGTATAAGACGACTCTTTATAAGCTGATAGAGGTGTGCAAGACCGTTTCATCAAAGTATACGCGCTCCAAGGTGAGAAAAGCTTTGCCGGAGGAGTATGCATATGTTATAGAGGAGCTTATCACAGAAAAGCCGGAGGTGTTAAACAAGGAGGCTTACTACGAGTCAATCATCAATACAACAGTGGAGCTGGGTACTGCGGAGGAGTTTATAGTGGTGCTTTCCGAGCTTATTCAGAGACTTGCTGTTGACCATCTGCATGTGCTTGGTGATATATACGACAGGGGAGCGGGGCCACATCTGATAATGGACAGACTGTGCAGATATCACTCGCTGGATATACAGTGGGGCAATCACGATATTATCTGGATGGGGGCAGCCGCAGGAAATCCTGCATGTATTGCAACTGTTGTCAGAAACAGTATCAGATATGGTAATCTGGACGTGGTCGAGGAGGGCTATGGCATAAATATGCTTCCGCTTGCTACGTTTGCACTGAAGGCTTACAAGGATGACCCATGCACCAGATTTGTGTTTAAGGTGGCTCCAAGTGGTGCAGATAATATGGAGAGTGATCTGATAAAGAAGATGCACAAGGCCATTGCCATAATACGTTTCAAGCTGGAGGGACAGCTCATTAAGAAGTGGCCTGAGTATGGCATGAAGGAACGATTGCTTTTGGAACATATTGATTATGAACAGGGCACTATAGAGCTTGAGGGCAGAACTTATAAGCTTCTTGATACAAGCTTTCCAACAATTGACCCGGCTGATCCTTACAGGCTGACAGAGGGGGAAGAGGAAGTCATACAGAGGCTCAGGAGCTCGTTTATTCATTGCGAGAAGCTTAAAAACCACGTTGGGCTGTTGCTTAAAAAAGGCAGCATGTACAAGGTATATAATGGCAATCTGCTTTTCCACGGCTGCATCCCGATGGAGGAGGACGGAAGCTTCGCAAAAGTAAATATCTACGGTAAAGAGTATAGTGGCAAGGCTTTATTTGATATACTGGAGACTTACGTCAGAAAGGCTTTTTTCTCGGATGATAAGCTGGAAAGACAAAAGGGCAGCGATATCATGTGGTACATATGGACAGCACCATATTCTCCGCTTTATGGCAGAAATAAGATGGCTACGTTTGAGAGATATTTTATAGATGACGATGACATGAAAATAGAAAAGAAAAACTTTTATTATGACTATATAAACAAGCCTGAGTGTGCGCAGCGTATACTCGAGGAGTTTGGTTTGCATGATAAAAGAGACCATATCATAAACGGACATGTTCCTGTTCACAGATTAAGAGGTGAAAGCCCTGTGAAGTGCGACGGCAGAGTGATAGTCATAGATGGTGGTTTTTCAAAGGCGTACCGCAGGCGGACAGGCATCGCGGGATATACCTTGATTTACAATTCATATGGGCTGACATTGACAGCACATGAGCCGTTTGAATCACCGGAGACGGCAGTAAGGGATGAGAGGGATATCGTATCAAGGCGTGAGGCTGTAGAGGTACTTGATAAGAGAATACTTGTCGGAGATACGGATGCCGGAATAAAAATGAAGGAAAAGATAGCTGATCTAAAGCATCTCATTGCGGCATATCGTTCGGGTGAGATTGCAGAGCGCGATGATTAGAAAGAGGGAATATGATGTATGTAGTTGATGGGTTTGAGTTTCAGACAAAGGAAGAGGCAAGGCAGGCTAAAAAAGAAAGTGACGGAATACGATATATAAAGGATCAGACTGATATGTCTGACCCGGATACGGTATACAAGCTGTATTTAAGGCTTAACAAGCCGGGGTATTTTTTTTACTCCTGTAGGGCTATCGTTTCTTGTTGAACTGCAGGAATATCTGCATACAATCCCATATATCAAGAATGAGGATATCCGTCCGATTTATATTCCTGAGGATAAAAAAGCGGTTGTCGAGGTAAAAAAACAGACGGAAGGCTATAAGAAAAAGTTCCATGTGGCATTGTTTTTTACTATTGTATTATCGGCTGCCATAGTAACTATGTTTGGCATCACATATGTGAGTGGACACAGTCCGTATGTGGTGGACTACGAGAATGAGCTGATAGACAAATATGAAAACTGGCAGAAGGAGCTTGAAAAAAGGGAAAAAGCAGTAGAAGAGAGGGAAAAAGCACTGGATGAAAGGCAGGATGCAACAGAGTGGACAAAATAAAGATACTGGTGGTAGATGACGAGAGCAGGATGAGAAAGCTCGTGCATGATTTCCTTGCAAGGGAAGGGTATGAGGTACTTGAGGCCGGAGACGGCGAGGAGGCACTTGATATATTTTATCAGCAGAAGGACATAGCACTGCTGGTGCTCGATATAATGATGCCAAGGATAAATGGTTTTGAGGTATGCCGTGAAATCAGACAGACTTCAAAGGTGCCGATTATTATGCTTACAGCTAAGGGCGATGAGCGTGATGAATTAAACGGCTTTGACATTGGTGCTGATGAGTACATTTCAAAGCCATTTTCTCCTAAGATACTGGTGGCCAGGGTAAATGCTCTCCTTCGCAGGGCGAATAAACTGGGCAAGGAGGCAGTAATAAGCGAGGCCGGTGGTATTGTCATGGACAAGACGGCACACACTGTAGCTATTGATGGCAAGGATATTGAACTTTCGGTAAAGGAATTTGAGCTTTTGGATTACTTTATGAGCAATCAGGGAATTGCGCTTACCAGGGAGCGCATACTTGACAGTGTGTGGAGCTATGATTATTTTGGCGATGCGAGGACTATTGATACACATGTGAAGAAATTAAGAAGCAAGATGGGCGCTAAAGGCGACTATATAAAGACTGTCTGGGGTGTGGGATATAAGTTCGAGATACAGTAAGTGTTAAGCTTAGGACTAATGGATTCGGGATAAGAGGTGTCATCATGAAAAAGAAAAAAACGTTATCCACACAGCTTACGCTTGTGATTTCATTCATTGTACTTCTGATAGTGGGAGTGTTCTGGATGGCTAATAACACACTGCTGGAAAAGTATTATGTATTTAACAAGGAAAAAGAGATGCTTGCTGTATACAAAATGGTGGACTTGGCTGCAAAAAATGACAAACTTTCAGATGATACGTTTGCTGTAGCATTTGAAAAGAAATGTGTTGGCGCCAATATAGATGCGGTTGTGTTCAACAAATACGGTAAAGTCATAATTGAGGGAACCACTGACAATCAGGAAATATTTCAGCTGCTTTTGGAGGCGAGCATGTCGTCGTATTCGGCAGACTACAACAACCTGAATATGACAAGGCAGAAGGATAAAAGGCTGGGGACAGAGTATATTATCATAAATAACAGACTGATTGACGGTAACTTTGTATACATGAAGACACCGCTTGAGAGCATTAAGGAGAGCGTGTCCATATCGAACCGCTTTTTTGCAATAGGCACAGTGGCTGCTATTGTTGTGGGAGTGTTTATGGCATATATTGTTGCTCGCAACATGACTAGGCCGATAAGAAATATGACTGAGCTGTCGACAAGGATGGCGAAGCTTGATTTTGATGCGAAGTACATTGATACGGAAAACAGTGCAAAGGAGCTTTATGTGCTTGGTGAGCATATGAATGAGCTGTCGCAGACACTTGAGCAGACCATCACAAGACTAAAGGTGGCAAACAATGAATTACAGCGTGATATAAAGAAAAAAGAAGAGATTGATGAGATGAGAAAGGAGTTTTTGTCAAATGTGTCACATGAGTTAAAAACTCCGCTTGCTTTGATCTCGGGCTATGCTGAGGGACTCAAAGAGGTCGTAAATGACGATGATGAGAGCCGTAACTTCTACTGTGATGTCATCATGGACGAGACTGACAAGATGAACCGCATGGTTATGAAGCTTTTATCTCTCAATCATCTGGAGGATGGCAGTGATGTGCTTGAGATGACGAGGTTTGATCTGACACCGCTTGTCAGAGGGGTTATAGACTCATCTAAGCTTCTGGCACAGAAAAATGAGGCTGCAATTGAGTTTGACCGCACCGATTCCGTATATGTGAGCGGTGATATATACAAGATTGAAGAGGTTGTGACAAACTATATCAGCAATGCGATAAATCACTGCACAAGAGGTGGTACTATCACTGTATCATACAGCATGTACAGCGACCGTGTGAGGGTCAGCGTGTTTAACACGGGAGAGCCGATACCTGATAAGGATATAGAAAATATATGGAATAAGTTCTATAAGGTGGACAAGGCCAGAACAAGGGAATATGGCGGAAGCGGCATAGGACTGTCTATAGTAAAGGCCATTATGGAACTGCATCACAGAGGGTATGGTGTCATAAATCACAAGGATGGTGTAGAATTCTGGTTTGAACTTGAGTTATTTATTGCAAACAATCAATAAATGTGTTACCATATGTATTATTAGGATAAAAGTCATAGAATAAGAACGGGTTTATTACAATGACGGGAAGAAATATAAAAATGGCATATGTCGATAGTTGTTGATGCCATTGCTCTGTATAATATAGATGATAGAGATGACTATACACTGGCACTGACACAGAAATTAAATGAATTAGGCATTAAAGAGGAGACAAAATGATATGATAGCAATCATCGATTATGGAGCAGGCAACCTGCGAAGTGTGGAAAAGGCTCTTACAGCTATAGGCGAGGAGAGTATTGTGACCAGAGACAGGCATGAGATTTTAAATGCCGATAAGGTAATACTTCCCGGAGTAGGAGCTTTTGGAGATGCAATGGATTCGCTAAAAAAATACGAGCTGGACAAGGTGATTCACGAGGTATGTGACATGGACAAGCCATTTCTTGGCATATGCCTGGGTCTTCAGCTATTATTTGAGGGAAGCGATGAGAGTCAGGGCGTTGAGGGGCTTCATGTGCTTGACGGACAGATACTTCGCATACCTGATAAGGAAGGACTTAAAATACCTCACATAGGCTGGAATTCACTTGATTTACAGAACAATGGAAGGCTGTTTAAAGGTCTTTCAGAGCATCCGTATGTATATTTTGTGCATTCGTACTATCTGAAAGCCACTGATGAAGCAATTGTCACAGCAACGACAGAGTACAGTACACATATTCATGCGTCTGTAGAGAAAAATAATGTGTTCGCCTGCCAGTTCCATCCGGAAAAGAGCAGCACAGTCGGACTTTCGATACTTAAAAATTTTGCAGGGATAGGTGAGGCATAATATGTTTACGAAGAGAATAATCCCATGTCTGGATGTGAATAATGGACGTGTTGTGAAGGGCATAAACTTTGTCAATTTAAGAGATGCAGGTGACCCGGTTGAGATTGCGGCTGCTTATGATAAGGCAGGTGCAGATGAGGTGGTTTTTCTGGATATTACGGCTTCAAGCGACAACAGAAATACTGTTGTGGATATGGTCAGAAAAGTTGCTGAAAAGGTGTTTATACCGTTCACTGTGGGCGGCGGCATCAGAACAGTCGATGATTTTAAGGCGCTGCTTAGAGAGGGTGCGGACAAGATTTCAATAAATTCAAGTGCCATAAACACACCGCGGCTTATCAGTGACGCTGCGGATAAGTTTGGCAGCCAGTGTGTGGTTGTGGCAATCGATGCAAGGCGTCGTGTTGACGGAAGCGGCTGGAATGTATACAAGAACGGAGGCCGCATAGATACAGGCCTTGATGTCATTGAATGGGCTGTTAAGGCAAATGAGCTTGGAGCGGGAGAAATCCTTCTTACAAGCATGGATTGTGACGGCACAAAGGATGGCTACGATATCGAGCTTACAAGGCTTATTGCCGATAACGTTTCTGTTCCGGTTATCGCATCGGGAGGTGCAGGCACAAAGGAGCATTTTTACGAGGCTCTGACAGATGGAAAGGCGGACGCAGCGCTTGCAGCTTCACTTTTCCACTACAAGGAGCTTGAAATTATGGATTTAAAGAATTATCTGGCAGATAAAGGTGTGTCGGTCAGAAGATAGGCGGTAGATTGAGATTATGAGTATGCTTGACGGCGAGTGGGCAAAGGCTGTGGGAGCCGAGTTTAAAAAACCGTATTACAGGGATTTGTACAATTTTGTGAGAGATGAATATGCCACACATGTGGTATATCCGCCGGCAGATGATATATTTAATGCCATGCATTTTACACCACTTAACAAGGTAAAGGTACTCATCCTCGGGCAGGATCCGTACCATAATGTCAATCAGGCACATGGATTGTCATTTTCTGTGCTTCCGTCTCAGAAGGATATTCCACCATCACTGCAGAATATCTACAAGGAGCTTAACGATGATCTGGGGTGTGATATCCCCAATAACGGATACCTGAAGAAATGGGCTGACCAGGGTGTTTTACTTTTGAATACGGTACTCACCGTCAGGGCTCATCAGGCCAACTCACATCAGGGACACGGCTGGGAAAAGTTCACGGATGCAATCATAGAGGCTGTAAATGAGCAGGACAGACCTATAGTGTATATGCTCTGGGGCCGCCCGGCACAGTCGAAGATTCCTATGCTTACAAATCCAAAGCATCTGATATTGACAGCACCGCATCCAAGTCCGCTGTCGGCTTACAGAGGTTTTTTTGGATGCAAGCATTTTAGTAAAGCAAATGAGTTTCTTAAGGAGCATGGAGTGGAGCCTGTTGACTGGCAGATAGAGGATATATAAAGGATGACAATACCGGCTCATATGTTAGTAATACCGGGCTGGGTAATACCGGCAGATATCAATTCAAAGTCGCTTGCGAAGGCGGGAATCACAGTGGATATAATTATAATATGTTTTTATAGTTGCAGACAGGATGGAAATTCCTATCTTACTTTGTGACTTAACAGAAAAAGAAGCATCCCGGCTTGGGATGCTTCTTTTAATTATAATTAGCGTTTAGTTGTCGTTTTCTTCGTCCTCGCTCATTGAGTAGACCTGACGCTTACGTGCCATCTCATCACTCTCAAGATATTCATCGTAGGTTGTGATCTTGTCGATCATTGAACCGTTTGGCAGGAATTCTATGATTCGGTTGGCGGTTGTCTGGACTACCTGGTGGTCACGGCAGGCAAAGAGGATTACTCCAGGGAATTTTATCATTCCGTTGTTTAATGCTGTGATTGACTCCATGTCGAGGTGGTCTGTAGGCTCATCGAACATGAGTACATTGCTTCCCATGATCATCATGCGGGATAGCAGTACACGAACCTTTTCTCCTCCGGAGAGTACACGCATTTTCTTTACTCCATCCTCACCGGCAAAGAGCATACGGCCAAGGAAACCTCGCACATATGTGGCGTCCTTGATTTCTGAGTACTGTGTGAGCCAGTCAACAATGAGCTCATCAGTATCAAAGATTGCGGTATTGTCCTTTGGAAAGTATGATTGGCTGGTTGTGACACCCCATTTATATGAACCCTCGTCCGGCTCAAGCTCTCCGGCAAGGATTTTAAACATAGTTGTTTTTGCAAGCTCATTTCCTCCGACAAATGCAATTTTGTCATCGTGGTTAACAGTGAATGAGATATTGTCAAGTACCTTTACGCCGTCGATGGTTTTTGAGATGCCCTCGACAAAGAGCACATCGTTTCCAATTTCACGCTCAGGACGGAAATCAATGTATGGGTATTTACGGCTTGATGGACGTATTTCATCAAGCTGGATCTTTTCGAGGGCACGCTTTCTTGATGTAGCCTGTTTTGATTTAGAGGCATTGGCAGAGAAACGCTGGATAAATTCCTGCAGCTCCTTGATCTTTTCCTCTTTCTTTTTGTTTGCTTCCTTCATCTGACGGACAATAAGCTGGCTTGATTCATACCAGAAATCATAGTTTCCTGCGTAGAGCTGGATCTTACCGTAATCCATGTCGGCGATGTTCGTGCAGACCTTGTTGAGGAAGTATCTGTCATGGGATACAACGATGACCGTATTCTCGAAATTGATGAGGAATTCCTCAAGCCATGAGATGGCATCGAGGTCTAAGTGGTTGGTAGGCTCATCGAGAAGCAGTATGTCAGGATTTCCAAACAGTGCCTGAGCGAGAAGCACCTTGACCTTTACTGCACCCGGCAGATCTGCCATCAGAGTGTAGTGATCCTCAGTAGGTACACCGAGACCGTTTAAGAGTGTAGCTGCATCCGACTCAGCATTCCAGCCGTCCATATCGGCAAACTCAGCCTCAAGCTCGCTGGCACGGATTCCGTCCTCGTCTGAGAAATCCTCCTTCATATAGATGGCTTCCTTCTCCTTCATGATATCATAGAGACGCTTATTACCCATGATAACCGTATCAAGTACTGTAAACTCATCGTACTTGAAGTGATCCTGCTGTAAGAATGACAGTCTCTGTCCCGGAGTGATTGCGATATCACCGCTTGTAGGCTCAAGCTGTCCTGAGAGAATCTTTAAAAATGTAGACTTGCCGGCACCGTTTGCACCAATAAGTCCGTAGCAGTTTCCCTCTGTGAATTTTATGTTGACATCCTCAAATAAAGCTTTTTTACCAATTCTTAATGTAATATTGTTTGCACTAATCATTTTGTCTTTATTCAATCCTTTCCTATTTAATAACCTGTTCGTTTCTGTAACACATCGTTTCTATTTTAACGTAAAACCAGTATTTTGCAAGTGTTTTACAGGCGATTTATAGCCATTGTGCCCTTTTGTACATAAATTTTACCTTGTTAATAAATATTTTAGGGTTTTTGTACAATGTATTGCTAAAAAAACTTGATTTTTTACAGCGCACAAACTAAACTATTATGTAGAGACATTCTGATTCATGTCTATAATTGAACATTTATTTTACAGGAGGAAATATCATGTCTAGAGCAAAACAGTCGATGGATGGAAATACCGCTGCCGCTCATGTAGCATATGCCTACACAGAGGTTGCCGGAATCTATCCTATCACACCTTCTAGCCCAATGGCTGATACAGTTGATCAGTGGTCAGCAGCAGGACAGAAGAACATTTTCGGAAGCACTGTAAAGGTAGTTGAGATGGAGTCTGAGGCAGGTGCCGCTGGTACAGTTCACGGATCTCTTGCAGCTGGTGCACTTACTACAACATTTACAGCTTCACAGGGACTTTTACTTATGATCCCTAATATGTACAAAATCGCAGGTGAGAATCTTCCTTGCGTATTTGACGTATCAGCTCGTACAGTATCTTCACATGCACTGAATATCTTCGGTGATCACAGTGATGTATATGCTTGTCGTCAGACTGGTTTCGCAATGCTTTGTGAGACAAATCCACAGGAGGTTATGGATCTTTCACCGGTTGCACACTGTGCAGCACTTGAGGGAAAGGTTCCATTCATTAACTTCTTCGATGGATTCCGTACTTCTCATGAGATCCAGAAGATCGAGAAGTGGGATTATGAAGATCTCAAAGAGATGTGTCCAATGGATGCAGTTGCTGAATTCAGAGCACACGCTCTTAACCCAGAGCATCCAGCAGCTCGTGGATCACACGAGAACGGAGATATCTTCTTCCAGCATAGAGAGGCATGTAACAAGTTCTATGATGAGCTTCCAGCAGTTGTTGAGAAGTACATGGACAAGGTTAATGCTAAGCTTGGTACAGATTACAAATTATTCAACTACTACGGAGCACCTGACGCTGATCGTGTAATCATCGCTATGGGTTCTATCAATGATGTAGCTGAGGAAGTAATCGATTACTTAACAGCAAAGGGTGAGAAAGTCGGACTTATTAAGGTACGTCTTTACCGTCCATGGTCTTCAGAGGCTCTTCTTAATGCTATTCCAAAGACTGCAAAGAAGATCGCTGTATTAGACCGTACAAAAGAGCCAGGATCACTTGGTGAGCCATTATACTTAGACGTTGCTACAACACTTCGTGAAGCAGGAATGAACGATGTTGTATTAGTAGGCGGACGTTACGGATTAGGATCTAAGGATACACCACCTTCTTCAGTATTTGCTGTATATACAGAGCTTGAGAAGGATGCTCCTAAGCACAGATTTACAATTGGAATCGTGGATGATGTTACAAATCTTTCACTTCCAGAGGTTAAGCCAGCTCCTATCACATCTGCACCTGGTACAAAAGAGTGCAAGTTCTGGGGTCTCGGCGGAGATGGTACTGTAGGTGCTAACAAGAACTCTACAAAGATCATCGGTGACCACACAGACAAATACATCCAGGCATACTTCCAGTATGACTCAAAGAAGACTGGTGGTGTTACAATTTCTCACTTGAGATTTGGTGACAACCCAATCAGAAGCCCATACTACATCAACCAGGCTGACTTCGTAGCATGCCACAACCCTGCATACGTTATCCAGGGCATGAAGATGGTTCAGGATGTTAAGCCGGGCGGAGTATTCATGATCAACTGCCAGTGGTCAGATGAAGAGCTTGCTCATCACCTCAACGCTGACGCTAAGAAATATATCGCTGACAACAACATTCAGCTTTACACAATCAACGCTATCGACAAGGCTATCGAGATCGGAATGGGTAAGAGAACTAACACAATTCTCCAGTCTGCATTTTTCAAGCTTGCTGACGTAATGCCTATCGATAAGGCTGTAGAGTACATGAAGGCTGCTGCTAAGAAGTCATACTCAAAGAAGGGTGACGCAGTCGTAGAGATGAACTACAAGGCTATCGATGCCGGTGTTGACGCTGTACATAAGGTAGAGGTTCCTGAGTCTTGGAAGAATCCAGAGGCAGATGCTCCTAAGGCAGAGCGCACAGGACGTCCAGAGGTTGTTAAGCTTGTTAACGAGCTTCTTGATCCAATCGCTAAGATGGATGGAGACAGCCTTCCAGTTTCAGCATTCGCTGACAAGGCAGACGGACAGTATGTAACAGGTGCTTCTGCATACGAGAAGAGAGGAACAGCCGTTACAGTTCCACAGTGGGATCCAGAGAAGTGTATCCAGTGTAACAACTGTGCATTTGTATGTTCTCACGCTACAATTCGTCCATTCTTACTTACAGATGACGAAGTAAAGGCAGCTCCTGACAACATGAAGGTTGCTGATATGAAGCCAAAGGCAGGCGCTTACAAGTATACAATGAGCGTATCTCCACTTGACTGTATGGGATGTGGTGAGTGTATCACAGTTTGTCCTACAGCAGCTATCTCAATGCAGCCACAGGAGTCTCAGGCAGCAGAGCAGCCAGTATTTGATTACTTAGTAGCTAACGTTTCTAAGAAGACAGATGCAGGAATGGTTGATACAACACCTAAGGGATCACAGTTCAACCAGCCACTCCTTGAGTTCTCAGGCTCATGTGCAGGATGTGCTGAGACATCTTACGCTAGACTTATTACACAGCTCTTCGGTGAGCAGATGTACATCTCTAACGCAACAGGATGTTCTTCTATCTGGGGTAACCCGGCAGCTACATCACCATACACAGTAAATATCAACTCTAAGAAGGGACCAGCTTGGTCTAACTCACTCTTCGAGGATAATGCTGAGCATGGTTTAGGTATGGAAGTTGGACAGAGATATCTCCGTGACCAGGCTATCGAGCTTGTTAAAGAGATCGCTGCATCAGACAAGGCTACAGCTGAGTTCAAGGCAGCAGCAGATAAGTTCCTTGAGACAAAGGATGACACAAAGGCAAATGTTGAGCCAACAACAGCTCTTATTGCAGAGTTAGAGAAGGCAGCAGCAGCTGGATGTGAGAAATCTAAAGAAGTACTTGCTAAGAAGGATTACCTCGGAAAGAAATCTGTATGGATCTTCGGTGGTGACGGATGGGCATATGATATCGGTTTCGGTGGATTAGACCATGTACTTGCTTCTGGTGAGAACGTAAACGTAATGGTATTCGATACAGAGATGTACTCTAACACAGGTGGACAGGCTTCTAAGGCTTCTAACATCGGTGAGGTATGTCAGTTCGCAGCAGCCGGTAAAGAGACAAGCAAGAAGTCACTTTCAGAGATCGCTATGAGCTACGGATATGTATACGTTGCACAGATCGCTCTTGGAGCAAACCCAGCACAGGCTGTTAAGGCTATCACAGAGGCTGAGGCTTATCCGGGACCATCACTCATCATCGGATACGCACCTTGCGAGCTTCACGGTATCGCTAAGGGTGGTATGAACCATTGCCAGGATGAGATGAAGAAGGCTGTTAAGGCTGGATACTGGAACCTCTTCTCATTCAACCCTGCACTCAAGGCTGAAGGAAAGAATCCATTCACACTTACATCAAAGGCCGGCGACGGATCTTACCAGGAGTTCCTTAACAACGAGGCACGTTATACTCGTCTTATCAAGCCATTCCCAGAGAGAGCAGAGAAACTCTTTGCTAAGTCTGAGGAGACAGCTAAGGCACGTTATACACACCTTGAGAAACTCGTTAAATTATACGGAGAGGACTAATTCATTAGTCACAGTATATATTTTATCCCACAGGGCATATGCTCTGTGGGATTTTTGCTTATTATCCTGTGATTACCCTATACTTCGTGGTTTTTTTGTTTACAAATACAACATGTAATGGTACAATACTTACGTTAATGGTATTTAATGGAACCATCGGAGGGATACGAATGTCAGGCATATTTGATAGACGTGCAAAAAGATTTATATCGACAGAACAAGCGGAGCGGGCAGTACCTTCAAGAACAGTAATGGCATCCCGTGTAGCAAGAGACGATGTTAACCGTAGTGAAAGAGTGCAGAAAAAAGAGGATAATATACAAATGGATAAAGATGATTTTTTGTTAACACAAATTGATGAGTTTCGTGAAAAGGCAAAACGTCTTCAGGAGATGCTTAATACAAAAGAATCAAAAGCTGAGGAGCTTTCAGTCATAGTTGAGGAGAGGGAAGCTAAGGCAGAGGAGCTGCAGCAGATACTTGACGAGAGACAGGAAAAAGCCGATGGAATCACTGCACAGGTTGCTAAGCAGATAGATGTGCTTATAGAAAGTGTTCATGAAAAGATGGCTGAGATAGAGCAATCTATGAATGCAGGCATGGACAGCTTAGGCCGTCAGGTAAGCTCAGATATGGATAATCTTGGACGCTCGGTAAATGCCAATATGGACAATCTTGGTAGTTCGATGTCCGGACAGATTGGAAATCTCGGACAGTCACTTGGCATTGAGATATCAGGTATCAGCCAGAATATAGGCCAGAGTCTTGATTTTGGTGACACATTAGAGCAGACAAGGCGTATCACAGAGGAGGGCACAGCAGCAGTTACATCAGCGGTAAATGAGGCGAATGCCCATATGCTTCAGTCGCTTAAAGAGCTTAATGATCAGCTTGTTTCGATAAAGGCGGAGTTGGCTGACAAGGTACATACAGAGAATGTTAAGTGTTTCAGGAATATTCAGGATCTCTTTAAGGCAATGGGAGACAAGGTGGACACAGTGTCAGAGCTTGAGAAGCAGGTAGGAACAACAAAGACTTTTGCAGTCATCTCTACTGTGCTGGCTATTATCAATACATTTGGCTTTGTTGTAATCGCATTGTATATACTCGGGTTCTTTGGTTCGATTTTTTAATAAATATTATTGTAATAGGGTGGTGCAGTTCCCGGTTAGGGAGTTGCACCATATTTTGACATTTTATAAGGCAGACAGAGAGGAAAACTAAATGGCAAAAAAGATTGTAAGAGTTGTTGGACATAAAAATCCTGACACAGATTCTATCTGTGCAGCAATAGCGTATGCAAACCTTAAATCACATACAGATGATACAATGGAATACATACCAATGAGAGCAGGCAGCATCAGTGCAGAGACAGCATTTGTGCTGGATTATTTTAAGGCCGATACGCCTGCCCTTTTAAAGGATGTTGGCACACAGATAAAGGATATACATATCAGAAGGACTGAGGGTGTCAGCAGTAATCTATCCATGAAAAAGGCATGGGAGATGATGAAGATACTCAACGTAGTCACTCTTCCGGTTGTCAATAAGAAGGACAAGCTTGAAGGACTTATTGTGACAGGTGATATAGCAAAGTCATATATGGATGTGTATGACAATTCTATCCTGGCAAAGGCGAGGACCCAGTACAGGAATATTGTAGAGACGCTGGATGGCAAGATAGTTGCAGGCAATGAGCATGGCTATTTTGTGAAAGGAAAGGTTATAGTTGGAGCAGGTACACCTGATACCATAAAGGGCAATGTGGCTGAGGATGATCTGGTCATCATATCAGATCGTGAGGAGTCACAGCTTATATGTATTGAGGCAAACTGCAGCTGTATCATTGTGACAAGCGGCTTCGATATATCTAAGGATGTCATAAATGCTGCAAACGCTAAGGATGTGGTAGTGATAAGTACACCATATGACACGTTTACCACATCGCGTCTGATAAACCAGAGTATGCCGATAAAGTCATTTATGACAAGGGAAAATCTTATTCATTTTGATTTGGATGATTATGTGGATGATGTGCGTGATACTGTTTCAAAAATCCGACACAGGGATTTCCCAATACTTGACGAAAACCAAAATTATGTTGGTATGTTTTCACGCAGAAATTTAATGAATGCAAGGAAAAAACAGGTGATACTTGTGGATCATAATGAGACCTCACAGGCAGTGGCCAACATTGATGAGGCAGAGATTCTTGAGATAATCGATCATCATCGAATTGGTTCTCTTGAGACAATAGGACCTGTGTATTTCAGAAACCAGCCGCTTGGATGTACCGGAACCATCATCTATCAGATGTATATGGAAAAGGGTGTGGAGGTTACTCCTCAGATGGCGGGGCTTATGTGCGCTGCAATACTCTCTGACACATTAGTGTTCCGTTCGCCTACATGTACCCAGGTTGATAAATCTACAGCACTTATCCTAGCGGAGATTGCGCAGATAGATGTAGAAGAGTTTGCCAAGAAAATGTTCGAGGCAGGCAGTAACTTTGCTAACAAGACGGAAGAGGAAATATTAAATCAGGATTTTAAAATTTTTCATTCAGGGGATTATACGTTTGGAGTATCGCAGATTTCTGCTCTTTCGAGGACAGAGCTCGATAAGGTACAGGCGAGAGTGGTGCCTCTGCTTGACAAGATGCAGGTGGAAAAACAGCTTGATATGCTCTTTGTTATGCTAACGGATATACTTAATGAGTCTACATATCTCATCTACAGTGGTGCAGAGGCAGCGTCAATAGCAGCTTCAGCATACAATCTGCCGCAGAGCAAGGATGGAATTATGCTTAAGGGAGTAGTATCGCGTAAGAAGCAGCTCATACCTGAGCTTATAAATGTGATTAATGAGAGATAATGCAGCACTAAAAATAATTAAAATAATTAAAAGCTTCCTGTGGTATATCGTGAAGCATTTATGTATTTGTAGGGGTAGAATGGAATTGCTTGCGGTATGCACGGATAAATGAGGAATAGCTTCCGAATCCACAGGCATCGCAGGCGGCAGACACACTGCTTCCGTCGCGAATCATATCGCGGGCGAGCAGCAGACGCTTTGTTGTGATATATGAACCTATGGTGCAGCCGGTTTCTTCCTTGAAGGTGTGCATCAGGTGATACCTGCTCATATAGAATTTATCTGCCAGTTCATCAATACTTATACGGTTTGTTAAATTCTTATTTAAGAAATCCAAAATCTCTACAATTTTTTTGTTTGAGGAAAATGTGTTAATATATTCTATACCGCCATGCAGGGTGATACGATTGAGCTGTATCAGAAACTCTAAAAACAGGAGCTTCTGGTACAGCTCATTTGCGTATTCATTGGTTTCTCTAAGTGTAGAGTCTAGTCCCTTTATTGTATCAGCCAGACGGCTGCCCTTGGTCGCAGCGAGTCTTAGTACATGTGACTGGTTAGCATAGGCCTGCTTGAAACAGCATGCCAGATCATAGCCTTTGCTCACATAATCGTCAATAAGCTGCGGTGACACATATATAATGATTCTTTCATAAATTGAATCGTCATTTAATATTGGCTTATGAACCTCACCGGCATTGACAAGCACGATATCATGTTCTTTGAGCTCATAGCTGCGGCCCTCAATGCAGTAGGATACATTGCCGTGCAGATGAATCAGAATTTTGTGGAAATCATGGTAATGGAAATCTATATTTAGCTTGTGTTCATCTCTTAGATGAAATATTTTAAAAGGCTCCGTCAGGTAGCCTGCTTTTGTATAATTTGAATCCATGATATGCTCCTTTGATAATAAGATGTTATTATAAGCATAATCTATAACAGCACAAAACGCAACATAAAACGCACAAAATGCTATAGAAAAACCAGAAAGTGCGCTGTATAATATAATTAAAGTAACTATTCAGAACCACTGAGAACAAGCAAAGCTGATGCATCGTGCTCGCATGTAAGCAGCAGATTTGCTTGTTCTCAAGGTGGCTCGAATAGAGCCACCCCCACACATATGAGCAAAATTAGCTGCAAAGCAGCGGGAAAGCACGAGCATCGTGCGGTTTTGCGAATGTGCGTGGGATGGTTCTGAATAGTTACCAATATAAAACCAATAACGAGGTGATCACTATGAAATTTACAAAAATGCACGGCTGTGGAAATGATTATGTATATGTAAACCTTTTTGAGGAGAAGTTGGATGACCCGGCAAGGGTGTCAATATATGTCAGTGACAGGCATTTTGGAATAGGCTCAGATGGACTAATCACAATAGGTCCGTCTGATAAGGCAGATTTTAGAATGAGGATATATAATGCAGACGGTTCGGAAGCCGAGATGTGCGGAAACGGCATACGCTGCGTGGCGAAATACGTGTATGACCACAAACTTACTGACAAGACTGAAATATCGGTTGAGACAGGAGCAGGCATCAAGTACCTTACACTATATGTTGAGGAAAATAAGGTATCACAGGTGCGCGTGGATATGGGTGAGCCTATTCTGACGCCTGGGGACATTCCGGTTGTGAAAGCAGACGGAAGTGCTTATGGTGATGACTACAGGGTAATAGATGAACCGATTTCAGCAGGCAATAGAGAGTGGCACATGACCTGTGTTTCAATGGGAAACCCTCATGCGGTAGTGTTTGTCGATGATGTGGCGAACTTTGAGCTTGAGAAATACGGCCCTCTTTTTGAGAATCATAAGATGTTTCCAAAGCGCACCAACACGGAGTTTGTAGAGATACTTTCAAGGAATGAGGCGAAAATGAGAGTATGGGAGAGGGGCAGCGCTGAGACCTGGGCCTGCGGTACAGGAACCTGTGCGACCGTCATGGCATGTATACTCAACAAAAAGACTGACAACAAGGTGCTTGTGCATCTAAGAGGCGGAGATCTGACTATCGAGTATATACCAAAGACCAATCATGTGTTTATGACGGGACCTGCTACTGAGGTTTTCTCAGGAGAAATTGATATCATGTAAAGCACACGTATTGTGCGGTTTGGCGAATGTCTGTGGTTGAATAGTTACAAATCTTTAAGAAACAAAATTAACAGAAAATATATATCCTGTCTCTTATACACATCTGACGCTGCCGACG
>ERZ1027245.183-NODE-183-length-22479-cov-5.400375_pt1 | contig 22479 bp, 17 predicted proteins | sample MGYA00519475_ERZ1027245 | MGnify/ENA primary metagenome ERZ1027245 (study PRJEB26926, sample SAMN06164723) | human gut metagenome | biome: ENVO:00009003; feature: ENVO:2100002; material: ENVO:00002003 | host: Homo sapiens | place: USA | collected 2012 ... | reverse complement strand
TAGTCGTCGGCAGCGTCAGATGTGTATAAGAGACAGCAGCACGTATACAGGGTATGTGATAAAAACTAAATAAGTGCATATTTTATTGATTAATTCAAGCTTTCGGGCTGCCCTGTTATTTTCACGGAATGGGGCAGTCATTTTTATGTATGTATTTTTTTTCATGATTATTTTCCATCGTTTATTTAAGAAATATTGTATTGTAACTGTCTAGAGTGGTGTCAACTGCCCTTGCGGTACTGCAGAGGTGTCATGCCATAGTGCTTTTTGAAGGCTCTGTTAAAATATGACAGGCTTTCAAACCCTACTTCACCGGAAATAGAAAGCACCGAGCTGTCTGAGCTTTGCAAAAGTCTCGCAGCCATGGTAAGGCGGTAGTCATTTAAATAGTCAACAAACGATGTGCCCATGGTCTCTTTAAAATACCTCATAAAATGAGACTCTGAAAACCCGGCTACATCAGCGATATCGGCAATGGAGATTTTGTCGGCATAATTATTTTCCACATATTTGAGCACAACCTTCATCTTATCAAGAGTCTTTTTGCTTTTTAGTGGCTTTGTCAGATTACGGCAGCGGTTATCAAGCACAAAAAAGAATTCGTAGAGCTTGCTCTTTATATAAAGCTGATAGCCCTGCGGCATCGTCTTGCAAATCTCATCGCATGCATCTATTGGAGCCACGACATCATCGTAGTATGGATATACCGGGGTAAAAACCGTCGGAACTGTGAATCTGCCGGCTAAGAGGGGTGTAAGAAAATCCTCCTTGGTGTAATCGTACTTTCCGGGAAGCAGCATCGACAGGGAAAATATGATATTTTCGTACTCCATCGATTCATCCATATATTGGTCTATAGAGTGAAGCTGTCCCGGCAAAATCAGCACAAGGCTCGGCGCTGTGACATGGTACTCCTTAAAATCAACAGATATATGACCGCAGCCCTTCTTTATATAGATAAGCTCCATGTCGTCGTGCCAGTGCAGCGGAACTCCGGAAAAATCAAGAGGAATCGAGCACAGGTAGGTATTGTATGGGAACGTAAGCTCCACATGTGTTTTGTCTTCGTGATAATTTTCATATTCTAATATGTTCATGATGATATTTTAGCATATTATTTCTTGAAAAGCCACTAAAAATACCGAAAAATGATAGGATTGTGCAAGTTTTCGACTGTATATTGCAAGAATTGTGCAGTGTAATGGATTATACTTGATTCATCAAATGACACAAAGAAGTTAAGCACGCTAAATGAAAATTAGTTAATTTGACACATTGGCGTGTATACATGATAACAGATTTGGGAGGAAATCAAAATGGCAATCATGCAGGAAATCGAAACAAAGCTTCAGAAGGGAATCAGCGTTAGTACAGACGAGGAAGTATACTACGCATTACTTGAGCTTGTAAAAGACAAGGCAGAGAAAAAGGTTTCAAACAAAGGAAAGAAAAAGCTCTACTACATTTCAGCAGAGTTCCTTATCGGAAAGCTTTTATCAAACAACCTTATCAACTTAGGTATCTACGATGAAGTTAAAGAGACTCTTGAGAAGAACGGAAAGTCACTTGCTGAAATCGAGGAAATCGAGCTTGAGCCTTCACTTGGAAATGGCGGACTTGGACGTCTTGCAGCATGCTTCATAGATTCAATCGCAACACTCGGACTCAACGGAGACGGTGTAGGCCTCAATTACCACTACGGATTATTCAAGCAGGTATTTGAGAACAATCTCCAGAAGGAGACTCCAAATCCATGGATTACAAAGGAGAGCTGGCTTACAAAGACAGATATCACATATCCTGTAAGCTTTGGCGGATTCACAGTACAGTCAAGACTTTACGATATCGACGTAGTTGGATACAACAACCGTACAACAAAGCTTCACTTATTCGACATCGAGTCAGTTGATGAGTCAATCGTAGGCGACACAATTGATTTCGACAAGGATGATATCAAGAAGAACCTTACATTATTCTTATATCCTGATGATTCAGATGATAAGGGACGTCTCCTTCGTGTATACCAGCAGTATTTCATGGTATCAAACGCAGCAAGACTTATCATTGCAGAGGCAGAGGCAAAGGGCTCTAATTTACATGACCTTGCTGATTATGCAGCAGTTCAGATTAACGATACACATCCATCAATGGTTATTCCAGAGCTTATCCGTCTCCTTCAGGAGAAGGGCATCCTGATGGATGAGGCTATTGAGATTGTATCAAAGGTTTGTGCATACACTAACCACACAATCCTTGCAGAGGCTCTTGAGAAATGGCCAATCAGCTTCTTGGAGAAGGCTGTTCCACAGCTTATGCCAATCATCCGTGAGCTTGACAACAAGGTTCGCGCAAAGGTAGCTGATGAGAGCACATACATCATCAAGGACGGTCTTGTACACATGGCACACATGGATATTCATTTCGGATATTCTGTAAACGGTGTTGCATACCTCCACACAGAGATTTTAAAGAATACAGAGCTCAATAACTTCTACAAGTTATATCCTGAGAAGTTCAACAACAAGACAAACGGTATCACATTCCGTCGTTGGTTAATGTCTTGTAACCCGGAGCTTTCAGCATACATCACAGAGCTTATCGGTGAAGGCTGGAAGAAGGATGCAAACGAGTTAGAGAAGCTTGGCAATTTCATCAATGATGACGCTGTTCTCACAAAGCTTGTTGACATCAAGAACGCAAAGAAGACAGAGCTTGCTTCTTACTTAAAGAAGACTCAGAATCTCGACGTACCTGACAATTCAATCTTTGATATCCAGGTTAAGAGACTTCACGAGTACAAGAGACAGCAGCTCAACGTGCTTTACATCATCCGTAAGTACTTTGAGATCAAGGCAGGCAAGAAGCCATCTACACCAATCACGTGCTTCTTCGGTGCAAAGGCAGCTCCTGCATATATCATTGCAAAGGATATCATCCATGCAATCCTCTGCTTACAGCAGATTATCAACAATGATCCTGAGGTAAGTCCATACCTTAAGGTATTCATGGTTGAGAACTACAACGTAACATTAGCTGAGAAATTATTCCCGGCTGCAAATATTTCAGAGCAGATTTCCCTTGCTTCTAAGGAGGCATCAGGAACAGGAAACATGAAGTTCATGCTTAACGGTGCTATTACACTTGGAACAAGTGACGGAGCAAACGTAGAGATAGCTGAGCTTGTCGGTGATGAGAACATCTATGTATTCGGTGAGGATTCACAGACTGTTATCGACAGATATGAGAGAGGCGACTACTGCTCTAAGGATTACTATGACAAGGATGCAGACTTAAAGAAGGCTGTTGACTTCCTTGTAAGTGATGAGATGATGAAGGTTGGTTCTAAGGAGAACTTAGAGAGACTTTACAACGAGCTCCTCAACAAAGACTGGTTCATGACATTCCCTGACTTTGAGGATTACTGCAAGACAAAAGAGAAGGCTTACGCTGATTATGAGGATAAGAAGGCTTGGGCTAAGAAGATGCTTGTCAACATCAGCAAGGCTGGTTTCTTCTCTTCTGACAGAACAATCAAGCAGTACAATGATGAAATCTGGCATTTAGAGGCTTAGAATTTTTCTTCCTCCTTTAAATACAAATTGGGCTTAAGAACTCCTGCGGGTGCATCCCGCGGGGGTTCTTTTTTTGCTGGAGTACGGGACGTAAGCGCAGGGGACGGCGGGCTCCTGGCAGAAATGTAAGGGCGGGATTTACAAGTTTGACAAATACATATATAATAAGGGGAAGAATATACACATGGAGAACTATTATGATAAAGAATAAATTTATGGCACTCACGCTTACCGTAGTGCTCACAGCAGGCATGCTTACCGGCTGTGGCTCCGACGACAAGGCAAAGGACAAGGATGCGTACAGACAGTATGGCATCAATTGTATAGAAAACGGCAGCTATGATGATGCGGTCGATGCTTTTCAGAAGGCACTGGATCAGTCGGTTGGCTCGGTAGGCGCAGAGGAGCTTGACATATGTTATTATAAGGCAAAGGCACAGTATTTAAGCGGTGACGTGGATGGCGCGATTGATACATATACGGCTATTATCGACTATAATAAGGATTCTGACGCATACTATCTGAGAGGCTGTATATATTTTGCCAAGAATGATTCAGACAAGGGCTTGAAGGATTTTAAGACGGCGCTCAGTGAGAATGATGATAATTATGAGCTCTATCTTGGCGTTTATGAGACCCTGTCAAAGTATGGCATGAATGACCAGGGAAAGGAATACCTGGATAATGCCTTAAAGCTTAAGGCAAAAACTGCTGATGACTATATGCAGAGAGGCCGTATATACACCATGCTTGGTGATTATGATTCAGCAATAAAGAGTCTGCAAAAGGCTATTGATGAGAAGCTTGTCAAGGCCAACTACTATATGGGTGAGGTATATCAGAAGAAGGGCGATAATGACAGCTCGCAGAAGTATTTTAAGAAATACCTAGACAGCGGTGAGGCGGATTCGTATGATCTGATGAATATGGGACAGGCGCAGATGGACAATGGTAACTATGACACTGCGATTACTTATTTTCAGAACGCACTTGAACTTGAAAGTGTGCCGAACAAGCAGCAGATAACAAAGGCTATGATTATAGCATATGAGTATTCCGGCGATTTTGCCACAGCAAAGAGCAAAATGGAGGAATACATGAAGGATTATCCTGATGATGAGGATGCAGCAAGAGAATATCAGTTTTTGGAGACCAGATAGATTATGGCAGATACTATTAAGATAGAGGATATTGAGGAGAGAGTGGTGCTCGTCGGAGTGAGCGAGCAGGACGGTGATGATGCGGATGATTCCCTTTCAGAGCTTGCGGAGCTGGTAAAGACAGCAGGCGCGACAGTTGTAGGCACACTTATCCAAAGAAGAGAAAAAATTCATCCGGGCACGTATGTCGGCACCGGCAAGGTGGCAGAGATTGCAGAGCTTGTGGAGAGTACAGGGGCAACAGGCATTGTGTGCGATGATGAGCTGAGTCCGGCACAGCAGAAGAATCTGGAGACGTACCTTGACACAAAGGTTATGGACAGGACACTTGTTATTCTTGATATTTTTGCATCAAGGGCCACAACAAGTGAGGGTAAGATACAGGTTGAGCTTGCTCAGCTCAAGTACAGATTAAGCCGTTTGTCGGGACTGGGAAAGTCCATGTCAAGGCTTGGCGGTGGAATAGGAACAAGAGGTCCCGGAGAGAAAAAGCTTGAGGTGGACCGCCGTCTCATAAATGACAGGATAGCACAGCTTCGAAGAGAGCTGAAAGAGGTGCAGAAGCACAGAGATATCACAAGGGCAAAGCGTGAAAAAAATAAAGTACCGGTTGTTGCGATAGTAGGATATACTAACGCAGGTAAGTCCACGCTGTTAAATCACCTGACAGAGGCAGATGTGCTTGAGGAGGATAAGCTCTTTGCAACGCTTGATCCTACAACGCGTATTCTTGCGCTTGATGGCAAGCAGCAGGTGCTTTTAACTGATACGGTCGGGTTTATCAGAAAGCTGCCGCATCATCTGATAGAGGCCTTCAAGAGCACCCTTGAGGAGGCAAAGTACGCTGACATCATTTTCCATGTGGTGGACGCATCAAATATGCAGCGTGAAAAGCAGATGTTCATAACCTACCAGACATTGGATGATCTTGGTGTAAAAGACAAGAAATTTGTCACACTTTTTAATAAGCAGGATGCCCGCACAGACAACGAACCGCTGCATGATTTCAGGGCAGATTATACTCTTAACATTTCAGCGGCAAAGGATCTGGGATTAGATGAGGTAAAATCTCTTTTAGAGGAGATATTAAGAGAGAATAAGGTATATATCGAGAGAATTATCCCATATGATAAGGCTGGCGTGATACAGCTCATCAGAAAACAGGGCGAGCTTGTGTCGGAGGAATATGTGACTGATGGGATACAGATAAAGGCATATGTGCCGATGGAGGTGTACGGCAGGCTCGATTAGGGTGCTGCTTCGCTATATCATTATAATAAGCGAGGAATTTAAAATGTCGAAAACGCGTTCAATCCGCTGGGACAAGCTGGACAACACAGCAAATCTGTTCCCTAGTATAGCGGGGGAGAGCATGACAAATGTATATAGGATCTCAGTCACCTTAACTGATGAGATTGACAGTGAAAAGCTGCAGGAGGCATTGGATATAGTGCTTCCGAAGTTTGGTCTGTTTAATGTGAGACTCAGGATGGGAGTATTCTGGAACTATTTTGAGGAAAATGGCAAAAAGGCACCAAAGGTGCATGAGGAAAATACATTTCCGTGCAGATTTATAAGACCGAACAAGAATCACAGCTATCTTTTCAGGGTGACATACTATAAGAACAGAATAAATCTTGAGGTATTTCATGTGCTGACAGATGGCATGGGCGGCATAAATTTTCTTAGGGAGCTCACCTACCAGTATCTGCGTCTCACACATCCGGAGATTGCAAAGCTAAAGGGCGATTCATTGACGCAGGGCACATCCTTAAATAGAGAGGACAGCTTTGTAAAGAACTACAAATCAAGTAAGCCAAGTGGTTTTAACAGGCAGAAGGCGTATCTTTTAAAGCTGGAAAAGGTACCAGATGGAGAGTTTGGGCTGATACATGGCATGATGCCTGTATCACAGCTGAAGCAGGTCTGCCACCGCTATGGAGTTTCCATAAATGATTATCTGGTAGCATGCTTTGTGTGGAGTGTGTATCAGGAGTGTTTTCACGGCATGCCAAACGATATGCCTGTCAGGGTTGCAGTTCCTGTGAATCTTCGTCCTTATTTTGACTCCGTGACCACAAAGAACTTTTTTGTCATGATATCTGCTGAGTTCAGACCGCAAAACAGCTCCTACACATTTGAGGAGGTGCTTAAAATAGTGACGGATTCCATCAATTCACAGATTTCGAAGGAGCATCTGGAGGATCTTTTCTCATACAGTGTGTCAAATCAGAAAAATATCCTGATGAGACCGGTGCCTCTTTTTATAAAAAATCTTGCAATGAAGGCGGTCTATACGCAGTCGGCACTGGCAAACACCACTACTATCACAAATATTGGAAATATAAAAGTAGAGCCGGAATACGAGCCGTATATAACAGGCTTTTATTCCTTTATACCAATGTCCAAGGGACAGCCTATGAAGGGCACCATATGCTCCTACAAGGACACGCTGGTGTTTACTTTTTCATCTATTCTGGCCGATACGATGATTCAGAGAAGCTTTTTTAAGAAGCTTGTAAATGACGGAGTGGAAGTGACAATTGAGACAAATGGAGAGTATTATGACTAAATGCATGAAATGCGGTGTGTATATTGCAGACAATACAGATAAATGCCCGCTCTGCCAGCAGGTTGTGGCACCGGTTGAACTGTCATCGGACAATCATCAGGGCACTGAAGGTTTTTTTGAACAGCACGGTACGAGATACCCTGATGTCAAGGGCGCATCAAGAAAATACAGATTACTGGAAAATATCATATTGTTTCTGTCTATAGTAGGACAGATTGTGCTGACAACTGTTGATTACATGACAGACCATGAGATAAACTGGAGCTTTATAGTGCTTCTTGTTGTAATCTATGCGAATGTGACGCTGCGTCTGGCAATAGTCGGAAGAAACGGATATATTTTTAAAATTGTAAGCACATTTGTGTTCACGGTGTTGTTTCTCGAGGGCATAGACCTGCTAACAGGAGCCAGTGGCTGGGCACTTACATTTGTTTTCCCAAGCGCCATACTGGCTATGGTTCTTGCAACAATTATACTTATGATAGTAAACATAAGAAACTGGCAGAGCTACATGATGATGCAGCTTTTTCTTGTGCTGATGAGCGTGATTGCGATGATACTTGTGGCAGTCAAGGTCATATGGTTCCCATATCTGGCAATGGGAGCGATGGGCGCATCGCTGTTTTTGTTTCTCGGAACACTGATTATCGGTGACAAAAGAGCCAGAACAGAGCTGAAACGGAGATTTCATATATGATAGGCTTTCATGGAATAGGAAATTCGCATATGTTTGAGGATGAAGAGATGGGAAACTACCATCCGGAAATTGAAAACGGCGATAGTAATGGTGATAATGAAACTGGAATAATAGGAGCTTTGGGTAATAAGCTTGAAAAGACATTTAAGAACTCATTATCTGCCATGAAAAGTGAGCATGTGGAAAAAGCCCATAGCAATGCAGCTGTGGCAGATGAAGAAGTCAGTATACAGGGAAAAATACTTGCTAATCTGATGGGACATATCACAAATGACCTTGCAATCGGCAAAAAAATAAAATCCGGAGAGCTCAGGAAGCGCATGAAGGAACCTGCATGGCTTGTTCCGGACTGCTTTGTAACAGAGGATATAGATATGGGCGGTTTCACTATGAAGCTTTTATCTTCAAAGGAAAACCCAAATACAGAGCGTGTGATACTGCAGCTGCATGGTGGTGGATATATGGGGGCAGTGCGCAATGCATACTATGTATTTGCAGGCCTTTATAATGAGGTAAGTGAAGGCTGCTCAGTGCTCACGCCTGACTATCGCGTGGCGCCGGAGCACCTGTATCCGGCAGCACTTGAGGATGCCATAGCCTGCTATAAATGGCTCTTGTCACAGGGCTGGTTTGGTTCGCAGATTGTGCTGGCAGGAGACTCAGCGGGAGGAGGACTTGCAATGTGCCTCACCATGTATCTTCGAGACCACGTCATGCCGCTTCCGGCAGGAATAGTAGCCATGTCACCATGGACAGACCTCACAGCAGGCGGAGAGTCATATGAGACAAACTACGAAAAGGACCCACTGTTTGGGAACACAAGGGACAGTCTGATCTACGTGAATGACTATCCCGGTGACCACGATAAAATGGATCCATACATATCGCCGCTGTTTGGTAATTTCAGAGGCTTTCCACCAATGCTCATACAGGTAGGCTCGATAGAGATGCTCTTATCTGACTCGGTAGAGGCCGCTGCAAAGGCAAGAATCCAGGGCGTTAAGGTGCGACTGTCAGTGTATGAGGGGATGTTTCATGTGTTCCAGATGGGATACCTCAATTTCCCTGAGTCCAAGCGTGCATGGGCGGAGGTCAAGCGTTTCCTAAAGGTGATTAAAGAGGAAGAATAAATGAAGTAATATAGGAGCATTTATGGATGTAAATAGTACCTTTGAAAAAACAGGAATAAAATGTAAAGTATTACAGGAAATTATCCAGCTGGCGAAGAAGAATTGTGTTGAAAAAGTAATTCTTTTTGGTTCAAGAGCGCGAGGGGATTATAAAGAGCGAAGTGATATAGATCTGGCTTTTTGCGGTGGTAGCAGTAGTCATTTTATTTTGGATGTAGACGAAACAACTTCAACGTTGTTGGAATTTGATATAGTGGATTTGGATAAGCCTGTAAGAAAAGAATTGTTGGAATCAATAAAAAGAGAGGGGGTAGTGCTATATGAAAAAATTTGAGAATTTTAAGGCAGCATTAGTCAATTTAAACGATATTTTTTCTTATAAAGAACCATATGGAAATGTGGAAATTGCTGGCATGGTTGGCTTATATGAAATTTGTTTTGAACAATCATGGAAGGCGATGAAAGAATTATTAGAGAATTTTGGTTATGAGGAGGGTGCAACAGGATCGCCAAGAACAATTTTAAAAACAGCTTACAAGGCAGGAATGATTAGTGATGAAGAATTATGGCTGGATGCATTGGTTTCGAGAAATAATGTTGCACACGCATATAATCAGGCAATTGCAATGGATATTATACGTCAAACCAAAGAAAAGTATTATGATATGTTTATACAATTAGAGAAGAAAATAGAACAGGATTGGCTATAGCAGAGCATATCGCAAGTAAAATTTTTTTATGGATTATTCACAGGCTGCATAAATACAATTGCCGGAATAAATTGCATTTATGCAGGAGAAGGATGTTGGTATTTCGAAAGTGAGGACAAAAAATATAGCCTTGTAATTCCGAACAAGGAGATTAAAGAGGTATTTAAGCTGCATATACAGGAGTGGTTCAGAAATAAAATATTTTCCAATACCGACCAGTTGCAGGACTTTTGGAAGGCTTTCAAAGATGGAAAGGAAAGCTCCTATCATAAAGGAGAAAATAATTATGGCAAAGAAAATTTTAGTAGTAGTGGACGCACAGAATGATTTTATTACAGGAGCTCTTGGAAACAAAGAGTGTGACGTGGCAACAAATGTTATTGCAGAGGAAATCAGGTCAGGAAAATATGATGATGTGATATTCACAAGGGATACGCATGATGAAAACTATCTGAATACTCAGGAAGGAAAGAAACTTCCGGTAACGCACTGTATTAAAGGGACAAACGGATGGGAAGTAGACGCTCGTCTTAAAGATGCAATGAAGGAGCGTGGAGTTGACTGTAACGGTATGACTTATATTGACAAGCCGACTTTTGGCAGCAAAGAGCTTGGTAGACTTCTTGCGGAATATGACAACAGCGATACAGAGATTTATTTCTGCGGATTCTGCACAGGAATATGCGTAATAAGCAACGTAGCGATTGCAAAGACATTCTGTAAAGACGCAGAGGTGTTCGTAATAGAAAATGCCTGCGCCTGCGTAACACCTGAAAGTCATAAGACAGCAATAGAAGCAATGAAGATGATCCAGGTAGGCATTAAGGGCACACCCTCATGTTAGCGCACATGAGGGTGTGCCCTCTGCCGTATTCCCGGTCTATCGGTTTTCGTAGTTAGTCTAGTGAATTAAGCAGTCTTTCCTGTATAAAGCTGATAATACTTTCCCTTCTTTGAAATCAGCTCATCATGACTTCCCCTTTCAATAATGCGTCCCTGCTCCAAAACCATAATGCAGTCGCTGTTTCTGACAGTAGAAAGCCTGTGTGCGATAACAAATGTAGTACGGCCATGCATGAGCTTATCCATGCCGTCCTGAACAATACGCTCGGTACGTGTATCAATTGAGCTTGTAGCCTCATCGAGGATGAGCACAGGCGGATCGGCGATAGCGGCACGCGCAATGGCTAGAAGCTGGCGCTGACCCTGGCTTAGGTTTGCACCGTCACCTGTCAGTACAGTATTGTAGCCGTCAGGAAGCTGGCGGATAAACGTATCGGCGTTTGCCAGGCGGGCAGCTGCGTATACTTCATCATCTGTGGCATCAAGCTTGCCGTAGCGGATGTTTTCCATGACAGTAGCTGTGAAAAGGTGGGTATCCTGCAAAACAATGCCAAGAGAGTGGCGCAGATCAGCCTTTTTAATCTTGTTTATATTGATGCCGTCATATCTTATCTTGCCGTCTGCTATATCGTAGAAGCGGTTGATAAGGTTAGTGATGGTAGTCTTTCCAGCTCCGGTAGTGCCAACAAAGGCAATCTTCTGACCGGGTGTTGCAAAAAGATCCACATCGTGCAGTACAATTTTCTCAGGCACATATCCGAAATCTACATCGTCAAATACCACATCGCCCTCGAGTTTTTTGTAGTCCACAGAGCCGTCAGCCTGATGAGTATGCTTCCATGCCCATAAGCCGGTGTGCTCAGGTGTTTCAGTGAGTTTGCCGTTTTCTTCCTTAGCATTTACCAGTGTGACATAGCCCTCGTCAGTCTCAGGCGCTTCATCGAGCAGTGAGAAGATACGGTCGCATCCGGCAAGTGCCATGATGATACTGTTGAACTGCTGGCTGACCTGCGAGATAGGCATGTTAAAGCTCTTGTTAAAGGTCAGAAAGCTCGCAAGCTTACCAAGGGTCAGACCGCCAAAGCCTGAAAGAGCCATAACACCGCCTGCAAGAGCGCAGAGCACGTAGCTTAGATTTCCAATCTGTGCGTTTACAGGACCGAGCATGTTGGAGTACATGTTGGCATTGTAGGCGCTTTCAAAGAGTTCATCGTTTATTTTGTCGAAGGCTTCAATATTTTCCTGCTCGTGGGTAAATACCTTGACTACCTTCTGGCCGTTGAGCATTTCCTCGATGAAGCCGTTAACCTTGCCGAGGTCGCGCTGCTGCGCAAGGAAATAGCGGCTGGAGAAGCCTGCAAATTTCTTTGTCACGACTGTTGTTACGATTACCATCACGATAGTTAGTATGGTGAGCGGAATATTTAATATGACCATTGAAACAAAAACGCTCACAACAGTGATAGCACTGTTAAGTATCTGCGGAAGACTCTGGCTGATGAGCTGGCGGAGTGTATCGATATCGTTTGTATAAATTGACATGATATCGCCGTGCGCATGTGAGTCAAAGTATCGGATTGGCAGATCCTGCATATGGGAAAAGAGCTCAACACGCAGGTTCTTAATGGTGCCCTGTGATACGTAGATCATTATTTTGCTGTATGCAAACGTACTGATGACGCCGATGCCGTAGAATACAGCGACCCTTCCCATTGCTGCAAGGAGTGGTCCGTAGTCGGGACTTCCTGTCTTAAGCAGTGGTACTATATAGTCATCAATCAAATTTTTGGTAAACATGGTTCCCTGCACATTTGCAAGTACACTGACAAAGATACATATCACAACAATTATGCAGGCCGGTAAATATTTCTTGAAAATAAATCCCATGAGGCGCGTAAAAAGCTTACCGGGATTTTTAATTTTGGGTTTTGGACCTCGTGGTCCTCTTGGTCCTGGCATCAGGCAGCACCTCCTTCATCAAAGTCTCCTCCGCCGTTTGTCTGGGAATCGTAAACATCGCGGTAGATTTCATTATTTTTAAGCAGATTTTCGTGAGTGTCAAAGCCGTCCACTTTTCCGTCATTCATCACGATGATACGGTCAGCATCCATGACTGATGAGATACGCTGTGCGATGATGAGCTTAGTGGTTCCCGGTATTGTTTTTGCGAGGGCAGCACGGATTTTTGAATCTGTTGCTGTATCTACAGCCGAGGTGCTGTCATCGAGTATGAGTATCCTTGGCTTTTTAAGCAGAGCTCTTGCGATACACAGACGCTGCTTCTGGCCACCGGATACGTTGGTTCCGCCCTGCTCTATGTAGGTGTTGTACTTGTCAGGGAAGGACTCGATAAAGTCATCGGCGCATGCCATTTTGCAGGCCTCAATACACTCATCTGTGGTAGCGTTTTTGTCACCCCAGCGCAGATTTTCGAGTATGGTGCCCGAGAAAAGCACGTTCTGCTGGAGCACGACAGCTACCTTGTTTCTGAGAGTGTCCATATCGTACTCACGCACATCGTGGCCTCCGACGATTACAGAGCCGGTGTCTGTGTCATAGAGACGGCTTATCAGGTTTACAAGGGAAGATTTCGAGCTTCCGGTTCCTCCTATGATGCCAATGGTCTCACCGGATTTTATGTCTAGATTTATATCTGACAGAACCGGAGTTTCAGCGGTGTCTGAATATCTGAAGGTTACATGCTTAAAGCTTATGCTTCCGTCAGGCACATCGTAAAGAGGTTCCTTTGGATTGTGCAGTGTGCTCTGCTCATTTAATACCTCGCTGATTCGTCTTGCGGATGCGAGTGAGAGTGAAATCATTACAAACACCATCGAGAGCATCATGAGGTTCATCAGAATATTCATGCAATAGGTGAGAAGAGCCATCAGATCACCTGTAGTGAGAGTGCTGCTTACCACCATATGAGCTCCGAGCCAGCTTATTAACAGGATGCAGGCATACACTGTAAACTGCATGAGCGGAGAGTTGTATACCACAAGGCTTTCAGCCTTTACAAATACGTCGTAGATATTTTGTGCTGCCTTTGAAAAACGTTTCTTCTCATAATCCTCACGGACATATGCCTTTACAACGCGGATAGCGGATACGTTTTCCTGTACGCTTTCATTCAGGTCATCATAGCGCTTGAAGGCTCTGTCGAAGTATTTCATGGCCGCCTTGCTGATGAAAAGCAGTAAAGCTCCAAGCACAATGACAGCGATTAAGTATATTGTCGCAAGGCGAGGGCTGATGAAAAATGACATAGCCATCGCACATATTATGGATGCAGGGGCTCTCATAGCCATGCGAAGCAGCATCATGTAAGCATTCTGGATGTTGGTCACATCGGTTGTCATACGTGTGACAAGGCTAGCGGATGAGAATCTGTCAATATTTGCAAAGGAAAAGGTCTGGATGTTGCGAAACATTGCAGCACGCAGATTCTTTCCAAAGCCCATGGCGGCCTTTGCACCATATTTTGCACCGAGACATCCTGTCAAAAGACCAAACAGTGCTGCGACAATCATACACACACCCATGATATAGATATGCCTTGTGTCGCCCATATTGACACCGTTGTCGATTATTGATGCCATTAGAAGAGGGATTATGGTATCCACAGCCACCTCAAGCAGCATGAAAACAGGTGTCGCAATCGAAGCCCATTTGTATTCCTTTATTTGGGCACCTAGTGTTTTTAACATATGTTTTGTCCTTTCTTCTTATATTTTATATTTGATTAAAACAAACTTCCCACATTTATGGTAATGTGGTTAACTAAAAAAATACTTGCATTTAATTAGTTAGTGTGCTAACTATATTATAGATATACTTTTTTTATTGTCAAGAAAAATCTATGAAAGGATTTCAGATATGAAGGAGTTTACACCGGATAAATACTTAGGACACAAGATAAACCGCATCAGCAGGAGCATAGACAGATATTTTGACAGAAAAAGGTGCAGTAAAACAGAATGTATACCGCGAAGCCAGGGTATGATGATTGGATATATAATGGATAATCAGGACCAAAATATATTTCAAAAGGATATCGAAGCAAAGTTTCATCTGTCAGGAGCCACAGTGACAAATATGCTTAAAAGTCTTGAAAAAAACGGCTATATCGTGCGCACACCTATGGAAAATGATGCAAGGCTTAAGAGGATTGAGCTGACGAAAAAAGCACTGGACCACGAAAACAGGGTGAGGGAAAATATAATGGTAATAGAGGAAGCCATGCACGAAGGCTTTTCTAAGGAAGAGTTTAACATGATGCTGGGCTTTTTGGACAGAGTGATTGACAATATGGAAAAGCTTAACAAGTAACAAAAGAATTACAGAGTTGAAAAAGTAGCATAAATATTGTGGATTTTTTTGTGCAATAAGTCAAAATGCTACAAAATATTGTTGAGCGTATTGACATAGCAACAATATCTTGTATAATTTAGATTGTCATCAAAAGACAGATGCACAGATTTGTATTAAATAATATGGCATTTTATATGTAGCTATATTGTAATTGTTTGGTGAAAAGCCCGCTTTATATTGCAGGGCAGTGACATGAATTAATGATTACATCTCATTTATAGCTGCATATTTTGTGCCATTACACATGATAAAATGCATATATATAGTATGTGTATTGGATGACAATACTATATATAGTACGCTACATTATATGAAATATAGTATACAGAGAGGAGAAATTCACATGAAAATCATCAAGCGAAGCGGCAGTGAGGACATATTTGATGCAGCCAAAATTGTAGCTGCCATTAGAAAGGCAAACAATTCAGTGCTAGACTATGAGAAGCTTACTGCTGATCAGATTGAGGAAATTGCAAGCAACGTGGAGACTGCATGTGAGAACATGAAGCGCTCTCCAAGCGTTGAGGAGATACAGGATATGGTGGAGAACCAGCTCATGAACAAGCGTGCCTTTACCGTAGCCAGAAACTACATTACTTACAGATATAAGAGAGCCATCGTCCGTAAGTCAAACTCTACGGACCAGCAGATTCTTAGCCTTCTTGAGTGCAATAACGAGGAGGTAAAGCAGGAAAACTCCAACAAGAATCCTACTGTAAACAGCGTGCAGCGTGACTACATGGCAGGTGAGGTGAGCAAGGATATTACACGCCGTTTCCTGCTTCCTGAGGATATAGTGGAGGCTCATGAGAAGGGGCTTATCCATTTCCACGATGCAGATTATTTTGCACAGCATATGCACAACTGCTGTCTTGTAAACCTTGAGGACATGCTTCAGAACGGCACAGTAATCAGTGAGACTATGATTGACACACCAAAGAGCTTTTCAACAGCCTGCAACATCGCTACACAGGCTATCGCACAGATTGCCAGCTCACAGTATGGTGGACAGAGTATCTCGCTTGCACATCTGGCACCATTTGTACAGGTCAGTCGTGAGAAGTTCAGAAAGCAGGTGCTAAAGGAGTTCGAGAGCGTAGGACTTGATTTGGATGAAGAAAAAATCAACGAGGTAGCAGAGCTTCGCGTCAAGGAAGAAATCAACCGCGGTGTGCAGACGATTCAGTATCAGGTCATAACACTCATGACTACAAACGGACAGGCACCGTTTATCACAGTATTCATGTACCTGAATGAGGTATCCGATCCGCAGACAAAGGCAGATCTTGCCGCAATCATTGAGGAGATGCTGCACCAGAGAATAAAGGGCGTAAAGAACGAAAAGGGTGTATATATCACACCGGCATTCCCTAAGCTCATATATGTGCTTGAGGATGATAATATCACAGAGGATTCAAAGTACTGGAATCTCACAGTGCTTGCGGCACAGTGCTCTGCAAAGAGAATGGTGCCTGATTATATTTCAGAGAAGGTCATGAAGGAGCTTAAGGACGGAGATGTGTATACATGCATGGGCTGCCGTTCATTCCTCACAGTGGACAGATGCTCACAGACAGCGGGAAATGTGGCACATGCCAAGAACTTTGATCCAAACAAGCGTAAATACTATGGACGTTTCAACCAGGGTGTTGTCACCTTAAATCTCGTTGATGTGGCATGCTCATCAGAAAAGGATGAGGAAAAATTCTGGAAGATACTTGATGAGAGACTTGAGCTGTGTCACAGAGCACTTATGTGCAGACATAAGAGGCTTCTTGGTACCAAATCCGATGTAGCACCGATTCTCTGGCAGAACGGAGCACTTGCACGTCTGAAAAAGGGAGAGGTTATAGACCCATTATTATTTAACGGATACTCAACAATCTCACTCGGCTATGCAGGACTTTGTGAGTGTGTACGCTATATGAAGGGAGTATCACACACAGAGCCAAAGGAAGGCACACCGTTTGCACTTAAGGTAATGCAGCGCTTAAACGATGCATGTGAGCAGTGGAAAAAGGAGTCAAACATCGATTTCAGTATATATGGCACACCGCTTGAGTCTACCACCTATAAGTTCGCAAAGTGCTTACAGAAGCGCTTTGGTATCATCGAGGGTGTTACGGACAAGAACTATATTACAAACAGCTACCATGTGCATGTAACAGAGCAGATTAATGCATTTGACAAGCTAAAGTTTGAGTCCCAGTTCCAGAAGCTGTCTCCGGGTGGCGCTATCAGCTACGTGGAGGTACCAAACATGCAGGACAATATCCCTGCAGTGCTTTCAGTAATGCAGTACATTTACGACAATATCATGTACGCAGAGCTGAATACAAAGAGCGACTATTGCCAGGTATGCGGCTACGACGGAGAAATCAAAATCGTAGAGGAAGAGGGCTCAGGCAAGCTTATCTGGGAGTGCCCACACTGTGGCAACCGTGACCAGAACAAGATGAGTGTAGCCCGCCGTACATGCGGCTATATCGGCACACAGTTCTGGAATCAGGGAAGAACCCAGGAGATTAAAGAGCGAGTGCTTCATCTGTAGAAGTTAAAGGAATTGTATTTGAGACAGACCATTCTAAAAGCACAACATAAAGCATAAGAAAAATAAAACCGTCGTACCGGACCTTAAATGGCAGGGTACGACGGTTTTACTTATGTGTTTTACTGAGTAATTATTTTAATTACTCATCAAACTTTTCGGCTTTATCGAAGAGCTCATAAACCTCTTTTGAAGGCTCCTTTGTGCAAAATGTCACAACAACGGCTGCGATAAGTCCTAAAACAAATCCCGGCAGCAACTCGTAGATTCCGGTTGATGTGAGGAATGCATACCACAATATATCAACGGCAGCACCTGTTATGATTCCTGCAACAGCACCCTTGAAGTTAAAGCGCTTCCAAAAGAGGCTGAGCATGATTGCAGGTCCAAAGGCAGCTCCAAAGATACCCCATGCATTGGAAACAAGTGCCATGATAGAGCCGGCATTAGGGTTTGAAGCGATGATGAGTGCTGCAACAGCGATTCCAAGAACTACAATACGGCCGGTCCACATCATCTCTTTGTCACTTGCCTTACCTTTTCTGATGACAGGCTTGTACACATCACTCGAGAATGCAGATGAAGCAGCAAGCAGCTGGCTGTCTGCGGTACTCATGGAAGCAGCAAGCACTGCTGAGAGCAGTATACCTGAGATAACACCCGGGAAAATCTTTCTTACAATCTGGATGAAAACAAGAGAGTTTTCATTTATAGATTCGTCAAAGCCAAGGAAAAGTCTTCCGATTACTCCGATTAAGGTTGCAAAAAATACAATAAGCAGAGTCCATGTTATTCCTATTTTTGCTGATTTTTTCAAATCCTTCTGTGATTTGATGGACATGAATCTGATAATGATATGTGGCATACCAAAGTAACCAAGTCCCCATGCCAGTCCTGACACGATATCCTGCCAGCTTGAGAATGGATTTAAGTAACCGCCCGGGAGTGCTGACATAGATGATGTATCAAGCATAAATGCTGCAAAGATCGGTGCTATAAACATAGAACCAAGCACGAGCATGCCCTGGAAAAAATCGGTCCAGCATACAGCCGAGAAGCCGCCGAGGAAGGTATAGCCTACGATGACAACTGCTGCAAGATACATGGCAATCTGTGGATCCATTCCTATTACAGTGTGGAAAAGAGTACCACATGCCTTTACGCTTGATGCCGCATAAATAGTGTATGCAACCAAAAACACAATTGCACATATCACCTGCAGTGCAAGTGATTTGGACAGGAATCTGTTGGTCAGATACTGTGGAATGGTGATTGAGTCGTTTGCTACAATCGAGAATTTTCTCAGTCTCGGTGCTTCAAGCAGCCAGCTTATAGTGTAGCCGATTGCAAGTCCTACAGGAATCCATACCTGACCTAAGCCCAGTGCATAGATAGAAGTAGGAAGTCCCATGAGTACCCATGCACTCATGTCTGAGGCTCCGGCTGACAGCGCCGCAACCCATGGTCCCATCTCACGTCCGCCGAGGAAGTAGGTCTTTTCTCCGCCGTTTCTGTTTTTCACGAAGAAGAAGATACCGATACCCAGCATGCACAGCAGATAGACGATAAATACAATAATTTCTGATGTTTTCATTTGTAGTACCTCTTTAATAGTTTATTTAGTAACCATGCTACCACGTTAGCGTGATAAAGGCAAGAAAAACTTTCTCTTGACGAATACCCTGCGTTGACATATCATAGTATATAAGTGAAAGGGAGTAGCCGGCACAAGAGTGCTTACTTATCCGTCAGTACGATTGCTCATACATATATGACAGCAATCCGGAGAGTGATTAAATGGCGAGACTTTTGTTGTTTTATACAGCAGAAGTGTCGCCTTTTTTGTATATAAAAGCCTTCTGCTGATAAGACATAGATGTATCTATCAATTAATCAGGCATCCTTAAAAAGGACAGCAGAAGGAGGAAAATTATGATTTTTGTAGCAATTTTACTGCTTATAGCAGGCTTTGTAGCACTGGTGAAGGGCGCGGATGTGTTTGTGGATGGAGCGGCGGCGCTCGCCGGGAAATTTGGTATTCCGCAGCTTGTGATTGGACTGACGATTGTGGCGATGGGTACGTCGCTGCCGGAGGCGGCAGTCAGCATCACTGCGGGAATAAAGGGTAATGCAGGGATTACAGTCGGCAATATAGTCGGCAGCAATATACTAAATATCCTTATAATCCTGGGAGTGACGGCACTCATCACAAATGTAGCCATACAAAAAACCACCTTCAAATGCGAGATACCGTACATGCTTCTTATCACAGCGGTGCTTCTCGTGATGGGAATGACAGGCAATGAAATCACATTCATTGAGGGTGTTATACTGTGGATTTTATTTATTGCATATCTGCTTTATTTGTATATTCTGGCAAAAAAGGGCAATGACAGCGGTGATGAGCAGTCGGTAAAGCTATATCCGGTATGGAAATGTCTGCTCTTTATTGTGCTGGGCGGTGTGTGCGTCGTAATTGGAAGCCAGTTTGTCGTAAACGGTGCCACGACCATAGCAAGAGCCTGCGGCATGAGTGAGCGCTTTATCGGACTGACAATCGTTGCATTCGGCACATCTCTTCCGGAGCTTGTTACATCTGTTTCAGCAGCACGCAAGGGAAATGCCGGTATAGCGATTGGAAATATAGTCGGCAGCAATATTTTCAATATACTCTTTGTAGTCGGAACAGTAGCTCTCATTTGTCCGGTACCGTTTGAGAGCAGGTTTGTGATTGATACAGTTGTGGCAATCCTGTGCGGTGTGCTCCTGTGGGTCGGAACGATAAGACATAAAGAGCTTAGAAAGCCATGTGGAGTGGTGATGCTGCTTTGCTATGCGGCATATTTTGTATATTTGGCAGCTATGTAATGATGTATTTTTTTGAATTGCGATGACTGTGTTTAAAAAGAGTGTGATGAAGAGATAATAATTAAATTTAGCAAACCGTCAATAATTGTGCATACAAATCGACGCCTTGACATCAAAATGATTGAGATTTCACACTAAATATAAATAATTAATTAAAAATAGCACTCTTGCTTGACAAGTGCTAATTGCAGGTGTATAACGTAGTCAGAACGAACGGAAGGAAGCGATTATAATGGATAAAAACCCAAAGCATCCATTGAAGAAAAAGAATAAGGCAGATGCAAAGAAGCATCAGAAGCATGTATACGAATAGCACCTTCCACTAAGGAATACTATCCAGTAAGCACAATGTACCCCAGCCCGTAACAGGGTTGGGGTATTTTGTGTTTTTGGAAGTGTTTTCAGAGACTGCCCTTGAGGCAGATGTAAATACATTTTCACCGGCACCTTTTATGAGAGAAGCTTTAAGCTTGTCGCCATACATATAGAGGTCATTTCCACGTACAATTCCCCATTCCATCAGAAGCGCAGCCGCACCGGTCACAAACGGTGTAGCCATAGATGTCCCTGTTTTTGAAGTGTAGCCTCCCGTGTTTGAGCATGAAATAATGTCTACACCGGGCGCAATGATATCAGGCTTTATGCTGTCAAAGGCCCAGGTATAGCCTCGGCCGGAAAAGGCGGCTGTGCGGTTTGTTCGGCTGTCATAGGCTCCGACAGATATGACATTTTGAGCGGTTGAGGGGATGGTCAGGGTGATATCAGGCGATGCGTGGATAAATGAGGTCTGTGCGTTGCGCAGAGCACCTGACGGCAGCCATATATCCCATGAGCCGTCCTTTACAGATATGGGTTTAAGTGATATTTTCCAGATGCCGGGTGAGATGTATTCCGATCCCATGAGTTCAATGAATATTTCCTGAAAAGGAGAGTAGGGAGAGGAACCGCCGCCTGTTATATATATGTCTGTCCCATCGAGATTGTATCTGTATGTAAAGCCCTTTGCCTGATTGGTAATTGTATCGGGAATCTCCAGCATATCATTATTTGGTGCACTAATGCGCAGCTGTATCTCATCCCAGTATTTTTTCCATAAATCAATGGAAAGAGACGGCTCAGGATAGCCTATCACAAGCTCTGCATCGGCAGGGTATGAGCTGCCGTTTGCATGACCAAAGCCGGCTCCATCGTTACCTGAGCCGACTGAGACAGCGCAGCGGTAATTTTCTGCTATATAGTCCAGGTATGCTTCAAGCAGTGAGGTGCCGCTATGTGAGCCGTTACTTGTGCCAAAGCTTAGGTTTATAGCGATAGGCATGTTCATATCGATTGATTTTCTTATGCAAAAATCCACTGCCAGCATAATCTGCGTGGTTGTGGGAAAGCTGGCACCGCCTGAGGTTTTGAGTTTTACGATTATAAGAGTGCTTTCATAAGCAACACCGCGGTATTTTGTGTTTTGTTCATTACCATTACCATTTCCGTTTCCGGCAGCGATTCCTGCCACATGAGTGCCGTGCCCGGATATGTCGATGCTTGGACAGATGCGCTGCATTTCTAAGCTGTTTTCTGCATTTATGGCTTTGGTGATCGTATCGCGGTCATATAAGGTGCCGAAAGGGATGATATCACTGTGTGAGGAATCATCGGAAACAGTCTGGTCCCACAGATAGGCGATTCTGCTTACACCATCCTGTATAAAAGCCGGATGGGCATAGTAAATTCCGGAGTCGATAATGCCTACGAGCACACCTTTTCCGGTTAGATTATATGGATTGGTGTGTACGGGAGTGATGCATGAGGTCTGCGAGCCCTCGTACACATCGTAGTTAAACTGCTTTGGCTTTTCCATATATATGATTTCATCGCACAGGGCAACGGTATTTACAAGTGATTTCTCAATTACGAGCACCGCATAGTTTCCGAGCAGCCTCGTGATGAGTACAGAAGGATACTTATCCTGTCTCTTATACACATCTCCGAGCCCACGAGACTCGACGTCATCTCG
>ERZ1027245.164-NODE-164-length-23388-cov-5.848198_pt1 | contig 23388 bp, 29 predicted proteins | sample MGYA00519475_ERZ1027245 | MGnify/ENA primary metagenome ERZ1027245 (study PRJEB26926, sample SAMN06164723) | human gut metagenome | biome: ENVO:00009003; feature: ENVO:2100002; material: ENVO:00002003 | host: Homo sapiens | place: USA | collected 2012 ... | reverse complement strand
AAAGAAAATCATCCTCGCTTCGCTGCGGTATTTTCTTTTGCCAAGCCTTGCGCAAAAAGGCAATCCAAGGGCCGGAGGCCTATAAAATCGGGAAAACATATCCCGATGGGATTATTCATTCTTAAAAATTTAAAATTTAAAGACATGAAACTGCGACTTATCGAAAACATCTGCAAGCGGACGGTCTCACTGGTCCTGCTTACGGGAATATGCCTGCTCTACAGCAAGGGAATCATTCCCGTGTACCTGATCGTCCTGTTCCTTTTGTCGGGAACGCTCATCAGCCTCCTTTTCAGGACGTTCACCCTCATTGTAAAAATAATTATCGCCTTGACCGTCATGGGCATGCTTGTATAACCCTTAAAGCATAAAGGCATGAGAACAGCTGCATTCACCCCGCCGGCTCCGGCCATGCCGGCCGCATGGCCCGCCACAAGCCGTGTGAGACCTGTAAAAAAACGGATTCCCGATACGACAGACGGACCGAAACGTATCGGCTACTATCTGGAACCGTTGAGGGGCATCGCCTCGAATCCGGACAGGCAGAAAATCCTAAAGGATTTTTTCAAGGAAACCTATGTATAACATTTAAAATTTTACCATTATGTTTTTTCAAGCAATCAACCAAATGATCACGGCAGGCACAGACCTGAGTATCAACATCAGACGAGTAAACAACAACCTGACGGTGGCCGTTGTTCCCAGACGGTCGGGGGTAAAGGACGGGGAACGCATCGTCCCGCTCATCCTGAACGGTACGCCGGAAGAGCTGGATGCGGGCTTCCTGCAGGCTGTCGGCACACCTGTACAGAAAGCGCAGGGCATCCTTACCAACCTGGAAACGTTCGAGAAGCAGGCGGAACAGGCGGCCTCACAAAGCAAAGCCGCCAGGTCAGCGGCTGAGAAAGAGTCCAAGGAGGTCCGCGAGAAACGGGAAAAGATGGAAAAGCTGCTTAAGAAGGCGGAGGATGCCATGACCGGCAAACGCTATTCCGAAGCGTTGACATGGCTCAAGCAGGCAAAGATACTCGCACTTCCGGACAAGCAGAAGGAAATTGACGAGAAGATGGCGGAGGTACAGAAAAAGGCATCGGAGGGAAGCCTGTTCGGCATGGAACAACCGCCAATGCCCAAGCCGCAGCCGGCTCCACAACAGACGGCACCGCAATACCGGAGCGGAGAGCAAATCCCTATGTTCTTGTCCGAACAGCCGGATCCGGTTCCGCAACCCGTCTCACAACCGCAAACGCCTCAGCCTGCTGCACACCCCGGACAGCCGCAAACGCAGCCCGTACAATATATGCAACCGATCCCACAACAGGCAGTTCCACAACCTCAAGGAATCCAGTTCCATCAACCGGTACAGATGCCGCAACCGCAGATAGACGGAAAGCAATGGATGCAACCGGCCTCGTCACAGTATGCACCGGCGCAGGAGACCGCAAGAACTTATGAGAGCCCGGAACAATACCGGCAAACGCAAGAGGCTGTGATGTACAACTTCGACAAGGACTGCGAGGATGACCGGGAAATGCTCAGGGAAGATCCGTATGCGGAATATCCGGACTTCCCGAAGGAATGCCGCATGACGGACATGGCACAAATGGACATGGTATATTGTTAAACCTTATAAAAGAAGAGAAATTATGGCACTTGAAATCAAAGGATTACAGAGAATTTTCAAATTCAGGAAGGACTCCAAGGAACTGGTATTGAGCGACCCGAACAACGAACTGTCCGTAAACGAGGTGATGGACTTCTATTCCATGACCTATCCCGAACTGACAACGGCGACCGTTCATGGGCCGGAATGGGAGGAGGACAAGGCGGTCTACCGCTTCAAGACAACCATCGGAGTAAAAGGATAAGCGTATGGGCAAGAGAAATAAAAAGGAGGACAAGCCATGCAGACTGCTATCAGAATCAGCCAAGGAAAATCTGGCGGGACTCATTATCCGCTCGGCCGGCCCGTCAGACATCCGAAGAGGAACAGCGGGACAAAAAAGGAGGATACTGCCGCCACCGGGAAGCGTCATGATTTTCTGACAGATAAAATTCCTCCCCTCTCTCCGGATTTTTGGCATAAAGACGGATATGACGGTTCCCCGGTCAATCTCACGACACCGGAGAATTTCAATTATCTCTACCAATCGGCATTGAACTATGCCGGACTTATGGGTATAAAGCTCCCTTTCCGATACAGGAAAGGGGGCAGCCCCCGTCTGAAAATCACCGAACTGTACAAGGCGATGGACGAGAGCGTGCCGGAATGTATCAATCTGGAAGAGAAAGAAGGAAGGCTCCATTTCTGTCTGTTCCGCCATCACGACTGGCCGGAACCCGCATTGTTCTGGATTCCCATCGACTTTACGGAACGGCTTCCCGTACCATTGAGGAACATTGTCTGGGAATTCATCCGGCAATTCGTCCGGCATCACGGAGTCTGCAATGTCACCGAGGCGTTTTGCTATGACTTCGCCATAGAGGAACTGGAAGACTGGGAAAACCGGGATTCCGACGCCTCCCCGAAAGAAATCAGAGCGAACAAGCGGCTGGCGGATTCCTACCAGTCAGGAAAACGGGCGAAAGCACTCAAACGGATGTCGGGAAAACCGTTCTGCAACTCTCTGGAAGAGGCTGTACGGAATTACCGGACAGAAAAGGGGAAGGAACAAAAACTGCTGGGACTGATAAGGGAGGGCATGGCACTGATCACCCCGGAAAGCCCGAACCTCACAGACTACCTGTATGATTGGGCGTATGAGGAGGAGCGTGATTTTTACCCGGTGGGAATGGAAAGCCAGGTCATGCTGGTCTACTCTACCGATGACACGCTGGCTGAATGCATGAAAGGGTTCATGAACTCGGACTACCAGGAGACTTATGCCCTTACCCCGGTCACATACAGGTTCCTGACACCGGAAACGGACTGTCTCTTCCAAATGGGCGACTACCCGGAAAGGCTTTCAAAATGGCTGGCACGTTTTACAAAACATATAGCTGACAACTTCTAAAATGAACGATATGAATGAACTGACCAACAAACTGCAACAGCTGATGGTGCCCAAGGCGGCACTGATCGCGTATAAATACCGTGAGAACCGCTATGGGAACGGAATGCATTACCTCGAACTGCATCCCATCAATGACAGGGGCAGGATGGAGGCTGCCATGCCCGTCACCTATGAGTTCATGGACTCCTTGATGGAATCCTATACGGATGACCGGCGGAACGTGCCGCACGGAAAAATCCCCGCCAACATGCTGTGGTGTGATACCCGAAAGGGGCACGAAAGGTACATCTGGTACAATCCTCCGGGAAAACGGAAGATGTTCTTTGCCGGAAGCCTGAATATTCCTGACGGGACATTCCATGTGCCCGGCGTAATCTACAAGGTTTCCGGTGACAGGCTGGACATTTTCTCCTACAAGGGGGAAAAACCGGCGGAAAACAGCCCGCTTTTCCTCGCCCCTTTCTTCAATGTCACGGGTAGCAGTGCCTGTCTGGGAAACGCCGTGTTGCCCCCCCCCGGAAGACATGACTTTCTCAAAACTCCTCGAGTATTGGGAAAAACGTTTCTGGCTCAGCGAGTTCTCCCATTTGGGAGGAAGCAGGAACCCGACCGGAAGCAACCTAGTCTCGGTAACGGAAAAGGCACGCGCCAATCCGTTTGACGAGAACGAACTGAAACCCATGAACAAACAACTTAAAGACTTACTGGCATGAAAAAGATTCATTATACAGACAGGTACCTGCTCAATCCCTACCATCCCGTGACCGTCTTCGTAATCGGTGCGGGCGGAACAGGCTCACAGGTGGCCACCGGCCTGGCGCGGATGAGCGTGGCATTACAGGCACTCGGACATCCGGGATTGCACGTGACGGTCTTCGACCCCGATACCGTCACGGAAGCGAACATCGGACGCCAGCTGTTCAGCGGATCGGAACTCGGATTGAACAAGGCTACGGCACTTGTGACCCGCATCAACCGTTTTTTCGGCTTCTCGTGGGAGGCAAAGGGGCAGCGTTATCCGCTGAAAGCCTCCGCAGACCGGGAAGAACCCGCCCTGGCGAACATCATTGTCACCTGTACCGACAACACCCGCTCCAGGATGAACCTCTGGCGGTTCCTGAAGAAACACAGGGAACACACTTCCAATAACGAGCGGTCGCCCATATACTGGATGGACTTCGGCAACGCCCGGACCACCGGACAGGTCCTGATAGGGAACATCCGTGGCAAGATTCTCCAGCCCGTCTCCAACGAGTACCTGCCCATTCCCCGCATGAATGTCATTACCGAAGAGGTACGCTACTCCACCATCAAGGAAAAGGACTCGGGACCGAGCTGCTCGCTGGCGGAAGCCTTGCAGAAGCAGGACCTTTTCATCAATTCCATACTGGCACAAACCGGCTGCGACATCCTGTGGCGTATGCTCAGGGAAGGAAGGACATTCTACCGGGGAGCCTATCTCAATCTCGATACACTACGGATAAATCCCATTCCGGTATAGACAACGACCGTCAGTTTCCTGATTATTCCCGCCGTGCGGTTCAGTCTTTCAGCCGCACGGCACTTGCCACTCCCTTGTCTGTCATGACCAGCTCGTACCTGTCCAGCCTTTCATAAAGTTTGCCCAATGTCTTGCATCCATATCTTCTGACCTTGAATTTGGGCATCATTTTTTTCAATGCGCCGCCGATCAGCGAAAGGGACACCTCCCCTTTGCCGTCAGCCGCTTGCTCAAAAGCCTTGTCAAAATACTCCATGTCCCTTTGGATAAAAAATTCGGGAGTATTGTCCGAAACCCTGTTTTCCTTCCGGTCGGCATACAGGAACACGGAACAGGACCGCACCAATGATACGGGAGTCTTATCCTCCCCATATCCCAGCACCTTCAATCCGGCCTCACGTATCCGTTGGGCAAGCAGGCTGTAGTCACCGTCACTGGCTACCAGACAGAAACAGTCCGCCCGGCCGTCACGAAGAATGTCCATCGCGTCTATGACCAGCGCAATATCGGTCGTGTTCTTTCCGGGAGCATGGGAGGAAGCCTGTACAAGCCTGAATCCATGCTCCCGGGCAGTTTCCTTCCATGCGGAAAGCGATTTCCTCGTCCAATCTCCATAAATTCGTCTCACGACGGCATCCCCATAACGGGAAACAAAGCCCATTATATCCTCCATCTTCTCAAAGGAGGCGTTATCCCCGTCAATAAGGACCGCAACGGCATATCTAGAATTGGTTTTTGTCTTCATAACAATCGTTTATAAGACAAAGTTAGCACAACTTCCGCATATCCACATTCTCCCGTTCAGTTTTTCTTTCCCCGTTTCTGCAAAAAATCCTGTATATCCGAACTCCTGTAGAAATTCTTGCCGTTCTCATCCGTCTGGTAATAGCGGATCAGTCCTTTTTCCCGGTAACGGGCGACTGTCCGCAGCGACACGTTGAGCAGCCTGGCTATGTCATAGTTGTCCAAAAGCTCGTCACCGTTCAAGAACTCTTTCACACGTCCCATCCTGTCCAGTTTCTTCTCTATGCGGTCAAAACCTTCCACTATGGTCATTATCATTTTCTCGAGCACTTCATTGTCTATATACATCATGGCATGTATCTCCTGTATTTTAAAGGTTATTACTGAAATACCCTTTCTTGTGCGCACTCTCAAGAGTATATGCCATCTTTAGTGAAAAATCTATGCCGGAATGCCGGTCTTAACTTAATCATAGATTGTATTCTATTAAGAATCAAACAAATAACATTTTATGATTTTTATTGGTGAATGGTAAGTGTAAAATTTTGAAGTATAAAACTGTAAAGTCCGAATGTAAACTTTACAATTTACAGGTAATATTAATATCCCGCCTATGTTCTTAAAACCGGGTAAATTGATGACGCTTCCACACAAGGTATTCAACATATAAAGACTATAATATTTATTTCAGAGCATTTTCCTGAAGTTTGCCCCTGCAGCCCTCTGTTACATATGACGTTTAATGACATCTGATGTCATTTGACGACATCCTTTTGGACATGAATGTTCCCTTTCATATTTTCGTATCCGACAAAAAATGAAGTTTATGGAGTTTGTATGTATCGAAGCTAAAACATTCATGGAAATGAATGAGGCTCTGGAAGCCGTTGCCAAAAAAATGTGTGAAATATGCGGAAGTTGCGTATCCGGTATGGACGACTGGATTGACAACCAGGAGGCTTGTATGCTCATGGACATCTCTCCTAGAAAGATGTTGCAGCTTCGCAGAAGCAGGACCATCCCTTACAGTTATATAGACCGTAAGGTGTATTACAAGCGTCAGGATATTATCCGTTTTATGGAAAACAACATTCATCAAGTAACTCCAAAAGTACAATGATCCAATCCATGCTGACTAAAGAAACCCCTGAGATAATACGTTTTTTCCGGAACATAGGCATCCTATCCGAAATGCTGGACAAGCAGGAGGAGAAATTACGTCCGGTTCTGAACGGAGAACGTTACATTACGGACTGCGAGCTTGCCGAACAGTTGAAACTGACACGCAGGACACTGGCAGAGTACAGAATAAACGGCAAACTGCCTTACTACAAAATAGGAGGCAAACTATTATACAAGGAAAAGGACATCCTTGCTTTGCTGGAAAAAAACAGAATGGAAGCTTTTGATGGATAACCCCACATGTTCACAAATGCCAGACATGTTTAATTAGAAAAATGAAATATTAGGTATCAACGATTTTGCAACTTTAACGCCCCGAAAAAGGCTGATTTTTCGGGGCGTTAAAGTTGGGCTAGCAAGCACACTACTTATGAACAAGGTAGCTTTTTACCGTGGAATCAAAGCTTTCCGTCATTTTCGCATTACCTTTTCATACCAGTCACACTCGGAGCGAAAACCATAGAAAGATTTTCCGTCTCCACCCAAATCCCACGGAGAAGTCAATTCGATGGAGAAAAAAGGCAGTCGCTCATAACTTTCCTGGTGCATCAGTACTTTCACTTTTCGTCTGAACCGCCTGGATGCCACTTTCTTTCCCTTCTTCTGAGACTTGCAGCAACAATTAACCCCAGCCGGGAACTTTTTTCTTGATCTGCTCATTTTGATGTAATATTTTGAAGCATGCGGTTGGCTTACCCTCATACTTCCGTTAAACATTACATCTTCTTTTCTATTTGTACCATACTTTACATCTGTTTTCAAACAATCAGTCTGCAAATATACCATTTTTTAGAAGCTAATTAGAAGCAAAAGACTTATCTTTGTCATAATTACGTATTGACAAGTCAAATGGAAAGCCAAAAACCGAACTGTAACCTATTATATACTATAACATGGCAAAAAAGAAAAACAGCATAAAGAAAGAAAAAATAATCGAGGTTTTACAGCAGATACCCGAAAAGGATTTGCGTTCCTTCTTAGAGAAAATAATATGTGGACCGGTTGTCAAGGCCCGGTTCCTAAAGGAATTCGATGCCTATTTCATAAACGAAAAATCAGCCGATGTGTACATCGAGCAGATTATTGGTGTCTTTTACGATTTACGACTCCAAAGAGGAATATGGATGCATTTCTTTCAACAAACAGTCAGAATTGTACGGCAAAATGTATGACGTAATGCCGGATTTTACTGGAAAAGTTATCCAAAGTTCAATCCTGACTGATTAACATAAATCTTGAAGTATGAATATTGACTTTGTTTTCTCCTGGGCTGAAAATGAACAAGGCAAGATGGTCCATGTTGACAACGTGCCCAGAGGTATTCAATGCGGATGCAAGTGTCCTTATTGTCACGAACGCTTGCTTGCCCGTCACGGTGAAGTGAGACAGCACGGTTTTGCCCATCACAGTGATACACGTGGAGCCAACCTTAAGATATGCTATGTGGTCACCATGTATAAATTGGCAGAGCAGATTATTCAAAGCGCAAAACGTATTCATGCACCTTCTTATTATGGAATATTTCCTGAAATGGATATTGAATTCGTTGATGTACGAATTGACAGTTGCTTTGAACGGGCGGATAAACAACCGGACGTAATTGCGACAACAAAAGAAGGTCAGCAATATCTTATTGAATTCCTTTTCCAGTACAAGATCCAACACAAGACCGCTATTGATTATAAGAACATGAATTGCTTGGAAATAGACCTTTCCAACCAAAGTCTGGAAACACTGGAATCTTTTCTGTTATCTTCTTCAAAGGATAGGAAATGGATGAATAACGTGACTTATTTTTCTCAAGTAGGATCTTTGTACAACAAGGCCGGAAAGCCCGTACGGGTGGTTGATGAATCTGAATGCAGGCAATGTGAATTGGGGTGTTCGTACCATTGTGCAGGTGTTCCTGTTTACAGTTTGACAGGTATAAATCAATACTTAGTCATTGAAGAAAGCGGACATAAATATAGGCTCTGCAAGTCTGAGTTATTCCAAAATTACCAGCAAGAATATGAACGTATTAAATCCGAGAACGAGAGAAAGGAACGAATCAAAGAGAAGGAAAGGTTAGAAGCTGAAGCAAGAAAGAAAAAGGAGGAAGAAGAGCTGAAAATCTCCATAGAAAAACGTAAAGCTGAATTAGCAGAAAAAAGTAGAATAATTGATGAGCAGGAAGCATTGTCAGACCCTTCGTCGCGCACTTGTTTTCAATGCGAATACAATCTCCAGTGGGCTAACCGTAATGGTTATGCCAATTGCGGAGCATGGAAAAGTATAAGTGTTCCTCAAAAAACGCCTCCCAGTTGTGCCCGAGCATGTAAGCGGTTTAGAAGAATTATTTCATAATTTTCCTTCTCGATCTCTATTTTTAACTGTCATTGTACTGATAACGCATCATAATTACGCTTTAATCTTCAATATAATGTCACTTATTATCAAGAATTTCTGATATAACAGGCCGAAACTTTATGGGGCTATGATAAATCGGTCATCTTGTATGAGTAACTTTCTCATCAGTATAACACTTACCATTGTTGATGCAAACTCTCTCCTCCCAAAATCTGCTCACTCACCATACAACACATCCAGCATTTCCGCCGTCAAGTGTTCATCAGAAAACCTTACTGCACACTCTTCTTCCATGGCATAACCCATATAATTGATGCTGCCATACCACATCTTTTTTTTATCAATCATCACCAATTGAAAGGTCAAACGTTCGGATACACGAACCGTCAAACCCTCCCTTTGCAACCACTCTGCTTCTTTAGTCTTGTTTTTCACGAACACAACCACCTGTACTCCCCGCTGCATGGCTTCCTTCAAGGCGATTCCTAATTGAGAACGCTTTTTCAATCCGGTTTTCGTTACAGAGATAATTACGGAATGTCTGGCTTGAGCTATATCCTCAACCAAGGGGGACAGATAGTTATTACCTGAAAATATACTTTGCGTATGATGACCGGTTACAAGCACTCCTTTCTCTAACAACTGATAGCCAATAGCCGCATATCCTTTCAGCCTGCGCCGGTACATGCGGTCGCACAATGGCAAGTGAATGTCGATGTAATCATAAATGCGAACATCAGTCTTTCCATGATACTCGCGGTGCAAACGTCCGGCGTATTGTGCCACAATGCCTTTCCATGAAACAGGAGAAACCAAGAATAGGGTATCCAAACGAGGATAATCAAAGCCTTCACCTACATAACGTCCGGTTGCCACAATCACCAAAGGTTCCTCTGGAGGAAGCGCCGCCAACCGTTCTATCTTTTCACGCTTCTCCTTCATGGATTCGGATCCCACCAAGGTAATGACATGCCTGCAATATACAGAAAGCAACAACCCCAGCCGTTCCACATGTGAAGTGAGCGTAGTCAGCACAATCGGTGTCCGTCCGTCTGCCAGAGCCATACGCACATCTTCCGCAATCTGTGCATTCCGCCGTTCATCCGTAGCAAGGGATTGTACGATTCGCGCGTATATTGGTGATTCATCAGAAAGGTCCCGGTATGCTGTAAATCGAGGCACCAGCCATCGCTTGAAAGTCTGCCTGGTTATTTGACTTTTGGCATCTGCCGAATAGCGTATCGGCCCACACTGCATAAAAATAATAGGCTGATGGCCGTCCTTCCGAATGGGAGTAGCTGTCAACCCATACACATACGTGGCAGGAACCGATTTCAAGATTTGCTCAAAATTGACCGCAGAAACATGATGGCACTCATCGACAATCACCATGCCGTACCGGCGGACGAAAGACTTTACCCCCTCATCGGTCAGGCAGGATTGCATGAGGGCGACATCTACCCATCCATGCAAGCTGTTTCCTTTGGAATCTAACGTACCAAAGGGAGAAAAATACTTTTTCCTTCCCCGCTTCGGAACGGCTTCTTCTACCGGATATTCCAACTCCAGAAATTCCTCCAACCGCACCTTCCATTGTTCCAACAAGGTCCTCGTATGCACCAGAATCAAGGCATTTACCTTACGTTCTGCTATCAGGCCGATGGCTGTTACGGTTTTGCCGAAAGCTGTTGTTCCATTCAGGATACCCTGATCATGCTGCATCAGCACACGTACGGCTTCGGCTTGTTCTTCGTGCAACTGCCCTTTGAAATGCACCGTGAGCACTTGCCCTTTTTCCCGCTCGTCCTGAATGGAATAAGCTACCTCATTGGCATTCAACAGTTCCAACACCGCATCCTCACAGCCCCGAGGTAATGCCAGATAATCCTCCAGAACTTCCGCACAGGAAATGACACGCGGTATATTATAGGTAGAAAGGCGCATTCCTTGTTTAGCATAGAATTCCGGATTCCTGAACGAAGCGACCCGCTTCAGATGTGACAGCACTTTCCCTGAAACGCCCTTCAACGGCACATAAATCCGATTGGAACGAACAATATTCATTGTTTTTGGGAAATCATATCGGGTGACAGCCTGCACTTCGGGAACTTTCCAAGGAACAGTCTCACTGGTGGTGGATAATTCGCCTATATCCGTTGAGAGCCCTTTCCGTTGAAGAAGGGCATCCACTTCCTCCTCTGAAACCTTGACAACCTGTTGCAGATAACCCCACTGGTCCTTAAAGGCTACAAAGTCTTCATCGACAAAGACGCTATTGCCCAGTTTACGGGCTTGCCCCTGCAAAGGCAAAGCAACCAGGTTCCCCAATCCACCTTCTGGGAGATAATCCTGATTCGGGAATAAACGGTCGTAAGACTTGAAAGTCAACTTCGCGTTCCGCTCCATGGCATGAGTCAACAAGGCAAAGCCTAACTTTCTTGCCTTTACGGCAGGTACGGGTTGCCCGAAGAAAATCCAGACATGGGCTCCATTACCTGAACGGGAACGTTCCATATAACAGTGTATTCCCCATGACTTGCAAACCTTCACATAGGCCAATACATCAGTCTGATAGCCATGGACACAGGATTTGTCGTCGAAATCGGCGCATAAGAAGCAGCAGGTATTATCAGGAAGAATAGCATACGCCCCTATTACATCACCCCCTTCCGGATGCTTTCCCTCCAAGTGCTTATACACATCCTCATAGGAAAGCGCCTTGAATTGGCGGTGGGGACATTCCGCACACTTGAACTTCTTCTTGTCACAGAATGCCCGATTCCATTCATTCAGGCATACCGGCTGATACCCGGACTTGTCGGAAGCACGGCTATACCAACGTCGGGCAAACACATCTTCCCTGCCCCGGAACAGACTCCGGAATAAAGCCACCTTCTCCTCTAAAGACAGGCGGACACCAGGCTGTTCTTTTTGGGAAAGTGTGCTACATCCGACAGTCCCCCCTGCATTCCCGCTTTTGAGGCGCTGAATCTCCTGATTCAAAACAGCGTTCTCCCGCAGAAGGTTTTGATAAGCCTCCCAAAGTTCTTCATAGGTGTACCTCATATCCATAAAAGTGCCATTTATCCAAAGAACTTCGTAATGGCAAACAGCGGAATATTCTCCATCCATTCCTGATCTTGATACCCCATCATGGAGATGCGCAGTCCTCTCAACTGATAATCGGGATGATTTTTAATATATTCCGACATGGAACGCGCACGTACATTCTCTTCGGCTTTCACTTCCACCGGTATCACGCGATGCTCCGTCTGTACCACGAAGTCAATCTCCGCGGGTGTTTTGTCGCTACTCCAATAATAGGGCGAAAAGCCTTGGGCCACTAATTGCTGCAAGACAAACTGTTCGGTAAAAGCACCCTTGAACTCCTTGAATACATTATCTCCTACCAACATCTGGCTGGCGGGCGCTTCGGTCATACAACCTAAAAGACCGCAATCAAGCAGGAATAATTTGAAGGCACCCAGATCTTCGTAAAATTTGACGGGCATCTGCAGTTCTTTTACCCGGCTGACTTTATGCACCAGACCTGCATCCATCAGCCACTGAATGGCAAGTTCATATTCCGTAGATCTGGCACCTTTCTTCAACACATTATAGATGAATTTCTTGTTCTCCTTGGCCAACTGCGAAGGCAAGGATTGCAGCACTTGTCCGATACGCATACTTTCAGTAGGTGTCGTATGCTTGGAGATGTCCCGCCGATAAGCATCCAGGATTTCAGTCTGTTTGTCACGTACCTCCTGCAAGTTTTGATGCTGAAAGAAACAATCCACCACTTCAGGCATGCCACCTACATAGTAGTATTGACGAAGCAAATCAATATATTTTAAACTGAGAATCTTTAAGATTTCCCAATCGGGCTGATGCAACAAATCGCACAAATCAGTTTCGCCGGCAGCCATCAGAAATTCTTCAAAATCCATCGGATATAGATGCATTACATTTACCTTACCCACCGGAAAGGACTGACCTTTCCCCAAAGTAATTCCCAACAAGGAGCCAGCCGCCATCACATGATATTCAGGCGCATTTTCCTGAAAATATTTCAAGCTATGCAATCCTCGTTCCACTTCCTGTAACTCATCGAATACAATCAACGTTTTTCCTGCTTCAATCTTCGTTCCTGTGATAGCCTGAAGTGCCAGCAGAATACGGGGGATGTTATAGTCGGCTGCAAATAACTCCTTGGCCAGTGGCTCGACATCACAGTTGATGTAAGCTACATTCTCAAACTCAGTCAGACCAAAATGTTTCATCACCCAAGTTTTACCAACCTGACGGGCACCCAACAGTATCAAAGGTTTTCTCGCAGGATTATCTTTCCAAAGTTTCAACTGTTGTATAATCTTCCGTTTCATCGATTCCTTTAAAATAAGAATTATTCACTTGTTTCTTGCAAAGATACATTTTTTCGAGGATAGAAACCAATATACAACACACTTTTTCAATGATAATCCGCGGAAGATATTACATTTTTCAGAGGATAGCAAAGAATTTTTGATAGATATATCAGGTTAGCGGGTTAAAGTTTTTCCACCTTAGAATCAAGCAATGTTCCGCATTTCTATTTCTTACCTGCAAAGCTAGCCTTTTGCCCCTGATCGTGCAAGGCGGTCCTTCGGACTGGTTGGCTGAAAAAATCATCCTCGCTTCGCTGCGGTATTTTTTCGCCAAGCCTTGCACAATCAAGGCAAAAGACAAACGGATGCATATAAGAAAAGAAATACCGGCTTTACCAAAGCCGGGCATGTTTAACCATAAAATAAAAAAGACCATGATTCAAACAAAAAACAAGTATTGCAAGGAAACATTCATCCGTCTGAACTACTGGTATGACCAGATACACGGGCTTGTCCGGGAAGACATAGAGAAAGTGAACACAATGGTGGAACACATCGAAAAACACACTCCAACCGATATCCCCGTACAGGTGACAGCCTGTTCTTTATTTCCGGATACGATGAACGCTCCCGGCCGTTCTTCGTAGATGACGTGTATGGAGATAACATTGTGCTCCGGAATTTCTCCCGTGTCCCGTTCGTGTCCCGGGATAAAAAGGGCATCAAATGCGATATGCATGGCGGTGAATGTGTATTGGTAAAGGCAGGCGATGTAAGGTTCAAGGCATGGACAACCGGCCGTTTCAAACATTGGGGACATTACGGGGCATGTGAAAACGGGGAGGTTTACTACGATGCGAAAATAGCCCTGTGGGAGTGTGGCGCACCTGAACAGCCGGAAAGCCGGGAATGGTTCAAAATCCATATCCGCAAAAACACCCAGCCGGGCGGGGACATGTACACCGGAGAAATATCCTGCAAGGATGAGGATGGACTCAGGCAGTTTATCGATGACCATGAAGGCTTCATATTCGCAGAAGAGGATTCCCCGGAAATGACCATGCTATGTTTCAGGCATTCCGACATGAGGATTTCCCCGGAAGAATGGGAAAAGATGGACTGTCCGGTATCCGTGCGTGAGATATACGGACAGATGCAGGAAGTAAAGATTGTAAAAGACCATAGAACACATCTGACCACATTCTATTACTAATACAGTATCGCCACATTAAAAATCACCCTTGTTTCCTTCCTGCCACATGCGGCAGGAAGGAAACAAGGGTATATCATCAGGCAGTCTTTTCAATTCCTCTATTATATTATGTATGGCTGGTCGTTTTTTCCGCACAGATATTCATTCAGGTCCTTATATCCGGAATATTCATGCGAGAGGTCGCATATACGGATTCCGTATTTGTCCTTTAATGCCTGCACCGCATTTTTTCCAGCGGTATCATTGTCCAGACAGCAACAGATGCCGTCATATCGTGAAAGGAAAGAAAAAGCCTTCTGTAAGTTGCTGACAGAATTCAACACTATATAATCCCCCTCTTCCAAAGATGGAAAAGCCGGCCTGAAAGACAGAAAATCCATAAACCCCTCAAAAATATAGCAAATCCTGCTCTCCGGCGTGCTAATGATACAGGTGATGTCCTTGGGAGCGATACAAGCCTTGAAATACCTGTTCTGTATCTCGTACCCTCCGGAAATATTAGGGAAAGCGATGGCAAAATAATTCTTCCCGTTCCGTTTAAAGTAGGCTTCCCTGCATACTTTTCGGGCAGTTTCCAAATCAATGCACCGTTCCTTCAGATAGGCAAGCAGTATCCGGTTAGCAAGAGGAGTGATTTTCAAGTCCTGAAAGGCGGGATACGCTTTTTCAAAAGGGCAGGAGACAATAACCGGTTTCTGAACCGTCCTTTTATCCTCAATACACCGTAACACATGGCTTATGTCCTGTGTTCGATAAATCTCCTTGGCCAACGTTATAATGTCCCCACCCCTTCCCAGTCCGAAGTCATACCACACTTCCTTATGAAGGTCAACCTTAAAGGAAGCCTCCTTTTCCGTCCGAAAAGGAGATTTATACCACACATCATTTCCACGTTGTATCACCGGATTATACCCCAATCCGGATAAAAAATCAATAAGTCTGATATTCTTTGCTTCCTGTATATTCATGGTATATCATTTTCATGAATTTGGAGCAAAGAACCGTCTTATATCTGAAACATAAAAAACAAAGTCATCAGATGTCATTAGATGGCACCATTTATCCATCATAGATACTCATATGCGATGTCCTTCGATAATATTGTGCAATATTTATGATTTTAACTTTTCAGTATTCTTCTGTACTTATTCTTCACCATTTTACTTTCCGACAGACACGCAACAATTTCAGTGAAGACAGCTTCATCCAATGTACCTATTTTCTCTATAGTAGTCTGAGCCATCCGCTCCTGCAAGTCGAACCGCTCTACCGGATATACATCCAGATTCGCACCATAAATGAATGTATTTTTCTTGAACGCAAAAGATGTTCCATCTTCCTTGACCGCTACATTTTCTCCAGACAGGAGTACAAACACATTGAACATCCGTTCCGGTATGTTCAAGCATCCATGCTTCACTTCTAAGTCCGAGGGTACATGGTCTTTAGATGTAGGCAAACTCGCAAGCAGAATATCGCCCTCCAGTTTCTTCAATACGAGGAAAAACTTGTCCTGCGACTCCGCCCCATTCTTGAACAAAAAAGGACGGAAAAACAACAAATTACCTTCTTCAAACATGAGATTCTGCATTTAACAGGTTAGCTGTTTGCCGTATATTCAAACTCTCCCGATAATCTTCCGCCGCACAATCAGACATTGCTTCCGTAAAGTTTATCTGCTGGTCGGAATTGTTGCATTCATGCTTGTTAAAAGCTTCCAGCAGTCCGGCACGTGCAGCCGTCCGATACCACAATGTGCCCTCCTTATGCGTTTCCGAAACCAATTCGGACGCAGTCATATTGCCATATTTAGCCAACACTTCATCCATCATCTCTATCTCACACTCCGAGAACTCGCTGTCATCAAAATCGGCTACAGCCTCTATGAAAGTGCCGCCGTCCCTAAAATCAGTCTTTACAAAAGACTTCAAAAGAAACGGACCGTCTGAAAGATCAATAAACACATCTTTTGCCACAGGACCAGCCTGCCATACCTCAAACGGTATACCAATGAACGGAACATGAAATTTCAAAGCCATACGTTCCTCCATCAGATACAACAGTTTCAACAACTTTGTCTTGCTGAGGTTGGACGTATAATGCGCAATATACACAACCGTATTACCTAGTTTCTGCTTTGTAGATTCTGAGAATTTGCACATAATCAATGAATTTGGTTACAAAGATAACCTATTCCCTGTTACAAACCAAAAAAACGGTCAAGGATCTATATAGATATAAGGTGGATGAAGAAGAATAATAGAAATAACGTTTGATTTATCTCTGCGCCGTAATTTCAAATACTAGAATTATGACAATGAAAGAATAATTAAATTATGAAGTCTCCAAAAAAACTTGCACCAATATTTGCGGAAATCGAACCTTATATTTATCTTTGCAACGTCAAAGAGATGATAATTGTTGAATTGATAAAGAAAAGCAATGAATTTAGTGTAGTGCTAATTCAATGGCTTTCATAAAAAGATAAAGCAATAAATGTGCAGCCACTCAAGGAGTTAGAATAAGCCGAAGCAAAAGGTTCGATTCCTGGTGGCACCACTCAAATAAATACTCCCATTGAAATGATAATATTTCAATGGGAGTATTTATTTACACCCACTCCCCCTATCCCCAGCAACATGCTTTAAGATAGACTTTACTATTATCCCATGAAAAGGTCTGATAATAAAGAAATATGCCCTTCCCAGCCAATTATTGTACTTCACAACAGTAGTAATCCGAAGTTCTTGTTTTCCTTCGTGATATTCCCCGCACCACATGGACACATGGAAATCAAGATGCTTATCCGGCATTCCGAGAATTTCTTCATGCAGATTTTTATCCAAGACCATATCTGTAAATCTAGTTGCTGTATCCAGTCCTAATGGCTTTACAATCGCATTCCTAAAATTCATGAGCCAACCAATCCACTTAGGAAATCGGCTGAAGGCAAGATTGCGAAAATCTTCCGGTGTCAAAGCCTGCCCAGTGACCATCACTTTAGAAAAAGAATCTATATAATCTACAGGAAAATAATTCTTTATTAAGCTGTCTGCCGGTATATCTTTCATCTTATCACATATTGAATTTATTACTCGTTTGCTTTTCATTCACGACGTCCCCAATGACACGGCCTACAAAGGTAGCCACTTAATCCAACCCTACAACATATTCTTAGAAATAATATTATCCCGTAAAAGATAAAGCTCAAAAGAAAATTATCAGTTATCTTTGTTCCATGACTACCAACAAGACAACTCCCAAAGAATTATGGGCAAGACAGCAGATTAGCGGTCCCGATGTGGACTATGATTTGTGGAACAAGAAAAGAATATCCGTGCAAGCGTTCTCACAAATGAGCCAGAGCTGTATTTTTACAGTTGACGTATTTAAAGAGAGATACGATTTTGCATCCGACAGTTTTGCCCATCTTTTCGGATACAATCCCACTTGGATAAAGACAATCAGGCAACAAGGCGATTTACTGGAAGAGAGAATACATCCTGATGACAGAATGCAACTCACGGAATGCCAAATCGAGCATGGACAGTTCATCTACTCACTCCCACCGGAAGAAAGAAATGATTACCGGCAAATATTTCAATTCCGTATGTTGAATGCACGGCAACAGTATATCAATGTAAGCAGCCGGCAACAAGTCATAGAAACAGACCGGAATGGTAAAGCCTGGATAATTATGGGAGTAATGGATATACTTCCCGACCAGACCCCTATCGAAAGAATCAAACGGACGGTGGTGAACAGAAAAACGGGAGAGATGCTTCCAACATGCACTGTTTCTCCCGACAAACAATTATCCAACCGGGAGAAAGAAATATTACGACTCATCCGACAAGGTTTTCTAAGCAAGGAAATCGCTTACCAGCTGGGAGTGAGCATCTATACTGTGAACAATCACCGGAAAAACATCCTAAGCAAGTTAAATGCCAACAATATAATGGAAGCCATCCATATAGTAGAAAATCTTGGTATCTACCTCTAAGATTACGGAAGCCAACCGAGACCATCCGCCAACTGATTTGTTTTGCGCCACTCTTCAAGCTCCTTATAAGTGCCGACACCTCCCGTAAAGACAGCATGATAAATCTCTATACCTGGAATCGTTACACCATCCGGCACATCGAATTTGATTTGCAATATCGTTTTCCTAATTTCAGGAGTAAGGCGCTCCGCAATAGCGGCAGTCACCTTTTCTACAACACCATCATACCTGGAACCTTTCCGGATGTGAATCATATCAAACTTCCAAGTATTCTGTTCTCTATCCTTATATAAAGCATGCCACTCCATGCACTCTTCCTCCGTATGGATAAGGTTCCTATATTGTATTTCCTGCAAAGGCAACCGTTCCGCAAGTTCCCGGATGACCGAAAAGCTCTCTCCTACATCCAACCTATCGGTATAAATATGGATATCTATATCCCTACTTTTCACCAACAGCCCAGTACGGAGTGAGCCCACCAAACGAACGGTTGCTCCAATGCGCTCCCATGCTTCAATAATACAGGTATCTTCCAATACTTTCCATGCAGATTGCTGATTCTGCCTTGCAAGCTCATGAATGTCCATTTACCTCCACTTTTTTGAATGTGCAAAGATATAAAACTTCCCAGTATATAGCTATAAATAGCCATTTCCCTTCCCGATACAATACACTAATTTTGCACACTGTCTTATCTTTTAGCAACAACTAATTATGGCATTCAATCAAACAGAGAAACAAGAGAAAGAATATTTAAAGCAAATAATCAGTTTTCTGAAAAAGGTTATCGGTAATACCGACGCATCCGTGAAAGACCACGTCGACACCTTGGCAGAATACAAAGACTATATCTGGTCCAACAAAGACATCGACCCACACGAGATACGCTCCATGCGCGAAAGCATCCTGAACCATTTTGCCTTGGGGGAAAGTGTAATCAACAAGCATAAGCGGCTCACCAAGATACTTGCCATTCCTTACTTCGGACGAATTGATTTTTTGGAAAAGAAAGAAAACAGCAAAGTGATGCCTATCTATATAGGTATCCATACCTTCTATGACCCGGAAAGTCGAGCTACCCTTATCCATGACTGGCGAGCACCCGTTTCGAGCATGTTCTATGACCATGAATTAGGAGAAGCAGGCTATCGGTCTCCATCGGGAGAGATTAAAGGAGTAATTTCCCTAAAACGCCAATACAGAATTCGGGGCGGCAAAATGGAATTTATGATTGAAAGTGCCCTGACCGTCCATGACGACATTCTGCAAAAAGAGTTAAGTTCCAATGCAGATGACAAGATGAAAAATATCGTTGCCACCATCCAACGGGAACAGAACCAGATTATCCGCAACGAAGATATCCGCACGCTTATTATTCAAGGAGTGGCCGGCTCTGGAAAAACATCCATAGCCCTGCACCGCATAGCCTACCTGCTCTATACCTTCAGAGACAGCATCTCATCAAAAGATATTCTGATTATCTCCCCCAACAAAGTGTTTTCCGATTATATCTCCAACGTCCTCCCCGAACTTGGGGAAGAAACCGTGCCCGAAACCAGTATGGAACAAATACTCTCCGGAGTGTTGGAACACAAATATAAGTACCAAACATACTTCGGGCTAGTGAATGAACTGTTAGAAAAGCCATCCTCAAGCCTCATCGACAGAATAGCCTATAAAGCCTCTTTCGGCTTCATTTCAGAGCTTGACAAGTTTATCCTCCACATAGAGAACACCTACTTCAAGGCAGCAGACGTGAAGCTGACCAAATACATCACCATACCTGCCCCGTTTATTGAAGAACAGTACCTACGTTTCAACCGTTATCCCATACGCCGACGATTTGATGCTATGGCTGATTATATGCTGGATATGTTGAAAATACAATACACCTTTACGGTAACCACCACCGGCAGAAACCTTTTGAAAAAAGAAATCAGACTAATGTTTGCAGGCAATAACGACATTCAAGTCTACAAAGATTTCTTTAAATGGACAAATAATCCCGGAATGTTCAAAATGCGAAAGGGACATACACTCGAATACTCAGACTTGGCACCGCTGGCATACCTACACTTGGCATTGGAGGGAAACGGGAACCAGCCATTCAGAGTCAAACATCTGTTGATAGATGAGATGCAGGACTATTCGCCCATACAGTACAAGGTAATACAGAAACTCTTTCCATGCCGGAAAACCGTGTTGGGCGATGCAGGACAGTCCGTGAATCCTTATGGTTCATCCACAGCAGAAACTATCCAAAAGTCACTTACTGCAAGTGAAATCATGAAATTGTGTAAGAGTTATCGTTCCACCTTCGAGATTACGGATTTTGCGCAAAAGATTCATCCTAACGCAGAGCTGGAACCGGTTGCCCGGCATGGAGAAAAGCCACAAATCCTGCAGTTCGGCAGTGCCGTAGAAGAACTGTCCGGCATTATGGGGCTAATCTCCACTTACCGGAAATCCGGATATAAGTCTCTTGGCATCATATGCAAGACGGAGCAGCAAGCCAGGAAGATGGCAGACATGCTGAAATCATATGCCAATGATATCAGCTTCCTATCAAGTCAAAGCTCCGCATTTGTGCAAGGCATCGTCATCACCTCTGCCCACATGGCAAAAGGGCTCGAGTTTGACGAAGTCATTATTCCACAGACGGATGAGAGAAATTACCGTTCGGAGATTGACAAGAGTATGCTTTATGTAGCTGTAACCAGAGCTATGCACCGCCTAACCTTGACATTTCACGAGGCAAGACCGGCAACTCACTGATGATGGATTATTAAGGAAATCTATCCCAACAGCCTTGTACAAGATGCGGCAAGTAACAGCGTATCTCATCAATCGACCAATCCCACCATTGCAGCCGCAATAATTTCTTCACCACATCCTCATCAAAACGTTTCCTGATTTCTTTGGCAGGAGTTCCCCCTACAATTGTATAAGGGGGAACATCTTTAGTCACAACAGCACGTGCACCAATAATCGCCCCATCTCCTATATGAACACCAGCCATTATCACCGCTTCATAACCAATCCAAACATCATTACCTATTATAATATCTCCTTTGTCATCCCATGCATCCGTTATGTCCGATTTCTTCAATCCCCACTCTTCGTAAAATAAAGGAAATGTATAAGTAGACAGAGATTTCAACGTATGATTGGCACAGTTGAACAGAAATTTCGTACCGCAAGCAATGGAACAGAATTTACCAATAACCAGCCTCTCCTGATGGATGGGGTAATGATACAGCACATTGTTTTTCTCGAACAACAAAGGGTCAGCTACAAAATCATTATAAATAGTATAGTCACCAACCTCTATTCGAGGATCCTTTACAACAGCATTAAGATATACGGTTTGCTTATCTCCCGTACGCGGATATATTTTAGTCATCATAATTCGATATGTTTCTAATATTGTTTACTTCTTAAATAGAAAACCGATTGCAGTGCCAGCAAAATCACAAAAAGGTATTCTGCCGTTAAGTAAATAGCCAAGGATGCATGAGTGCAAGCGCTTAACCAATAAAGATACCCCAGATACACGACAGTGGTAGTCACTTGGAAAAGAAAAGTAATCCGGGTTTTACCGGTCCCTCCAACTGCGTTGAGATATACATAGCCTGGCAAGGCAAAGGTATAATTCAGCAACGTCACAACAAAAGGGATGAAAGCCTGCTCTGTTAACAGTTCGTTATCTGTATAGATTCCTATTATCAAGCGATTATAACATACAGCTACCCCTATCAGTGGAAATCCAGCAGAATAGCCCAACCTCAGTATCTTACGGCAGATAATGAAAACAGCCCTCCTTTCTCCAGCCTCAATCGCATTACTGACCAGCGAACCCGTAGTGACCGCAAAAGAATTGACTATTACAAAAAAGACAGCAGATACACTTCGCGTAATATTGGAAATGGCTAATTCCGTTTTACCCAAATGTTCCACCGCCACAAAAAACAAGAACCACGGAGCCACGCTGATAAAGGCATGAAGCATGCTCCATACCGACAAGCTCAGCACATCCACCAACAGCTTTCCGTCATATACCGGTTTCAATCCATATTTCCCTTTATCTATTTTCAGCCATACATAGAAAAGAAGCATCACCAAAGAACCCATCTCTGCCAGAGAAGAAGCAATGGCAGCTCCCGATATTCCCAGTCCTCCAACAATTATCAGAATATAATTCAAAGGAATATTAATCACTACTGCAACGGCAGCAGCCCACGATAATGCCCGAGTGCATGTTATTCCCACAAGAAAAGAACGGATAACCAAAAACGGAAACGAAAACAGCAAACCGAAACTGCGCCAGTCCAGATATTGAATTACAGCCCGATAAATCTCCGGCGAGGAAATCAACCTTCCCAATATGAAAGGAGAACTTGCCTGCATCAGCAGACAAAGCAAAATGGCCAATCCCGATAAAAAGAAGAAACCTTGAAAGAATATCTTCCCAGCCTTACCATAGTCACATTCTCCATTCCTTCGGGCAATCATCACCTGCAATCCGATACTAAACCCAAACCCAAGCATGTAGACCGCCAAATAATAAATCCCCGCAATGGCAGATGCTCCCAATTCCACCTCGCCAACGTGACCTAAGAAAACAGCATCGGTTATATTTATCAGCTGCTCCATCAAAATGCTCATCATTACCGGAAAGTTGATAAGCCATATCTGTTTATATGTATAATGCATTGCTCAACAATAAAATAGCACAAAACAACACACTGTACAAGTACAGCATGCCATCCTGCAAATTCATGAATAAAAGGATACACAATCTCTGTGGCAAACGGGTCATCGTTTGCCAGATAGCTGAATAGCTTTATCAAGCAGGGCTATTCGTTGAGCGTAGCTATATACAGAGCTTCATAAGAGGTGAATATGTTTGTTCATTCAATATATAGTGTAAAAATATAGAAAAAAAGTGCCAAAGTTCAGTTTAGGGCATAAAAAAAGGAGTACCGCTGTACTCCAACCTTTGTTAACCTTAAATCTAA
>ERZ1027245.145-NODE-145-length-24257-cov-5.875506_pt1 | contig 24257 bp, 19 predicted proteins | sample MGYA00519475_ERZ1027245 | MGnify/ENA primary metagenome ERZ1027245 (study PRJEB26926, sample SAMN06164723) | human gut metagenome | biome: ENVO:00009003; feature: ENVO:2100002; material: ENVO:00002003 | host: Homo sapiens | place: USA | collected 2012 ... | reverse complement strand
TCGACTAGTCGTCGGCAGCGTCAGATGTGTATAAGAGACAGTTTATTGGAGATTTTACATGAGTAGATGGAGAACATGGGGAGAGATTCCTACATTCATGAAAAATGATTTTACACTTAAATATTACAGGCATCTGAGCAGAAAGAGGACAAGCATGGTATTCAAACGCATTTTTGATGTGATTATGTCCGCTGTTCTTCTTGTGCTGCTTTCGCCTGTTATACTGGTCCTTGCTGTCTGGATAAAGGTGGATAGCAGAGGACCTGTTTTTTTCAGACAGGAGCGTATCACACAGTATGGCAGGAAGTTTCGCATATTTAAGTTCAGAACCATGGTGAATGACGCTGACAAAAAGGGCTCACTCGTGACTGTCGGTGGGGATTCAAGAATCACAAGAGTCGGCGCTGTCATCAGAAAGTACAGGCTTGATGAGATTCCGCAGCTCATAAATGTGCTATGTGGTGATATGAGCTTTGTTGGCACAAGACCTGAGGTGGAGAAGTATGTCATGGCATATACACCTGCGATGATGGCAACACTTCTGCTGCCTGCCGGAATCACAAGTGAGGCAAGCATCAGGTATAAGGATGAGGACAGGCTTCTTGAGGCTTCTGATGATGTGGATTACACATATATCCACAAGGTGCTGCCGGGCAAGATGAGGTACAATCTTAAGTATCTTAAGAGATTTTCACTGATAAATGATATCAGACTGTGCATAGAGACTGTGCTTGCGGTAATACATTAGTCTGCTTGTCTGGGAGGATGATACTTATGAATAAAGTCAAATTTTCAGTATTACTGTCAATTTATTACAAGGAAAAGCCTGAGTATTTCAGGGAGTGTATGGAAAGCATATATTCACAGACTGTTTTACCGGACGAGATAGTGCTGGTGGAGGATGGCCGGCTGACAGATGAGCTTTATGAGGCAATCAGAGATTATGAATGCAGACCTTCGGAAATAAATTTTGTTACGGTAAAGCTTGAAAAAAACAGCGGGCTCGGTCTTGCACTTGCTGAAGGCATAAAGCATTGCTCTAATGAGCTTGTGGCCAGAATGGATACGGATGATATATGTGTGTCTGACCGGTTTGAGAGACAGCTGAATGCTTTTTCGGAAAATCCGGGGCTTGATATCATAGGCGGCTACATCAGCGAGTTTTCCGATGATATGCATAATATTATATCAGAGAGGACAGTGCCTCTCGGAAATTATGTGATAAAGCAGTATCAGAGAAAGCGCGATGCGTTCAATCACATGACTGTGATGTACAAAAGATCTGCGGTGCTTGCTGCGGGCAATTATCAGGACTGTCTGCTTATGGAGGATTCTCTTCTTTGGGCGAATATGATCAGAAATCACTGTCGTATGGCAAATATAGGTGAGACTCTTGTGTATGCCAGAACCGGTGATAATATGCTGAAGAGGCGTGGCGGCTTTGATTATTTCCTTAAATACAAGGCAGGAAGAAAGCGTATTTTAAAGACAGGGACCATAAGTGCGGCCGATTATTTTGTTACGGTTGCGGCACAGTTTGTTGTCTGTATGATGCCACTTTGGATGAGGAGCCTTGTATTTAAAAAAATATTAAGGAACTAAAACTTTTCAAATGCACGTTAATGTGGTAAAATCGGTATAGTTAACATTAATAGGCTTATTACTAGCTGACACAGGAGGTTAATATAAATGGATTTTAGAGCGGAGTACGAGAAATGGTGTACAGACCCATATTTTGATGAGGCTACAAAGGCAGAGCTTAAGGCTATCGCAGGTGATGATAAGGAGATAGAGGACAGATTCTATCGCACACTTGAGTTTGGTACAGCAGGTCTTCGTGGTGTAATAGGAGCCGGCACCAACAGGATGAATATATACACAGTCCGTCAGGCTACACAGGGACTGGCAAATTACATACTTTCACAGGGAGAGGACGCAGTAAAGAGAGGTGTTGCAATCGCACATGACTCACGTAATATGCATGATGAGTTCACAGATGCCACAGCACTCTGTCTTGCAGCTAACGGAATCAAGACATATGTATTCCCACAGCTCGCACCTGTTCCGGAGCTTTCATACGCAGTAAGGACACTCGGTACAATAGCCGGTGTTGTTATCACAGCAAGCCACAATCCTCGTGAGTACAATGGATACAAGGTATACTGGGAGGATGGTGCACAGGTTACTCCACCTCATGATACAAGCATCATGGCTGAGGTGGCAAAGGTTACATCGTTTGACCAGGTAAAGACTATGGACAAGGCTGCTGCTATTGAGGCAGGCCTTTACAATGTCATCTCTGACGAGGTTGAGGAGGGATATTTCGGAGAGCTTCGTAAGCTTTCTATCCATCCTGAGATCATCAAGGCTATGGCAAAGGATATCAAGATTGTTTACACACCACTCCACGGCACAGGTCTTCGCCCTGTACAGAGAGTGCTTAAGGATATGGGCTTTGAGAATGTATACATTGAGCCAAGCCAGGCAGTGCCTGATGGCAATTTCCCTACATGTCCTTATCCAAATCCTGAGAATCCTGATGCATGGAAGCTTGCACTTGAGCTGGCAAAGGAAAAGGATGCTGATATTGTTTTAGCAACTGACCCTGATGCCGACAGACTCGGTGTATACTGCAAGGATACAAAGACAGGTGAGTATGTGACATTTACAGGAAATATGTCAGCTATGCTTATCGGTGAGTACATTTTAAGCCAGAAGAGCGCTAATGGTACTCTGCCTGAGAATCCTGCATTTGTTGAGTCAATTGTTTCAACAGATATGGGTAAGGCAATTGCGGCAGCATATGGCGTAAAGCATATCGAGGTTTTAACAGGCTTCAAGTATATCGGTGAGCAGATGCTCAAATTCGAAAAGACCGGCTGCAACAACTATGTATTCGGTATGGAGGAGAGCTACGGATGCCTGCCTGGCACATATGCAAGGGATAAGGATGCTCCTGCAGCAGTTTGTATGCTGTGTGAGGTGGCTGCCTTCTACAAGTCACAGGGCAAGACACTCTGGGATGGCATGATTGACATGTACGAGAAGTACGGCTACTACAGAGAGGGCATTTCCACAATGACCTTAAAGGGCATTGATGGTGCTGCACAGATAAATGAGATTATGACAAAGGCACGTGCCGCTGAGCCAAAGAAATTTGGTGATTATCAGGTGCTTGCTATCCGTGATTACAAGAATGACACAAGAAAAGATATGACAACAGGAAAGGTCGAGCCGACAGGTCTTCCTTCTTCCAATGTACTTTACTACGAACTTAACGATAACGCTTGGTGCTGTGTACGCCCTTCTGGTACAGAGCCTAAGATTAAATTCTATTTCGGAGTTAAAGGAGTGTCTCTTGAAGATTCACAGGCTAAGCTTGATGCTTTGTCAGCTGAGGTTCTCGGACAGTTTGAATAAAGACTATGATGAAAATATACATTTGCCCGGATTGTGGCTGGATACGGATGGTTTCAAGAAGGAAAGAGGTTGAATGCTTCAAGTGTGGCAGGCCGCAGATGCGACTGACGAATCTGGAGTTTGGAAAGTATACCAATATGTCAGAGAAGGAACGTCAGGACTACGCAGACGCGTGGCTTTACATTCATAGGAAAAAGGAAAAATAACATGGCAAAGAAGAGAAGAAGAAAAAAGAGAAGAAGTGGACGTAAGAAGATTATACTCTTTGTATTTGAAATCCTGCTGCTGTTAATTGTTCTGTTAGTGGTTTGGGCTTATAATAAGACACTCGGACAGGTTAAATATGAGGATGCGCTGACAAATAGTGAGGCCGGAATCAATGAGGAGATTGATGAGGATGTTCTTGCCAATATGCATGGATATCTCAATGTAGCGTTGTTTGGTCTGGACAACAGAAGTAATGGTTCATACGATGAGGGGCATTCCGATTGTATCATGATTGCTAGTCTGAATTATGATACTAAGGAGGTTCAGCTTGTTTCTGTCTACAGAGATACGTATCTGCCTATAGGCAATGGAAAGTTTGCAAAGGCAAATGCCGCTTATGCAAATGGTGGGGCAAAGAGAGCAGTAGCTATGCTTAATTCAAATTTGGATTTGAATATAACCAAGTATGTCTGTGTTGACTGGAAGGCTCTTGTAGATGCTATAGATGATATCGGTGGCCTTGATCTTGAGATTACTAATGCGGAGATGAAGGAAATCAATTATCTGATTCCTGAGGTTGATTATACTACAGGATATAATACTCCTTATCTTGAGGGGGATGGTATGCAGCATCTTGATGGAACTCAGGCTACATGCTATGCACGTATCAGAAGCACCTCAGGTGATGATTTCTTAAGGGCATCCCGTCAGAGAATTGTGCTTCAGGCTATGCTTGACAAGGCTAAACAGTCAGATTTAGGCTCTCTAACAGAGATGTGTAAGGATATTATGAGTCAGATAAGTACTAATTTTACAGCTAAAGAGATTATCCAGTATGCAACAGCTGTTACAAAATATCAGATGAAGGAGACAACAGGCTTCCCATTTGAGCTGACTACAATGAATCTGTCAACTACTGGCGATACCGTAATTCCTATAGACCTGGCACAGAATGTTTCTAAGCTTCATCAGTTCCTGTTTAATGAGACTGATTACCAGCCAACAGAGACAGTTCAGACAGTAAGTGATAAGATTGCTAAAAAGACAGGTGTTACATCTAAGACTTCAGCATTTGATCTCACGCAGTACAATGATACTGTTGGCTCTGATGGAACAGAAGGGGCAAAGAAAAAAAATAAGGACAAGCAGGATGCCCTGAAAAAGAGCCAGTCAGAATCTGAAAACGGTTCAGAAGAAAAATCATCATCAGATGGTTCGGATGATTAAATAATTAAAGTTAGCTATTAGGGAGATTATTTATTATGAAACCGGAAATCAAAGAAAAAATCACGGCAACAAACCAGAAATACTTAAAGAAATTCTTAACAGAGGAAGCTCCGGCTAAGCTTGAGAGCCAGCTTGAGCACATGGACTGGTCATACCTTGATATGATTCACAACAAGGAGCAGCAGAGAGGTACATTTTCACCGCTTGCTGCTATGGAGCTTTCAGAGATAGAGGCAAATAAGGACAAATACCTTGCAACAGGTCTTGATGCTGTCAAGAATGGCAAGGTCGGTGCAATTCTTCTTGCCGGTGGACAGGGTACACGTCTTGGCTTTGACAAGGCTAAGGGCATGTTCAATATCGGAAAGACAAAGGAACTCTACATCTTTGAGCAGCTTGTCGCAAACCTCATGAAGGTTACAAATCAGACTGGTACATGGGTGCCTCTGTATGTTATGACAAGCGAGATAAATGATGGCATGACAAGAGAGTTCTTTGAAGAGCACGACTATTTTGGATACAATAAGGATTATGTGAAGTTTTTCGTGCAGGAGATGGTTCCGGCAGTTGATTTTGATGGAAATCTGCTCATGAAATCTGAAGATTCACTTGCCATGTCACCAAACGGAAACGGTGGATGGTTCAAGTCACTCATCAATGCCGGTCTTGATAAGGATTTGAAGGACAAGGGGGTTGAGTGGCTCAATGTATTTGCTGTGGACAATGTGCTTCAGCAGATTGCAGATCCTGTATTTGTAGGTGCTACAATCGAGTCCGGCTGTGTCAGCGGCTCTAAGGTGGTCAGAAAATGTGATCCATATGAGAGAGTTGGTGCTATGTGTCTTGAGAATGGCAAGCCTTCGATTGTTGAGTATTACGAGCTTACTCCTGAGATGGCAGAGGCAAAGAACGAGAATGGTTCATTGCAGTATGGTTTTGGTGTTATCTTAAACTATTTATTCCGCGTGGACAAGCTCATGGCTATCGCAGAGAAGAGCCTTCCACTTCATGTGGTAGAGAAGAAGGTACCTTACATTGATGAGAATGGTACAGAGCACAAGCCTGAGACTCCGAATGCATACAAGTTCGAGACACTCATCCTCGATATGGTATACATGATGGACAATAGCCTGCCATTTGAGGTAGACAGAGAGAAGGAGTTTGCACCTGTAAAGAATGCGACAGGTACAGATTCGGTTGAAACAGCGAGAGCTCTTCTTGAGAAGAACGGAATTGAAATTTAATATATGATTTATGGTAACTGTTCATTGGCAGGGATGTATTGATATTCTGCAATTTCTATTTATCGCAGACTTAGAGGTGCATCTGCCGATGAGCAGTTATTTTTATTTTTATAATCGCATAGTGGACTGCAATGGGGAACATAGGCTATAAATAGTTAACTGATTTATGAAAAAATAAATAATCCCGTCACAAATTAAACACAGATTGACAGTATACTTCTAATTGTAAACGAAAGGAGAAATTATTATGGATAACAATTATAGAAATATGAATGATACAAATAATACTAATGGTACAAACAACAGAGATTATGCCAGCAACGTCAACAATGCTAATACAACAGGTAACGCATCTGATGCAGGTGTAAATTTCACAATGTCGGGTAATCCTTACAATCCGGATGAGTCACAGAGGGCTGCACAGACTAATAATGCATCAGCTGAAAGCTATTCACAGAGCTACAATCCATATTCGCAGGCTTCTGCAGCAGGACAGCCAAATGTAAATCAATCATATGCAAACCAGCCTTATTCTAATCAGTCGTATAATTCAGGCACAAATAATAATGCATATGGCGGCACATCAGCAGGTTCGACAGACAATTCATATAGCCGCCGGATGAATATGAATGGTCAGGCATACCAGCAGACTGTAAAGCCTAAGAAACAGAGAGCACCTAGAAAGCCTGGTGCATTTGGACCATTTGCAGCAAAGACAGTAGCTGCAGCTCTTATCTTCGGACTCGTCGGAGGCGGAGTTTTCACAGGAGTAAGCTATATTGGCACGAGAGCTATTTCAAATTCTTCTACTGCAAGTGCAAAGCTTACCACTACAACATCCGGTGGGACTAAGCAGACATCCTCAGGGGATGCAAAGGATATGACAGATGTATCATCTGTTGTCGATGAGGTTATGCCTAGCATCGTTGCTATTACAAATACAGGAACAGTCACCTACAACAGCTTTTTCGGAAGGCAGTCACAGCAGTCTCAGAGCTGTGGCTCAGGAATTATTGTGAGTGAGGATGATGATTATCTTTATATTGCTACAAACAATCATGTTGTGGCAGATTCAGAGGAGCTCACAGTACAGTTTGATGATGATTCTGTGGTAAAGGCAGAAATCAGAGGAACAGATCCGGATGACGATCTTGCAGTTGTACGTGTAAAGAAAGCAGACCTTGGAAAAGATACTTACTCAAATATCAAGATTGCTACAATCGGAGATTCTGATAGTGTAGCTGTTGGAAGTCCTGCAATTGCTATCGGTAATGCACTTGGATACGGACAGTCTGTCACAACAGGTATAGTAAGTGCACTTAACAGAACCGTAACTACACAGGATTCACAGACAGGTGAGACTGTTACCAACAACAAGCTTATCCAGACAGATGCAGCCATAAACCCTGGAAACAGTGGTGGAGCACTCTTAAATGAAAATGGCGAGGTCATCGGTATAAACTCTGTAAAATATTCTTCAACTGAGGTTGAGGGTATTGGATATGCAATTCCTATGTCAGTTGCAAAGCCTATTATTGAGAGCCTTATCCAGAATGGAAAATATACTAATGAGAATCAGGCATACCTTGGTATCAAGGGTGGTGATGTTTCATCTGAGATGGTAGCCTATGGCTTCCCACAGGGTGTGTATGTTTCATCTGTTTCAGCTGGTTCAGGTGCCGCAAATGCCGGCTTACAGGAGGGAGATATCATCACTGCTGTTGACAGCACAAAGATTTCTTCTATGACAGAGCTGCAGTCAGCGTTAAAGAGCTACAAGGCCGGAGATAAGGTTACTCTTACTGTTGCCCGTCAGAGTGGCAGACAGTACGAAGAGAGCAAGGTTGAAGTAACCTTAAGCTCTGCGAAGGATGTCCAGCAGTAATTCCGGCGCGTTTTCTCCTCACCCCTGCGTCCATGCAGGGGTGTTTCTGCGTTTCATGGGCATAATTTCTACAGTATCTAAGCCACTTCGCTATTCGCTCCTGCAAGAGTACGTGTGCGCCACCGGTGCCCGGGGCTTACGTCCCTTACGCTGTGGCGGAAATGTTGTTCAAATCAGTTCAAAGTACTAGACAAATTCCCTAAAATATTAGATAATGTATATAAATAATTTTACTTTTGCACCGCATAGGAATTCTTCAAAATTGATGGTTTATATGTAGATTTATCATAGTATACACATCGGTTTATGATTATGAGATATAATACACATTGAGCGGATGCAGCATAGGAGGTCGGCATGAAGAAGAAAAAAATAGTTATTGCACTCGGACATGATGCTCTTGGAACAACTCTTCCGGAGCAGCACGAGGCTACAAAGCATACAGCAAAGGCAGTTGCAGATTTTATCAGGGACGATTATGAGGTTGTTATCACACACAGCAACGGACCGCAGGTGGGCATGATTCACACCGCTATGTCTGAGTTTTGCAGGATTTATCCTGAGTATACAGCTACACCTACAGCAGTCTGCTCTGCAATGAGCCAGGGCTATATAGGATATGATTTACAGAATGCTATCCGTACAGAGCTTCTTGGCAGAGGAATTTACAAGACCGTTTCTACAATACTTACACAGGTGGTTGTTGATCCATATGATGAGGCTTTTTATCATCCGACAAAGATCATTGGCCGTGTTATGACAGAGGCTGAGGCTGAGGAAGAAGAGAAGAAGGGCAACCATGTGACACAGGTTGAGGGAGGCTACAGAAGAGTTGTGGCAGCTCCAAAGCCTGTTGATATAGTGGAAAAGGATGCTATTAAGGCTCTTGTTGATGCGGATCAGGTTGTTATCGCATGTGGTGGCGGCGGAATCCCTGTTTTAGCACAGGATAATAAGCTTCAGGGCGCCAGTGCTGTTATCGAGAAGGATCTTGCAGCAGGAAAGCTTGCAGATACTCTTGATGCTGACAGACTTGTTATACTTACAAGCGTTGACAAGGTCTGCCTGAACTATGGCAAGGAGGATGAGAAGCCACTTGATACCATGACTGTTGATGAGGCAAAGAAGTATCTTGCAGCAGGCGAGTTTGATGAGGGTACCATGGCTCCAAAGATTGAGGCGGCTATCGACTTTATCGGTGACTCTGCCATCCGTTCAGTGCTTATCACAAAGCTCAATAAAGAGGGCAAGACAGTTTCAGGTGGTATGGGCACTTTAATTACAAAGTAGAGCTTAATTGTTATAATTCACATATATCCCACACGTCTATATGCATTTGCAGAGCAGATGTGTGGGTAGTTTTATAAAAACATCGTGCGGTTTTGCGAATGTGCGTGGGTGGTTCTGAAGAGTTGAAAACAAGGTAACTATTCAGAACCACCGAGAACAAGAAAAGTAAGATAGAAGGTAACACAAAATGAGTGAGAAAAGGCTTCAAAAGAGAGATGAAATCTCAGACGAGTACAAATGGAAGCTTGAGGATATGTATGAGACAGATGAGCTGTGGGAGGCTGAGTGCGAAAAAGCGTCACAGCTTGCAGAAAAGCTCTCGGGCTTTAAGGGACATCTGGCAGACAGTGCAGCAACGCTGCTTGATTTTTTTAAGAAGCAGGATGAGCTGTCTTATTATTTGGAGCGTATAGTGGTTTATGCGAATGAGCGTTCACATCAGGACACTGCTGTGTCGAAATATCAGGCATATGTGTCAAAGGCTGAGACACTGACTGTTCAGGCATCAGGTGCGCTGGCATTTGCGAGTCCGGAGATTTTGCAGATAGATGATAAAAGGCTTGAGAGCTTTTACAGTGAGAGCAATGAGCTTATGCACTATAAGCGTGCGATTGATGAGATAATGCGTCAGAAAGCGCATACTTTATCGGCTGCAGAGGAGAATATCCTGGCGCAGTGCGGTGAGATGGCTGCAGCACCGGAGAATATATTCAGCATGTTCAACAACGCGGATATCAAATTCCCGTATATCACTGATGTTGAGGGAAATAAAATCCGTATCACGCACGGCAATTTCATAGATTTTTTAAGCAGCAAGGACAGAAGCCTGCGCAAGCAGGTGTTCCGCGGAGTGTATGATTCGTACAAGAAGTGGAGCAATACTGTTTCCATGATGTACATCAGCAAGCTGAAAAATGACACTTTTTATGCAAGGGTAAGAAAATATGACAGCGCAAGGGCCATGTATTTATCCGATGGCGATATTCCTGAGAGCGTATATGACAATCTGATTGAGACGGTTCACGCACATCTGCCGGCTCTGCACAGGTACATGGCGCTTAGGAAGAAGCTTTTGGGTGTGGAGCATCTGCATATGTATGATTTATTTGCACCGATTGTGGACAATGTACAGACTACCTACACCTATGATGAGGCGAAAAAGCTTGTGGCAAAGGCGCTTGAGCCTATGGGAGATGAGTATGTCAGCACACTTAAGTCTGGCATGGAGAGTGGCTGGATAGATGTATATGAGAATGAGAACAAGAGAAGCGGTGCGTATTCATGGGGCGCTTACGGCACTCATCCGTATGTGCTTTTGAACTATGCCGACAATCTGGACAGTGTGTTTACGCTGGCTCATGAGATGGGACATGCGATGCATACATACTATTCAAATGAGCATCAGAGCATCACCTACGCGGGATACCTGATTTTTGTGGCAGAGGTTGCATCCACCTGCAATGAGTCGCTTCTAATGCACTATATGCTTGAGCATTGTGAGGATGAGAATGAGAGAAAATATCTCATGACACATTTTCTGGACGGCTTCAGGACGACACTTTTCAGGCAGGCGCAGTTTGCAGAGTTTGAGCATATAGCTCACCGGAAAATGCAAAAGGGTGAGCCGGTTACCAAGGATGTGCTAAATGAACTGTGGCATGAGCTGAATGTGCAGTACTACGGACCGGATATGCGCGTGGATGATGAGATATCATATGAGTGGATGCGCATACCGCATTTTTACACACCGTACTATGTATATCAGTACTCGACAGGCTATTCGGCAGCAGTTGCTTTTTCAAAAAAGATACTTGAGGAGGGAAAGCCTGCTGTGGATAAGTATATAGGAAATTTCCTGTGCGGTGGATGCTCGAAGAATCCAATCGAGCTGCTAAAGAGTGCCGGTGTCGATATGAGCACACCAAAGCCTGTGGATGATGCACTCAATGTATTTGAGGATTATCTGAAGCAGTTTGAGGCAGCAACTAAGTAAGGAGAAACATTTTTATGGAAAGAATTAAAAGCTTTACAATCAATCATAATATTCTTAAACCTGGATTTTATATTTCAAGAAAAGATGGAGAAATCGTTACATACGACCTTCGTACAAGAAAACCTAATGCAGGCGATTATATGACCAATTCAGCTATGCACTCAGTGGAGCATATGTTTGCAACATGTGTGAGAAACTCTGAGATTGCAGATGATGTGGTATATTTTGGACCGATGGGCTGTCAGACAGGCTTCTATCTCGTTGTGAGGGATGTCGAGCCGGGAAAGGTTTTTGAAATCACCAAAGAGGTCTTAAAACAGATACTAGAGTATGATGGACCGGTGTTTGGTGCATCAGCCATAGAGTGCGGACATTACGAGAATCTGTCACTTGATGAGGCAAAGAAGGAGTGCCGTGCATATCTTAAGGTGCTTGAGAGCCAGACAAATATGGAGTTTACTTATCCACAGTAAACGAAGACTAAAAATATAATAGTAAGATAGCAGGAATGGAGAAATAAAATGACAATAGGTGTAATTGGTGCAATGCAGATGGAGGTCGATGACTTAAAGGCTCAGATGACAGACACACAGACAGAGGTTTACAGCGGAGTGGAGTTTGTTGAGGGTAAAATCGGTGATCAGTATGTTGTTGCGGCAAAATGCGGAATAGGAAAGGTATTTGCGGCAATATGTGCAGAGGCCATGATTTTGAAATATGATGTAGATATGATTGTCAATATCGGAGTGGCAGGAACTTTGACAAAGGACTTAAATGTGCTTGACGTGGCAGTAGCCACAAACGTGCTGCAGCACGATATGGATACATCGCCAATCGGAGATCCGAAGGGACTTCTCTCAGGCATCAATATGATTCTGCTTCCGGCAGATACAAAAATGGTGGAGCTCATGTGCTCATGCTTAGCTGACAGGAATATCCACTACAAAAAGGGCAATATCGCAACAGGAGATCAGTTTATTGCCACAAAGGAGCAGAAGGATTATATTTCGAATACATTTGATGCAATCGCAGCAGAGATGGAGGGAGGCAGCATCGGTCATGTGTGCTATGTGAACAAGGTGCCATTTGCCATTCTTCGCTCAATATCAGACGGCGATGGCGGCGAGACAGACTACCAGACCTTTGCGGAGAAGGCTGCGCATCAGTCGATTGAGGTAGTGCTTGAGTTTATCGGAAGGGCAGAAGAACTGAAATAGAGTTATTTCATTATTCATAATTTGTGATAATAAAGAATAGTATATAGCATGAGTGAATACAGAGCATACATGCAAAATACAAAACTACATAATGGGACAAAACGAAAGAAACGCCGACACAGATTCCTTTTTGGAGTGCTGCTGTCGGCGCTTCTTATTACAGGCGCTTTATATGGCAGAGAGTATGACATATCGCAGCTGAAAAATATAGAGGTGATGGAGACACTTAGCAGTGCTGTGAGTCAGTTCGGGGACAGAAAGCTGCCTGTATATTCGGTTCAGACAACAGAAAAAAAGATAGCCCTTTCATTTGACTGTGCCTGGGGAGCAGAGGATTTTGACAGTATGATGGAGACACTTGACAAGCACAACGTAAAGGCTACATTTTTTATGACAGGAGGGTTTGTGAGTGATAATCCTGAATGTGTAAAGACGCTGGTTGAAAAAGGGCATGAGCCCGGAAATCACAGTGAGCACCACTATGATATGGCAACAATCACTGCAGGCGAGATGAAGACAGAGATAATGGATGTGCACAAAAAGGTCAAGGAGCTGACCGGAAAGGATATGAAGGTATTCAGACCGCCATACGGCTCGTACAACAATGAACTGATTGACACAGTGTATGGCTGTGACTATTATCCAATCCAGTGGGATGTGGATTCACTCGACTGGAAAAACTATGGTATGCAAAACATTATAGATACAGTGTGCAATCACAAAAGCCTGGATTGTGGCTCGATAATACTCTGCCATCTAGGCGCAAAATACACCTCGCAGGCACTCGATGAGATGCTCACGAAGCTGCAGGACATGGGTTATGAGATAGTTCCGGTATCAAAGCTGATCATGACAGAAGGCTATCATATGGATGCAAACGGTATGCAGATCAAGGACTGAGCAATTTCATAAATCAATATTTAAGTCAATATTTAGTCAATATTTTAGCCCTGTACGATATTGTTATTTACAGACAAGTGTGTTAAACTAAAACTATATTTTAAAGAAGCTGTGAGACAGCTATGGGGGTAAATTATATGACAGATACAGGTTTTTTAGTAGCATTCTTTATAGTTATTTTTTTAGTTATCATCTTTGCGCTGGTCGCTGTAATCGGAGCCGTTACAAGTGCTGTTGCAGGTATCAATGATGATGAGGATGAGACAGAGGAAGAGGGCATCTGAAGCTAAAATCAATAAAAGATATTAAAAGATATTTAAAGACATCGAATTATATTGATCGTATAATTGGGTGTCTTTTTATTGTCAAAATCTCTTAAAAAAGTATAAACCAATTGAGTTGCAATCCGCAACATTGTATAATAAAAGTATAACAGCGAATTAAATTTATTGTGAAAATCGCAGTAATCACATTGTCTATTAAACTAATGCAGGACATTATCAAAGAAAAGAAAAAGGAGGGGTCAGATGATATCAAGATATAGTGTAAAAAAGCCTTTTACTGTACTTGTAGGAGTACTGCTGGTAATAGTACTCGGTGTTGTATCGCTCGGCAGGATGACGACAGATCTGCTGCCGGATATGAGCTTTCAGTATGCACTTATCGTGACAACAGATATGGGAGCAAGTCCACAGGAGGTGGAGAGCGATGTCACCGCGCCGCTTGAAGCAGCTATGGCAACTACGTCCAATATCAAAAACGTAAGCTCAATGTCATATAACAGCTATTCTCTGGTGACATGCGAGTATGAGCAGAATGCCAACATGGATTCTGTAGTGATAGAGATGCAGCAGAAAATAGATCAGGTCAAGGCTGGCTGGAAGGATGGAGTGGGTACTCCGACCATTATGAAGATAAATCCGGACATGCTTCCAATCATGATGACTGCTGTGGATATGGATGGGAAAAGCAAGTCGGAAATCACAGACTTTGTGGAAAACACACTTAAGCCTGCAATTGAGAGTACAGAAGGAGTCGCATCAGTGACTGCAACAGGTGAGCTCACTGAGCAGATACAGGTCACGATGAATCAGGCCAAGATAGATGCGCTCAATGAGAAAATAAATAATGCCGTTTCAAAGAAATTTGACGATGCAAAAAGTCAGATGGATGATGCAAGCGCAAAGATAGAGAGCGGACAAAACGCAATCACATCGGCATCGGATCAGATGAGCGCGGGAGTGGATACGCTAAAGGCGCAAAAGGCAAAGCTTGCGGAGCAGAAGACTCAGCTAGAGAGTACTCTTGCAAGCTTAAATGAGCAGAAGAGCCAGCTTGAAACAATTCAGTCAGCTCTTTCAGACTTCATGAATAGTGATACATATACAAAGACAATTCCGTCACTCAAAGAGGGCGCAAATGCACCGGGTGAAGCGGGCACAGCACTCAAAGCGCAACTTGAGCAGGTTAATAAGCAGATTGCAACACAGTTTTCAGGTCTCTCGGCGCTTGGAATCAAGGTAAACACAGCAGATGATCTGCCTGCGGCAGCGTCAGCGATAGCACAGACTCTCATTCAGGTGAATACAGGTATAGAGCAGTGCCAAAGCGGGCTTGACCGGATAGCACAAGGAGAGACAGCACTTTTAGATGCCTATGATAATCTAAACAGTCAGGCAGCCATCAGCTCGATAAGCATAGGACAGCAGTCGGCACAGCTTGCAACAGCAGCGGCATCTCTTGACAGCTCAAAAAAGGAGCTTGAAAAGAGTAAGGATGATGCACTTGACAAGTCAAACTTAAATGCAGTTTTAACAATTGACTCACTCTCGCAGCTGCTCGTCGCACAGAACTTTGATATGCCTGCAGGCTATGTAAATGATTCAAATGGCACGCAGTACATAGTACAGGTGGGAGATGAGATAAAATCAATTGATGATTTAACAAATCTAGTGCTTATGGATATGAAGCTTGATGGAATAGCTCCTATTCATGTCGGTGATGTGGCAGATGTTGAGATGACTGACAATTCGGATGAGACATATGCGATAGTCAACGGTAATCCCGGAATAATGCTCTCCATGGAGAAGCAGACCGGCTACTCTACAGGAGACGTCACAGACCGTCTTTTGGACAAGCTTGATTCGCTGGAAAAGGAAAATGACGGATTACACACCACAGTGCTCATGAATCAGGGCGTATACATCGACATGGTAGTAAAGAGTGTTATGGAAAATATGATAGTGGGAGCAATACTTGCTATTTTCGTATTGCTTTTGTTCTTAAAGGATATAAAGCCAACGCTTGTTATCGCAGCATCTATACCGCTATCGGTTATTGTGGCAGTGGTGCTTATGTATTTTACGGATATCACCTTAAATATCATTTCTATGTCGGGACTTGTGCTTGGAATAGGAATGCTGGTGGATAATTCAATCGTAGTAATCGAGAATATCTACAGATTAAGGGGAGAGGGATATTCGGTAAAGAAGGCGGCTGTTGAGGGTGCAAATCAGGTGGCAGGAGCCATTTTTGCCTCTACACTTACCACGGTAAGTGTGTACGCGCCAATCATTTTTACTGATGGAATCACGAGACAGCTCTTTGTAGATTTGGCTCTTACTGTAGCATTTACACTTATGGCATCTCTTGTAGTGGCACTCACATTTGTACCGGCAATTGCTTCAGGCATGCTCAAAAAGACGAAGGATATAAAGCATCCATGGTTTGACCGTTTTAAGGATTGGTATGGAAATGTGCTCGGCACATGTCTTAGATTTAAGCCGGTGGTATTTATTGCGGCAGTAGTGCTTTTAGTCGGCAGTGGCGCACTTTGCATGTCAAGGGGAATGACATTTATGGATATGGACATGGAGTCAAATCAGATTTCACTTACCATAGAGGCAAAGGATGACGAAAAGCTTGACTTCAAGCAGCTTACAGAGCTGTCTGATAAGGTAATGGACAAAATATCTGATATAAAGGGCATAGACACAATAGGAGCTACAGCAGGCGGCAGCTCGACCATGAACCTGATGAGCTCAGGAAGCGACAGCGTGAGCATGTATATATTGCTTGATGAGAAGTCGAATGTTTCATCGGATAAGGTAATAGATGAAATTGAAAAACGCACAAAGAATCTGGACTGCAAGGTAACAGCATCTTCGCAGGCTATGGACTCATCAGAGTTTTTCGGAAGTGGTCTCTCTGTCAGGATTAAGGGTAATGATATAGACAAGCTGCAGAAGCTTGCAGGTGATGTGGCGGATATTCTTAAGGACACAAATGGAGTGACAGATATAGATGACGGTCTTGGAGATACAATCAATGAGCTTAAGATAACTGTGGATAAGGAAAAAGCAGCAAAGTATGGCTATACGGTGGCTCAGGTATACCAGCTCGTATCCAGTGAGATATCATCTCAAAAGAGCGCAACAACCATTACGACCGACATAAAGGACTATGAGGTATACTTACAATCTGCAGAGCAGTCTGATGTGACTGTGGACGACATCAAAAACCTTACATTTACCTATAAGGATAATGATGGCAGTGAAAAGGAGATTCCGCTCAGTGATATCTGCACTATTTCGCAGGAACAGACACTGAGTACCATTCATCGAGATGCTCAGACAAGATATATTACGGTATCAGGTGCGGTTGATGAAAACCATAATGTAACATTACTAAGCAATAAAATTAAATCAAAAATTGATAAACTTAGCATTCCTGATGGCTATTCAATAGACATGGAGGGCGAGGATGAGACAATAAATGAGTCAATGAGTCAGCTTGGACTTATGCTTGTGCTTGCAGTGATATTTATCTATCTTATCATGGTGGCGCAGTTCCAGTCATTGCTTTCACCGTTTATTATCATGTTCTGTATACCTCTTGCGTTTACAGGAGGCTTTATAGCTCTTTTCATCACGGGAAATGAGCTCGGAATCATATCAATGCTTGGCTTTATCATGCTGGCAGGTCTCATTGTAAATAATGGAATCGTGCTCATTGATTACATCAATCAGGCCAGGAGAGAGGGCATGAGCAAGCATGAGGCAATCATAGACGCAGGCCGTACAAGGCTTCGTCCAATACTGATGACAGCGATGACCACCATACTCGCAATGTTTACATCGGCGATAGGTATCGGAGATGGCTCAGATATGATAAAGCCGATGGCAATCGCAATAATAGGAGGTCTCGTATACGGAACCATCCTTACGCTTATAGTAATTCCATGTATCTATGATGCGTTCAACAGAGAGAAGAGCATGGTAGAGGAAGAGCTGTAGCAAGTAGATAATAATAGCTGACATATAAGGATAGAGCTGTACAATCACAGGATTAACTAAAAAACCGCTCGGAACGCAAAAAAAGTTCCGGGTGGTTTTTTATAATAAAAAGTAGTTTTATCTGCTTATTTTTTATGGCTATTGCATATTGCACAAAAAATGATTAATAAATTTAAACAAATAGCTGAAAATGCTTTTGCAACGTTATATACTATTGAAAAGTCAATGCTATAGTAATATAATACAAACAGAAGCCAAGAGAAAAACATAACGGCTTATATTTTTTACAACAATTAATTAACAAATTTAACTAACTATCAAGGAGGAAGCAATCATGAAGTATTTTCTGGACAGTGCAAAAATCGAAGAAATCAAGGAGGCCTACCATACATTTGGTATTGATGGAGTGACAACAAATCCACGCCACATAATGGTAAGCGGAAAGCCTTTCCTTACTGTAATCAGTGAGATGGCAGACTGGGTTAAGGCGGAAGGAATCGAGGGATACGAGAAATTCCCTATTTCCGTTGAAATCAACCCACACCTTGATGATGCAGATGAGATGGTAGCAGAGGCAAGAAAGATTTCAGCTATCTGCAGCAACTTTGTTATCAAGATTCCGTGCACAGAGGCCGGTATTCAGGCAGCAAGAAGACTCGAGGCAGAGGGAATCAGAACAAATGTGACACTCGTATTCTCACCAGCACAGGCTATTCTGCCGGCAAAGAATAATTCGCTTTTTGTTTCACCTTTCATCGGCTGGAAAGAGGCAAATGGAGAGGATTGTAAAGCGTACATTCAGGCTATTTCAGATATCTATGACAATTATGGATATAAGGGAAAGACACAGATTATCTGTGCGGCTATCCGTACACCTAAGCAGATTGTAGACTGTGCGGTTGCAGGAGCAGATATCGTTACAACAGGCCTTGCAGTATACAAGGACAGTATCAAACATGCATATACCAGACAGGGACTTGAGACATTCCAGAATGCATGGGATAATACAGTTACAGAATAGATGAAACAGGGAGGTGTTTGTAGGCAATGAAAATTGGATTTGTAGGACTCGGAATCATGGGGGAGTCCATGAGTGAGAATATAGTGAAGAAGCATGATGATGAGGTATATGTATTTGATTTCGTAAAGGAGAAGGTAGAGCTATTGGAGAGCAAGGGTGCAATCGGCTGCAGCAGTTCGCTTAAGCTGGCAGAAAAATCAGACGTAATTATATCAATGGTTCCAAAGTCAGAGCATTCGATGGCTGTTTATAAGGAGGTTTTACCGGCACTTGATGATACAAAGCTCTGTATTGATATGAGCACGATAGATCCATCTGTTTCTGTGGAGATTTCTGAAATGGTAAAGAAGACGGGCGCAGAGTTTGTGGACGCACCGGTTGTGAAATCGAAGCCTGCTGCTATTGCAGGAAAGCTCGGAATATATGTCGGTGGAGATGAAAAAGCATGTGAGAAGGCTATGCCGATTCTTTCCTATATGGGAGAAAATATCATCAGGATGGGTGGAAACGGAAAAGGTCTGGTCATGAAAATCTGCCATAACGCGCTTGTATCACAGATTCAAAATGGTGTAAATGAGACACTGACACTTGCAAGGGCATATGGAATAGATATAGAAAGCTATACTACAGCTATCTCATATGGCGGTGGACAGAACTTTTATCTGGATTCCAAAAATGTGCCAATCAAAAATGAGGATTACACCACTGCCTTTTCGATTGAAAACATGTACAAGGATGTGAATATCTGCATGAATATGGCAAAGGAGAGTGGATTAAAGCTTCAAGGAGAAAACGCTGCAAAGCAGGTATATGACAAGGCAATGGAACTTGGCTTTGGAAAAGAAGATTTCTGCGCTACTATAAAGGCTGTCAAGGCAATGCAAAGATAAGTGGGGGAAATATGTTAAAACATTTGAATGAAAAAAATTCTGTGACTATATACAGTGTCACTGATCCATGTTTTGAAACCTACGGAAGGGTGATTTCAAATATCAATTGCAACGAACTTATCTCATTTATGGAACAAAATACTGTAATTCCTGAGAAAGGAAATATATATGTGGCTTCAGTAGAAGAGCTTGAACGTACACATATAGCAGAGTTTTTTAAAAATCGTATATATGGAGAGATGCCTATACAGATAGGCTACTGTAATGGCAGAAACACCACATACAATGGTTTTGAGTACCATAAGGGCAGCGAAATCAATATAGCGGTAACTGACTTTATGCTGGTGCTGGGGCATACCTGGGAGATAAAAGACAATACATACCGTATTGAAGATGCAAAGGTATTTTTTGTGGAAAAGGGTACAGCAATAGAGATGTACCAGACGACACTTCATCTATCACCATGCAGGGTGTCAGATATTGGATTTAAGAATGTTGTGATTCTTCCACGGGGAACCAATACACCACTCAATAATGGAGGGGCAGATGAAGCTGCTATAGGAGAAGAGAGACTGCTTTTGCAAAGAAATAAGTGGGTAATAGCACATCCCGATAGAGAACCATTGATAAAACAAGGGGCATATCCTGGATTGCTTGGAGAGAATAAGGAACTTTATTATTAAAAAAACCACGTGACCGAAAGACTGAATACTGGACATATTACTGTACTTTCGGTTGCGTGGGAAATAATTTTCAGAAAAAGTATATCATGTGAGAGATTGAATGTGAATAGTTAGTTTCAACAAATCGATGTATATTTTTTCTATTAAATTGGAGGATTTTATGGAGCATTTAGTATTTACTTTGGTGACATTTGTGCTTTTCACAGCACTGGTTGGAATTATTTCAGGAAAGATAGTGAAGAATAGCGATGACCAGAAAACGGCAAAGGGTTATTTCCTTGCCGGAAATGGACTTGGAGGTTTTTTCATTGCAGGCTCAATGCTGCTTACGAATCTGTCGGCAGAAAATCTGGTAGGTTTGTCGGGACAGTCATATGCAGCTAATATGTCAGGCATGGCATGGGAAGCAACAGCGGTTATAGCCACAATTATTATGGCTTTTGTGTTTTTGCCGATGTATCTTAGAAAAGGATATACAACGCTGCCGGAGTTTATGGAGGAGAGGTATGGCGTTGGTGTACGCCGTATGGTTTCTATCCTATTTCTTATTGGATATTTAGTAATCGGAATTCCTGTATGTCTGTACGCAGGCGCTATAGCATTTGAGCAGATTTTTGATTTTGCTACAGTATTTGGAATCAGCGAGGGTATGGCACTTACAATTCTTATAGTGCTTGTAGGTATTATTGGTGCACTATATGCCGTACTTGGAGGTATGAGAGCAGTAGCTGTATCAGACACAATCAATGGAATTTTACTTGTTTTAGGCTCAGTGCTTGTAGTCGTATTTGGTTTTATAGCTGTTGGAAAATTAAGCGGAGGTGGATTTATTGTCGGTGTGAAGGATGTTATTACATCTGAACCGGCAAAGCTCAATGCGATTGGTGGAAAAAATGATCCTGTACCATTTGCATGTATTTTTACAGGTATGCTGCTTGCAAATCTGTTTTACTGGGGTACTAACCAAGTACTTATTCAGAGAGCACTTGGTGCTGAAAACTTAAAGGAAGGACAAAAGGGAGTTTTACTTTCAGGCTTTTTAAAGATGATGGTACCATTACTTCTTGTTATTCCCGGAGTAATCGCAGCAAGACTTGTACCAGGTCTTACAAGCAAGGATTTTGCATATCCTTCACTTGTAGCTAGGTCATTGCCATGGCCGGCTGTAGGACTGTTTTGTGCAGCATTGTTTGGATCAATTATCTCAACTTATAATTCATTTCTCAATGCAGCTAGTACCGTATTTATGATTGATATTTATAAGCCGATTTTTAACCCAAATCTCTCAGAGGAAGCTACAGTAAAACTTGCAAAGAAAATTGGATGGGGCTTTGCAGCATTTGCCATTATCTTTACACCATTCCTTGATGTGCTTAGCACAGGACTTTATGATTTCGGACGAAGCTTTACAGGTTTTTATAATATTCCTATCATTACAATGGTGCTTGTAGGAATGTTCTCAAAGAAGGGCTCTAAGCTTGGAGCAATATGTGCAACAATATTCCATATTGCATTCTACGCATGCTACAAGTTTATCTTCCCACATATTGACACACCATTCACAAATGCTGTTAGTGGAATTAATTATATGTATATATACGCTATCTCATTTGTTATCATGCTTGTAATCATCTTTGTATGCAGCAAGATTGCACCAAATACAAAGGTATTTGACAAGAGTGCTTCAAGAAATGATGGCTATGATATGACAGCATGGAAGCATAAAAATGCTTTTGCAATCTGGCTTGTTTCATTCCTGGTATATGAGTATTTCATTTTCTCGCCTGCAGGAATTGCAACAGAGAACAAAAATGTAGTAAGAATTGCTATTGTAACAGCAATATTTGTGATTGAGACAATTGTTCTGATTGTGAAAGAGATGAACAAGCGTAAAAAGACAGCTTAGGGAGGTTATTAAATGCAGATTAAAGTAAATGATAATGAATTTCAGCTTTTTGTGGGAGAAAAAAGGATTCTGGAGCATAGCAAAGAAAGACCGATGATTTATGTCGGAGTAGGACAGGAAGATGTTGATATGTACAGAGGTAACTTCAAGATAACAGATTATGTTACCGAGCGTTTTCCACTAAAGCTCACAGATGTGATTCAGACAGCTGATACAGTCAGACTATGCTTTGAAAGCTATATCATTGCGAAAATTAAATGTGACGAAAATCTGTGTACCATTGATTTTGAACAAAAGGATGACAGGATTAACCGATTCTGGTTTAGGGTAGCCGCGGATAAAGAGGAAAAATGCTATGGCTGCGGTGAGCAGATGTCTTACTTTAATCTGCGTGGAAGAAATTTTCCTATCTGGACATCTGAACCGGGTGTAGGACGTGATAAGACAACCTACGTTACATGGCGTTCGGATGTAGAAAATAAGGCAGGAGGAGACTATTACAACACAAATTATCCACAGCCAACCTTTGTTTCCACAAATAAATATTATCTGCATGTGGATTCAACAGCATATGCTGATTTTGATTTCAGAAATGACAGCTTTCATGAGCTGCAGATCTGGGAGGTGCCTAAGCAGATCCGTATAGAGTGTGCTGATACATATCTCAAACTGCTTGAGAGACTTACAGCATATTTTGGAAGACAGCCAAAGCTCCCGGATTGGGTATACAATGGGCTCATAATTGGTGTTCAGGGTGGAAATGAAAGGTCATTTGGATTGCTTGATAAGACCCTTGATAAGAACATCAAGGTAGCTGGCATATGGTGCCAGGATTGGTGCGGAAAGAGAGTGACATCATTCGGAAAGAGACTCCAATGGGACTGGAAATATCACAAGGAAATGTATCCGGATCTGCCAAAGAAGATTAAAGAGATAAATGCAAATGGCATAAAATTTTTAGGATATGTTAATCCATATCTGGTAAATGATGGTGAGCTCTATAAGGAAGGCAGGGAAAAAGGCTATTTTGCAACAAAGGCAGATGGCAGTGATTATCTCGTGGATTTTGGTGAATTTTATTGTGGAGTTGTGGATCTCACAAACCCGGAGGCATTCGAGTGGTTTAAGGATATTATTAAAGAATACACACTTGGTATAGGCATTGATGGCTGGATGGCAGACTTTGGAGAGTATCTGCCTACAGATGATATATGCTTATACAGCGGCAAATCACCTATGATTGAGCACAATCACTGGCCGGTGCTATGGGCAAAGTGTAACTATGAGGCAGTAAAAGAGTCAGGAAAGCTTGGAGATGTGGTTTACTTCATGCGTGCCGGAGGTGCCGGAAGCCAGAAATACTGCACATTGCTGTGGGCCGGCGATCAGTCTGTTGACTTTACAATACATGATGGACTCGCATCTGTTATCTGCGGAGCACTTAGTGCAGGAATGATGGGATGTGGGCTCACGCATAGTGATATTGGAGGCTATACATCGCTTTTTGATAATACTCGTACAAAGGAGCTGTTTCTCAGATGGGCTGAGATGGCGATGTTTACACCATTTATGAGGACACATGAGGGAAACAGACCGGATACCAATTTTCAGTATTACGATGATGAGGATACCATGGAGCGGCTGGCGAGACTCGTTGATGTATACACGATGCTTGCACCGTATACAAAGACACTTGTTGAAGAGAATGCAGACAGTGGACATCCGGTGCAAAGACCTTTGTTCATGCATTATGAGTCTGATGAGAAAGCTTATGACATACAGTATGAGTATCTTTTTGGAAGAGATATGCTGATAGCACCTGTTTATGAGCAGGATAAGCATGAATGGGATGTGTATCTGCCACAGGATGAATGGGTACATTTGTGGACAGGCGAAGAGTATCACGGCGGAGAAATAACAGTATCAGCCGAGCTTGGCTATACGCCTGCCTTCTACAGAAAAAATAGTGAGTTTGCTGATATATTTGAAGAAATCAGAGAAAAATATGGAGTCAAATAAATGAACACTGTTTTATTTCTGTCTCTTATACACATCTGACGCTGCCGACGACTAGTCGAG
>ERZ1027245.83-NODE-83-length-31150-cov-5.612992_pt1 | contig 31150 bp, 19 predicted proteins | sample MGYA00519475_ERZ1027245 | MGnify/ENA primary metagenome ERZ1027245 (study PRJEB26926, sample SAMN06164723) | human gut metagenome | biome: ENVO:00009003; feature: ENVO:2100002; material: ENVO:00002003 | host: Homo sapiens | place: USA | collected 2012 ... | reverse complement strand
GAAAAGAAATCTTATTGTATTATTAACTATACTGGTTTGCGGTCTGACTGCTTGCAAGCCGGGACAAAAGAAAGAGGAAGATATGGAAAAAGAAACGAAGCTGAAGATTGAAACAAGTGCGGGTGACATCACCGTGAAACTGTATAATGAAACCCCGAAACATCGTGATAACTTTATCAAGCTGGTGGAAGACGGCACGTATGAAGGTACGCTGTTCCACCGTGTCATCAAGGACTTTATGATACAAGCAGGTGACTCGGAATCGAAGAAGGCTCCGAAAGGCAAGATGCTGGGGGCAGGCGACGTGGGTTATACCGTTCCTGCCGAATTTGTTTATCCGAAGTATTTTCACAAAAAAGGTGCTTTGTCGGCTGCACGCCAGGGTGATGAGGTGAACCCTGACAAGGCATCATCCGGCTGCCAGTTCTACATTGTGACCGGAAAAGTGTATAATGACTCTACCTTGCTGGGGATGGAACAGCAGATGAATCAGATGCGCTTGAACAATGCTTTCAACGCGTTGGCGCAGAAACACATGAAGGAAATCTACAAGATGCGCAAGAATAATGACCAGGACGGTCTGATGGATTTGCAAGATTCCTTGATTGCGCAGGCAGAGGCTCAGGTTGCCAAGGAACTGGAGTTCAAGTTTACCCCCGAGCAGGTGAAGGCTTATACTACCGTGGGCGGTACTCCACATTTGGACGGTGCATATACCGTGTTCGGTGAAGTGCTGGAAGGTATGGATATTGTTGATAAAATACAGAAGGTCAAGACTGACCGTAACGACCGTCCCGAAGAGGATGTGGTTATTAAAAAAGTGACAGTGATAGATTGATGATAGATTCTGTCATTCCATTTTATGAAGATAAACAAAAAGATATTTGACAACGGTCTGCGGTTGGTGCACAATGAGGACACCAGCACGCAGATGGTTGCCTTGAATATTGTTTATGACGTGGGTGCCCGTGACGAACATCCCGAGCATACGGGCTTTGCCCATCTGTTCGAGCATCTGATGTTCGGAGGTTCGGTGCATATTCCTGATTATGACGCTCCTTTGCAATTGGCAGGCGGGGAGAATAATGCATGGACCAATAATGATATAACCAATTACTACCTGACGGTTCCAAAATCGAATGTGGAAATCGGCTTCTGGCTGGAGTCCGACCGCATGCTGGAACTGGCATTCAGTGAGCAAAGTCTTGAAGTGCAGCGTGCGGTAGTGATGGAGGAATTTAAACAACGTTGCTTGAACCAGCCGTATGGTGATGTGGGACATCTGCTTCGTCCTTTGGCTTATCAAACGCATCCTTATCGCTGGCCTACTATCGGGAAAGACCTCTCTCACATTGCCAATGCCACGCTGGACGAGGTAAAGGAATTCTTTTTTCGTTTTTATGCACCTAATAATGCAGTGCTGGCCGTTACCGGAAATATTTCGTGGGAAGAAACGGTTAGGCTGACAGAAAAATGGTTTGCTCCCATTCCCCGTAGGAATGTGCCCGTAAGGCAATTACCGCAAGAAGTTGTGCAGACGGCGGAACGCCGGCAGACGGTGGAACGGAATGTTCCTCTGGATGCTTTGTTCATGGCTTATCACATGTGCAGCCGTGAGGATGCCGATTATTATGCCTTCGATATTCTGTCGGATATTCTGAGCAATGGACGTTCCAGTCGCTTGACCCGCAGGCTGGTGCAGGAGCAAAAGCTCTTTTCCAGTCTCGATGCCTATATCTCTGGTACACGGGATGCCGGACTGCTGCATATCAGTGGAAAACCATCTGCAGGCGTATCTTTGGAGCAAGCCGAGGCTGCTGTCCGGAAAGAGTTGGAAGAGTTGAAATCCGGGTTTGTTGGAGAACAAGAATTGGAGAAAGTAAAGAACAAGTTTGAGTCTACACAGATATTCGGCAACATCAATTATCTGAATGTTGCCACGAATCTTGCCTGGTTTGAACTGACCGGACAGGCAGAAGACATAGACCGTGAAGTGGACAATTACCGCTCTGTGACGGCAGAACAGCTTCATAGGGTCGCCCAACAGACCTTCCGCGATGAAAACGGGATTGTGCTTTATTACCAAAAAGAAAACCTTTAGTATGAAAAAATTATTTGATACGTATAAGCAGCACTATAAAGCATTGCTTCTCCTGGGGCTACCCATTGTGGTGGGGCAGTTGGGAGTCATTGTGCTTGGTTTTGCCGATACGCTGATGATTGGGCATCACAGCACGGAGGAACTGGGTGCCGCTTCTTTCGTAAACAATCTGTTTACTCTTTGCATTATTTTCAGTACGGGCTTCAGCTACGGGCTGACACCGGTTGTAGGGGGCTTCTACGGTAACCGCCGCTTTGCCGAGGCAGGGCAGGCGTTGCGGTGTAGCCTGGTTGCCAATGTGCTGGTGGCTTTGTTGCTGACTCTTGTCATGGCTGTTCTCTATTTCAATGTGGAGCGGCTGGGACAGCCCGGAGAATTGCTGCCTCTAATCAAGCCTTACTATCTGGTGTTGCTTGCTTCACTGGTCTTTGTCATGCTGTTCAACGGTTTCAAACAGTTTACGGACGGCATCACCGATACCAAGACGGCCATGTGGATTCTGCTCGGAGGGAATGCGCTTAACATCGTAGGAAACTATATACTTATCAATGGAAAGCTGGGCTTTCCGGAGATGGGACTGCTTGGTGCGGGTATCAGCACCTTGTTCTCCCGCATTGTGATGGTGGTGGTCTTTGCGGCGATTGTGCTTCGCGGCCGCCGGTTTATCCGTTACAGGCTCGGCTTCATGCGGCTGGGGTGGTCGATGCCGATGTTCAGGAAGCTCAATGCACTGGGCTGGCCCGTGGGTATGCAGATGGGTATGGAGACCGCTTCCTTCAGTCTGAGCGTCGTCATGGTGGGCTGGCTGGGGACACTTGCCCTAGCATCGCATCAGATAATGCTTACTATCTCTCAGTTCACCTTCATGATGTATTATGGCATGGGCGCTGCGGTTGCCGTGCGTGTCAGCAACTTCAAGGGGCAGGGAGACGGGCAGAATGTGCGCCGCTCGGCGTATGCCGGCCTTCACATCATCCTGTGTATGGAGGTGGTGTTGCTGGGTATCGTCTTTGCGCTTCGCGGTCAGGTAGGGGGATGGTTTACGGACAATGCGGAAGTGTCCGGCATGGTTGCCGCTCTCTTCTTCCCGTTCTTGGTTTACCAGTTCGGCGATGGGTTGCAGATTAACTTTGCCAATGCCCTGCGCGGCATCTCGGATGTGAAACCGATGATGATTATTGCATTTATATCCTATTTTATTATATCTTTGCCCGTAGGGTACCTTTGCGGTTTCGTTTTCGGTTGGGGGCTGACGGGAGTCTGGATGGCTTTCCCGTTCGGACTGACCAGTGCGGGAGTGATGCTGTGGTTGAGGTTCCGTAAACAGACCAGGGAAAGGATTTGATAGTATGAATAATGTCTCCAAAGTAAAGATTGCCGTAGGCTACACTTTGTTGCTGGCGGTATTGTTTTTTTCCTTGTTTTTCGTACACCGGGAAATGGAGAACCTTATTCTTACTGATGACCGCGATGTACAATGGACAGACAGCGTGCTTGCTTTGATACGCGAGAAGGATACCAATACGATAAAAATGCTGCGCACGCTGAGTGAGGCGAATGACAGCATGGTATCCACCAGTGACATTGAGCAGATAATTGCCCAGCAGGACTCGGTAGTGACCCAGCAGCGTGTGCAGCACCGTATCATTACACATCGGGATACCGTCGTGACACGCCCTCGGAAGAAGGGGTTTTTCCGTCGTTTGGGTGAAGTGTTTGTCCCCCCAAAGAAAGATACGGCTATCCAGGTAAAGACCTCCCTTGAATTTGCAACGGATACGGTGATTGAACCCTATAATCCGGCCGATTCTTTGCATGAGAAACTGCGTGCCGTGGCCCAGCAGAAAAAAGCTGTAAACACTGTTATACAGCGACGTAAACGCTATCTGCAACGCTTGGACTATATGCTGACCGCTCGTATTGACAGCTTGCTGAAAGATTACGAGACGGAAACTCTGCTGCGTGCACGGACGGAAGCCGAGTATCAACAAGCGGTCCGACGCCGTTCGGCCAAGATTATCAGTGGCATTGCCGTAGGTGCGGTGTTGCTTTCCGCTTTTTTTCTTATTATCATCGGCCGCGACATAACCCGAAGCAACCGTTACCGTCGTGAGTTGGAAGAGGCCCGTCGTCGTGCCGAGGATTTACTCGCTGTCCGTGAAAAACTGATGCTTGCCATTACCCATGATTTCAAAGCCCCGCTCGGTTCTATTATGGGCTATGCCGACTTGCTTTCCCGTCTGACGGTGGATGAGCGTCAGCGGTTCTATCTGGACAATATGAAAACCTCATCGGAACATCTGCTGAAGCTGGTCGTTGATTTGCTCGACTTCCATCGTCTTGATTTGAACAAGGCCGAAATCAACCGGGTCACCTTTCATCCTTCCCGCCTGCTTGAAGAGATACACGTCAGTTTTGAACCACTTACGGCTGCCAAAGGACTGGCGCTTCATTGCGACATTGCCCCGGAGCTGGGCGGTACCTATATTTGCGACCCCTTGCGTCTGCGCCAGATTATCAACAATTTGCTGTCCAATGCCGTGAAGTTTACGGACCAAGGCAGTGTTACCATGACTGCCCGTTACGAGGACCGTCGACTGGTAGTTGCCATTGCTGATACCGGTAAAGGTATGGAACCTGCCGACCGGGAACGTATCTTCCAGGAGTTTACCCGCTTACCGGGTGCTCAGGGTAAAGAGGGGTTTGGACTTGGACTTTCCATTGTCCGTATGCTGGTACAGTTGCTTGAAGGCACGATTGATGTAGACAGTGTGCCAGGCAAGGGAAGCACTTTCACCATATATATTCCTATCTATCCCGTAAGGAGTGAAGGACGGAGAATGAAGGATGAAGAATCGGGATGTGCTGCCACGCCGAATGGCAATTCTTCATTCCCCGTTCCTCATTCTTCACTGAAGAATGTCCTCCTTATCGATGATGACCGTATTCAGCTTACCCTTACTGCCGCCATGCTTCAGCAGAGTGGTATAAATTCTGTCTCTTGTTTACAACTGGATGAACTGCTGGATGCCTTGCGCACTGCAACCTTTGATGTTCTGCTTACTGATGTGCAGATGCCTGCTATTAATGGTTTTGATTTACTGAAACTGCTTCGTGCTTCGAACATACCGCAGGCACAGTCTGTTCCGGTGATTGCTGTCACTGCCCGCAGTGACATGCAGCGTGAGGAATTTACGGTGCATGGATTTGCCGGATGCCTGCATAAGCCGTTTACCGTCAGTGAATTGCTACATGAATTGAATATGGAGGACAAAGGGATGGAGGTTATGGAAGTTTCGGAAACTTCGGCTTGCCCGGGGTATAAATTCTCTTCGCTCACTGCTTTTTCGGTCGATGACCCCGAGGCGGCAAAGTCCATTCTGGAAAGTTTTGTGGCTGAAACCCGCCTCAATGCGGAGCGTTTGCAGAAGGCTGTGGAGAATGAGGATGTGGACGAGATGGCTGCTGTCTCCCACAAAATGATTCCCCTCTTTACTTTAATTGGAGCAGCGGAACTGGTTGCATTGCTGAAACTGTTGGAAACTTCTCATGGAGTGCCTTTTACCGGAGAGTTGAAAGAACACGCCCTTGCCGCCCTCGTTTTGATAGAGGATGTCATTACTCAGGCAACAGCTTTTCCGTAATGGGGGAACAGAGAAGAATACGTGATTTTTCTCTGTCGGGAACCAAATGTCGAAAGAAATTGTTTACTTTGTAGGACTTTTAAATACGATGAAAGATTGACGTTCCGATGAGAAGAAAATGGTTGAGAACAGCACTGTGGGTGTTGCTTACTCCTATTATACTGTTTATAATATTGATGATATTGCTTTATGTGCCTCCCGTACAGAATTTGATACGGAAGCAGGCTACGGCAATTGCATCAGGTGCTACGGGTATGGACATATCCGTGGAGCGGATTGACCTTCGCTTTCCTTTGAATTTGTTGGTCCGCGGTGTATTGGTGGTACAGCCTGCCGACAGTGCTGTTGATGTGCAGCATCCCGATACCTTGCTGAATCTTGGAAGTTTGAACGTACGGGTACAGGCATGGCCTTTACTCAAAGGGAAAGTGGAGGTGGATGACATTACCTTGAAACAAGTTGCTGTCAACTCCTCCAATTTAATGGAAGGTATGTGCATCAAAGGAGTACTGGGGCATTTCTTTTTCGAAAGCCATGGCATAGACCTTACAAAAGAAGATGCCATCCTCAATAATATAGAATTGAGCGATACCCATGTGCAGGTGATGCTTGCAGATACCACTGAGACTCCCAAAGACACTACTGACACTGCGTTAAACTGGAAAGTCACACTCCATACTCTGAAGTTGAAGAACGTCTCGGTCGATTTACAGATGCCATTGGACTCCATGGGGCTGAAAGCCCATATAGGAGATGCTGAGATTGCGGACGCTGCTGCCGACCTGAAACACCAGTTCTATGGCTGGAGAAAATTCCTGCTGACTGGAACTTCTGTCAATTATGATACCGGTGGCCCGGGGAGTGCGATAGGCTTCGACCCCTCGCACATTGCTCTTCGCGACATTCGCCTGGGCATTGATTCTGTGATGTACTACGGCAGAGATATGAATGCCGTTATCCGGGAATTTTCCATGTATGAGCGTTCCGGTTTGAGTGTAACTTCCCTGACCGGGCGGTTGTTTGCCGATTCTACCGTTATCCGTATCCCTTCTTTGAAGTTGCTGACACCTCATAGTGAGATGAACCTTACGGCACAGACTTACTGGGAACTGATAAATATACCTACCACCGGCCGTCTGACAGCCCGTTTCAATGCCCGTATCGGCAAACAGGATGTACTGCTTTTTGCCGGTGGCTTGCCGGAAGCTTTCAAGGAAGCCTATCCGTTCCGTCCGTTGGTGATTCATGCCGGTACGGAAGGAAACCTGAAGCAGATGCAGATTTCCCGTTTTACGGCTGAGCTGCCCGGAGCCTTTTCGTTGAGTGGGGGAGGAGAATTCTGGAGCTTGACCGACAGTGTGAAACGTAATGGAAGCATGGACTTCGAAATGCATACGCAGAACTTGAACTTCCTGACCGGACTAGCTGACATTGCTCCCGATGGCTCCATCATTGTGCCGGACAGTATGCACCTTGCGGCACGTCTCGGTATGGAGGGGGCGCAGTGCACTGCCGCCCTGAAACTGAAGGAGAAGGAAGGCGCCTTGAATTTGGACGCCGCCTATAATCTTGCTACGGAAGCCTACCATGCCGACCTTGCCATCAACAACTTGCAGGTGCATCACTTCCTGCCCAAGGACTCTATCTATACTCTTACGGCAAAGATGTCCGCTAAGGGGCAAGGGGTGGATGTGGCATCACGAAAAACTGTGGCCGCTTTGAATGCCTCCTTGGAAAAACTACAGTATGGCCATTGGGACATTTCCGGTGTAGATGTGCATGCCGGACTCAAGTCATCCGTTGCTACCGTCCGTCTTGCCAGCGATAATGTCCTTCTCAAGATGCAGGGAAATGCGGATATGCGTCTTGACCGCAACTATCTGGATGGCGCTTTGGATTTAAATGTGGAAGAGGTGAATCTGCATAAGCTGGGTTTGGTGCCCCGACCATTGCAACACCCGTTTGCCTTTACAATGGGAGCGGAGGCACGTCATGATTCTCTCAAGTTGAGGCTTGATGCCGGTGACTTGAATCTGCGTTTCCGCGCTCACAGCACGTTGAAGAAGTTGATGGAACAGTCGGATAAATTTGTCTCTATCCTGACAAAGCAGATTGATGAACGGCGTTTGGACCATGCCGCTTTGCGCCAAGTCCTTCCTTCAGCGGGCATGCATCTGGAAGCCGGTAACCAGAATCCCGTCAGCTATTTCCTGGCTGCAAAGGGTATTTCCTATAATGATTTCAAACTGAGCTTCGGATTTACTCCGCAAGTCGGCATCAATGGACGTACAGCTGTTCACGGATTGCGCATGGACTCCTTGCAGCTCGATACGATATTTTTTACAGTGAAGCAGGATACTGCCCGCATGAAGTTGCAAGGTGGTGTCATAAACGGTCCCAAGAACCCGCAGTTTGTGTTCCGTAGCACACTGACGGGTGAAGTCCGTAATGAAGATGCGGAACTGACTGTGGATTATGTGAATGGAAAAGGGCAGACCGGTGTTCTATTCGGTATTAATGCCCGTCCGTTGACCGAAGGACACGGTCGCGGTAATGGTGTGCTGCTGAACCTTATTCCTGCCGAGCCGATTATCGCTTTCCGTAAATTCCACTTTGCGGACAATAGTAACTGGATTTATCTGCATAAGAATATGCGCGTCTATGCCAATATTGATATGGACAGCGACGATGGTCTGTGTTTCCGTATGCAATCCGACAAGAATGATACCCTTTCCTTGCAGAATATAAACGTAGAACTGAGCCGATTGCGCCTGGATGAACTTACGGAGGTACTTCCTTATATGCCCCGGCTTACGGGATTGTTCTCTGCCGAAGCAAATTATATACAGACTGCCACTTCCCTGCAGGTGTCTGCCGAAGCCAATGTAGAGAAACTGACCTACGAACGCCAACCGGTTGGAGACATCGGCCTGGGGGCTACCTGGTTGCCGGGCGACAAGAATACGCACTATCTGAATACCTATTTTACATATGATAATGAAGAAGTGATGACCGCCGACGGTATCTTGACGCAGAAGAACGGAAAGGATACCCTGGAAGTGTCCACCCGTTTCGAGCATTTTCCATTGAAGATGGCCAATGCATTCATCCCTGACCAAACGGTGGCCTTTACCGGAGATATTGATGGAGGGCTTTATATTTATGGTTCGCTGGACAAGCCTCAAATGCATGGTGATATTGTTTTGGACAGTGTGTCTGTCTATGCACGCCAGGCGGGAGCACGTTACTGGTTCGACAACCGTCCGGTACAGATAAAGGACAATCAGTTGATATTTGATAAGTTTGCCATTTATACCACCAGCAAGAATCCGTTTACGATTGACGGTAAGGTTGATTTCCGGAATATGGAGCGTCCTACTGCCAACCTCAATCTGCTGGCAGAGAACTATACGTTGCTGGATGCACCGCGTACCCGCGAAAGTCTGGTGTATGGAAAGGTGTTCGTCGACTTGCATGCCACGGTGAAGGGGCCGCTTGACGGGCTCACGATGCGTGGAAACATGAATTTGCTGGGCAATACCAACGTAACCTACGTGTTGACCGATTCCCCTTTAACGGTGGAAGACCGTCTCAGTGGGCTGGTTACCTTTACCTCGTTCACCGATACGACGTCGGTAAAAGCAGATGAGGTTCCTGCCATGTCTTTGGGAGGATTGGAAATGTATATGTCCGTCCATATTGACGATGCTGTCCGTCTTCGTGCTGACTTGAGTCCCGACCGCAGCAAATACATCGAACTGGAAGGTGGCGGTGATTTGAATATGCAGTATACTCCCCAAGGGGATATGAGCCTTACCGGACGCTATACCCTTTCGGGTGGCATCATGAAATATTCGCTGCCTATCATCCCGTTGAAGGAGTTCCAGTTCAATCCCGGCAGTTATGTGGATTGGCGGGGGAATATTATGAATCCTACGCTGAGTCTGAAGGCTACGGAACGTATGCGTGCTTCTGTGGCCGATGGTGACGGGGACGGTTCGCGCATGGTGAACTTCGATGTTTCCATTTCCATCAAGAACAGGCTTGACGCTCCCGATTTGATATTCGATATTTCGGCGCCCGAAGATGCCGCAGTAGAGAATGAGCTGCAGGCAATGGGTGCAGAAGAGCGTAGCAAGCAGGCCATTGCCATGCTTGCCACGGGTATTTACCTGAACAGTGGTGCCAAAGGAGGAGGTTTGTCAATGGGAGCCGCCTTGAACTCAGTGCTTCAGAGCCAGATAAACTCCTTGGCGGGAGGTATAAAAGGGGCCAATATCAGTGTAGGTGTGGAAGACCGTACCTCTGCTGAAACGGGTGACACGCAGAAAGACTTCAGTTTTCGTTATTCCCAGCGTTTCTTCAACGACCGCGTACAGATAGTCATCGGTGGAAAAGTGTCCACCGGGGCCAATGCCACGAACGATGCGGAATCATTCATTGACAATATATCGCTGGAATACCGTCTTGATGCGTCGGGTACTCGATATGTCCGTGTATTCCATAATAAAAACTACGAAAGCATACTCGACGGTGAGATAACCGAAACGGGTGTCGGCCTTGTGCTGCGCCGGAAGATGGACCGATTGAGTGAACTCTTCATCTTCAGGAAGAAAAAGATAAAACCGGAGGCTGAAAATAGCGATATGAAAAAGTAGGAATGTGATATGAAACGACTGATATTATATATTGCAGGATTGATATTTCTGGCAGGTTGCTCCACCACGAAGCACTTGCCCGAGGGGGAGATACTCTATACCGGCCAAAAGCCGATGATTGTATTGAACCGCAGTGAAACGTCTGTTGGTGAGATTGCTATGGAAGAGGTGGAAGCCGCCCTTGCTACGGCACCGAACAATTCGTTGCTGGGAAGCTCTACTATCCGCTATCCCTTTCCTTTCGGACTGTGGATTTACAATGGTTTCCAGAAGTATGAGAAGGGATTCGGAAAGTGGATATTCAATAAATTTGCCGCCACTCCGGTGCTTATGTCTACGGTGAATCCCGATATACGCCAGAAGGCGGCGGTTAACTTGCTGCGCGATTATGGCTATTTCAACGGAAGCGTCAGCTACAAGACATTTATCGACCCGAAGGACTCGCTGAAGGCAAAGTTGCAATATACGGTGAACATGCGTAACCCCTACTTTATAGATACGGTATATTATCGTGGTTTCAGCGAGCGTACCACTCGCATTATGGAGCTGGGACGCCGACGTTCCCTTATCAGTTCGGGAGAACAATTCAATGTGGCTGATTTGGATGGGGAGCGTACCCGTATCAGTACCCTGCTGCGTAATGTGGGCTGTTATTATTTCCGTCCCGACTACCTAACCTATCAGGCCGATACCATGATGGTTCCCAATGGGCATGTCCAGATGCGCTTGATTCCCGTTCCCGGTATGCCAAAGGTAGCCGAGAAGCAGTTCCGTGTGGGGCGTAAATCCGTCTATCTTCTTGGAAAGCAGGGGCAGGAACCCAATGACAGCATGGATTACAAAGGCTTGACCATACATTACTACAACAAACCTCCGGTACGTCCCAACATGCTTTACCGTTGGTTGAACTATCAAGGTTATCGGCGGAAACGTCAGATACAGGACAGCGCAGGTATTGCCCGCCAGCGTTCTATGCAGAGTTTGTATAGTTTGTACCGTCAGACCCGTATTCAGGAGCGTCTGGCAAGCGTCGGTATTTTCCGTTATGCGGAGATGCAGTATATACCGCGTGATACGGCGTTTGTGTCTGATACATTGGATGTGAGGGTCATTGCCGCGCTCGATAAACCCTACGATGCGGAGTTGGATTTTAATGTCACCATGAAGAGCAATAACCAGACGGGACCGGGTGCCGCTTTTACGGTGACGAAGAACAATGTCTTCGGTGGCGGTGAAAGCTGGAATGTGAAGTTGAACGGTTCGCACGAATGGCAGACGGGCAAGTCAAGTTCTTCCCTGATGAACAGCTATGAACTGGGGATTTCCACTTCTCTCATCTTTCCGCGCGTGGTGTTTCCTAGGATGGGCGACCGTGAGTATGACTTCCCGGCTACAACGACTTTCCGTTTATATGCCGACCAGATGAACCGTGCCAAGTATTATAAGCTGCTGGCTTTTGGCGGTAATGTCACTTATGACTTCCAGCCCAAATCGACTTCCAGGCACAGTATAACTCCTTTCCGTTTGACATTCAATGTGCTGCGTAATCCTACTGCCGCTTTCGATACGTTGCGTGCCGAGAATCCGGCACTCTACGTTAGTTTGCGCGACCAGTTCATTCCTGCCATGGAGTACACCTATACTTATGACAACGCTTCCGTGCGCGGCAAGCGTAACCCCATCTGGTGGCAGACCACCGTTGCGTCGGCCGGTAACCTGACTTCTGCCGTCTACCGTATTTTCGGCAAGCCGTTCAGTGAGGAAGGAAAGAAGCTTTTCGGGGTACCTTTTGCACAGTTCCTGAAGCTGAACTCGGAATTCAGGTACCATTACCGGATAGACAAGAACCAAATGATAGCCTCGCGTATTGCCGGAGGGGTGATATGGTCGTATGGCAACGCTACGACTGCACCTTATACGGAACAGTTCTATATCGGCGGTGCCAATAGTGTGCGCGCCTTTTCTGCACGCAGTATAGGTCCGGGCGGCTATCCTCCCGAGACGGACAGAAAATATACCTATATCAACCACGTGGGTGATATTCGCATAGAAGCCAATATCGAGTATCGCTTCCGTATGATTGCCGACTTGCATGGAGCGGTGTTTCTGGATGCCGGCAATGTATGGCTGATGCGTAAGGACGAAAATCGCCCGAACGGTGAGTTCACCTTGAAGAATTTCCCGAAACAGATTGCTTTGGGTACGGGATTCGGCTTACGCTATGACCTGGACTTCCTTGTTTTCCGTCTGGATTTGGGTATCGGGCTTCACGACCCGTATGATACCGGAAAGTCGGGATATTACAATATTCCTAAGTTCAAGGATAGTATGGCACTGCATTTTGCCATCGGTTATCCGTTCTAAATGTACGTTTTTGAACGGATAGTGGTAAAGAATGAACTAAAACTCCCTTTTGTCAGACATAAATTTTTGTACATTTGCAACCGTTATCAACTATGATACACTAACCTTTTTAAATAATAACTAATATGAAACCAACTTTATTCTTATTGGCAGCCGGTATGGGCAGCCGTTATGGTGGCTTGAAACAATTGGACGGATTGGGACCGAATGGCGAAACTATCATGGATTATTCTATTTACGATGCCATCAATGCCGGTTTTGGCAAGCTCGTTTTCGTAATCCGTAAAGATTTTGAACAGGACTTCCGCGACAAGATTATTTCCAAATACGAAGGCCATATTCCCTGCGAACTGGTATTCCAGTCCATAGATGACCTTCCTGAAGGCTTCACCTGCCCCGAAGGCCGTACCAAACCTTGGGGAACCAACCATGCTGTAATGATGGGTGCCGATGTAATAAAGGAACCGTTTGCTGTTATCAATTGCGACGATTTCTACGGTCGTGACTCCTTCCAGGTAATGGGCAAATTCCTTGCAGCCCTTCCCGAAGGCTCCAAAAACGTATATTCCATGGTAGGCTTCCGCATCGGCAATACGTTGAGCGAGAGCGGTACCGTATCCCGTGGTTTGTGCGGAACGGATGCAAACAACTTGTTGACTTCTGTAGTAGAGCGTACCAAGATTCAGCGTATGGACGGCGAGGTGAAGTACATCGATGATAACGGTGAATGGACTGCCACTCCCGAGACGACTCCGGTCAGCATGAACTTCTGGGGCTTTACTCCCGATTACTTTGCTTACAGTGCAGAGTTTTTCAAGAGCTTCCTGAGCGACCCGAAGAATATGGAGAATCTGAAAAGCGAATTCTTCATCCCGCTGATGGTGGATAAGCTGATTAACAATGGCACTGCTACCTGCGAAGTGCTCGATACAACCAGCAAGTGGTTCGGTGTGACTTATCCCGAAGACCGTCAGAGTGTAGTCGACAAGATTCAGGCTTTGGTGGATGCGGGCGAGTATCCTGCGAAGCTGTTCTAAGAAGAACTTGAATACTTTACTATAAGGAAAGGCTGTTTCACGTTGCATCGTGAGGCAGCCTTTTTGTGTATAGTGGGAGAGTCTGCCGGAAAGCTCTGTATTTGCGTTCTTTGTGATTATTTTTTAGACGCGGATGACGCGGAGTTTTCATATTTCAATCCGCGTCATCCGCGTCTAAGCGATAGCAGATATAAGTTTTCGAACACTGAAGAGGAGAATACCTCTGCAATGAAACAAATGCTTCTCTTTGCTGATATGTTGTAAGCTAAAATACAGATGTTTGAACGAAGTATAATGAAAGACTTGCGCAAGTGGGCAGATAATCCTTATAGGAAACTTTTCGATAGATAAGGTGCAGACCATAGAAGGTAAAAGCTTCCGGCTGGTGAACTTACCATTTTATTTATTGGCTGCTTTGCCGGAGGTATTGTCGAAGTTATAGTGTCTTTTTGTCTCTTAATTGGCAGGGTTTTGCCACCGCATTGGCAAAAGTTTGCCAAAGGTGTGGCAAGGGGTTGGCAAAACTTTTCTCTGATTGTCAGTGTATTACCGTTATGGACGATTGTTGAGTTCTGAACAGTCCCCCAATGAATAAAAATCCGTAAAAACAGTATAATCTCTCCTCGAAAGCAATAAATTGTAGTCGGATATTTGTTTTATCCTCTTGAACCGATTACTCATATTTTAAAATCGAGAGATTATGAATCAAAACAATCTTTTTGCCTACATGGCATCCGTCGTTTCCCAACTGAAGGAGGAACGGCGTATGGGCACCGCCCATGTGTATCAGAGCACTTTGCGACGCGTCATGGAATTTGAAGGAGAGGAGACTCTGGATTTCAAGGACTTGACTCCTGCCTGGTTGAAGAGCTTTCAAGACCATCTGCTGGACAGCCGGTTGCAGTGGAACACCGTCTCCACCTACATGCGCATGCTCCGTGCCATTTACTTCCGCGCGGTGGACGACGGTGTTGCGCCCTATCGTTCGCGGCTTTTCAAAGGTGTATATACCGGCACCAAGGTGACGGTGAAGCGCGCGGTGGGCGAAGAGACCTTTCGCAGGCTCAGCGCTCCCGTCGATGATGAATCCCTGGAGTCGGCGCGTTGCCTTTTCCTGCTGCTGTTCATGCTTCGCGGCATCCCGTTTGTGGACATCGCCTATATGCGCCGTTGCGACATGCATGGCAATGTCATTGCCTATCGCCGCCGCAAGACGGGGGGCATGGCTCACGGTGCGCGTCGAGCCCGAAGCTATGGAGCTTATCCGGCGTCTGAAGAACCCCGATGAGTCATCACCCTACCTTTTCCCGTTTATCAGCCGTCCGGGCAATAACGAATACCGCCAGTACCAAAATGCGTTGCGCCACTTCAATTATTGCCTTGGCAGGCTGGCACGGGATATGAGTGGGGTGGAAGGGCTGAGCAGCTACAGTGCCCGCCACAGTTGGGCTACCATTGCCAATTTCAGGAGCTATCAGCAGGAGCTCATCAGCAATGCCATGGGACATTCCTCGGTCAAGGTAACCGAAACTTACTTCAAAAAACATTCGGACAAACAAATACAAGAAATGAACAGGGGCATACTCTCGTATGTCTTTGATGGATATAATGCTTGGAATTAGGAGTTTACGACAAATCTGCTTCCTGGCGAATACTATGCCGGACATCCGTTACTTTGTAGGTAACGGGAATCTTTTCTGTTCGCAAATATCAACATGATTTTTTTAATTAGCAAGAAAAAAGCGACTTTTTCTTATCAAAAGTTGAAAATAGCCCCAGAAAGGCTTTCTGAGCGGTATTTTCTTATAATACAAGGCAATGCAGTTTGAGAAAATGCATAACGCCGGTGCTCCCGTGTTAGGTTAAATTAACACGGGCTGTCTGTTCATGTCTTCCTTTTTCTTTCCATGGTTCCCTTGAACAGTAGTGTATTTTACTACATAAGCGGCTTCTGCGGCCTCCTATGGTCGTTTCCCGTTACCTACAAAGTAACGGGACTGTTAAATCATCCCCTTTCCGGGGATGCCATGGACACGTACTAAAATTACACACATACTAAATATGAAGAATATGAGAAAAAGTGTTTGCATAATCTTTCTGATGATCGGCATCTCCCTGTCTGCCCAGAATGTGGCGGTAAAGACAAACCTGCTCTATGATGCCACGACCACCTTCAACCTGGGTGCCGAAATAGGCCTTTCCCCCCGGTGGACGTTGGATTTGTCCGCCAATTATAATCCTTTTTCATTTTCTGACAACAAGAAGTGGAAGCACTGGATGGCGCAGCCCGAGGCGCGCTACTGGTTCTGCGAACGCTTCAACGGACACTTTATGGGACTTCATCTACTGGGGGGACAATACAACGTGGGGGGCGTGAAGCTGCCTTTCGGCATCTACCCCTCGGTGGAGGACTACCGCTATGAGGGCTACTACTACGGCGCGGGCCTTGCCTACGGCTACCAGTGGGTGCTGGGCAAGCACTGGAGCTTCGAGGCAAGCCTGGGCCTGGGCTACGTGCGTGCGCACTACGACCGCTACGACTGCCCACGCTGTGGCGAATGGAAAGGCAAGGGAGACAAGAATTATCTGGGGGTGACGAAAGCCGCCATCTCCCTTATTTATGTAATCAAGTAAACAGAAGGAGGACATGGAAATGAAACGAATGCTATATGTCACGGGCCTGCTGCTGTGCACCTCCTTAGGAGGATATGCGCAGGAGGGCAACCTTATCGATGTGAAGGTGGTGAACGAAGAAGTGAAGAAACAAGGTAGCGAGGTGAGCCTGCGCATGACGCTGGACTTGACCGGCCTGCGTGTGGGTAATCAGAAGAGCGTGTGCCTGCATCCGGCAGTGGTCTCTGCCGACGGCACGCACGAAGCCGTGCTCGCCCCCGTAGTGGTGGACGGCAAGACGCGCAGCCGCGTGCACCGCCGCGAGAAGGCGCTGACAGGAGCCTCTCCTGCCACGGACAATGCCTACACGGTACTCCGCTCCGGGCGTGAGAGCCGGGTGGAATATATCGCCAAGCTTGCCTATGAGCCCTGGATGGTGGACAGCCGCCTAGTGCTGCGCGAGCGGATGACGGGCTGCCTGGACTGCACGGCGGCCACGGAAGAATCGACGGTAAAGGCACCTTTCATAAAGCTTTTCACCCCGCGGTATGTCACGCCTTTCGTTACACCGGAGCGTGAAGCGGTGAAGGTGCGCAACGAGGTACGCGTGGCACGCCTGCAATTCCGCCAGGGAAAGTCGGATGTGGACCCGCGCTACAAGGACAACCGCGCGGAGCTGGAAACGGTGACAGGCTCCATCAACGTGGTAAAAACCAACCCCGACCTGACCATTACGGGCATCTACATCACCGGCTACGCCTCGCCCGAAGGCTCGGTGGCTTTCAATCAGAAGCTGTCCGAATCGCGTGCAAACGCCCTGGCCGAATATGCCCGGAAAGATACCCACATGGATGCTTCTCTGTGGCACGTCGCGGGCATGGGTGAGGACTGGGAAGGCCTGCGCCGCGAAGTGGAGAAGCACCCGCAGTTGCTGGACATCGACAAGGTGCTGAGGCTTATCGACGAGTGCGAGGGCGACAAGGACGCCTGCGAGAAGCGTATCCGCGAGTCCGTATCACCGGATGTCTATACCCGCCTGCTGAACGAGATGTACGGCCCGCTGCGCCGCAACGAATACAAGATAGAGTACAGCGTGCGTAGCTTCAACCTGGAGGAGGCAAAGAAGCAGATAAAGACCCGCCCGGACCTGCTGAGCGTGGAGGAAATCTACACGGTGGCGGAGTCTTATGGCAAGGGTACTGCCGACTATGAAGAAGCGCTGCGCATAGCTGCCGCTACTTATCCCAAGAACGCCGCCGCTGTGGTGAATGCCGCCTGCCTGAAGATGGAGGGCAGAGACGTGCAGGGAGCTATCGCGATGCTGGAGGCTTCGGAGGTGAAAGAGGACGGCAGGGTGCTGAACGCGCTGGGTGTGGCGTATGCCAAGCAGAAGCAGTACGACCGTGCAAAGGCGGTGCTGGAGCAAGCAGTGCAGGCAGGAAGCCGGGAAGCACGCACCAACCTGGAGCAGGTGGCAGGCGTAGTGGCCGACTTGTAAGAAAGACAGAACAGATACATAAAACGAATATTTTTTACTAATACTTTAAATTATGAAGTTAAACAGATTTTTTATGCTGGGTTTGGTCGGATTGGCATTCGCGGCATGTGGGAATGAAGATGAAGCTGAAAATGCTTTGGCTCAAGGTAATGGTGCAGTCAGCATCAAGATTGTGTCTCCGACTGCAAATAGTCGTGCGGTGACTTCGGACTCTCCGGATGGTACAATAAAAGTAACAGGTCCTGCTACGGTGTCTTTAACTGCTACTTTTGATGGTGAAGAGAAAATCAAGACGATTGACTTGGCAAGAGGAGAAACTGAAGCTAAATTTTGGAATGTGACAAATCCTACGCTGGTAACCGTATCAATGAATGACGGTACGAAAGTTTACACAACAAGTATTAACGATGTTACAATGCAGGTTACTGAGAGTATTCCTGCTTATGGTGAAACCAAAGACTTCACCTATAATAACCGAACAGGCACTCCGACTCTAGAAGACATCACGAATGGAGACAATACGGGAGCAAAAGATGGTGATACTGATAAAACGTTCTTCATGTATGAAGCTACCGTAGACTTGAAAATTCCTGTAGCACGTTTGGAGGTATCAAATATTAAGCATAAAAAGGAGGTTGAATCTGTTAAATGTGAATATGCAACATTGACTATTGATGGTGTCTATATGGATAATATCAGACCGACTGGAACAGGTGATTTGACCGATTATAAGTTCCCTGGTGACAATGGGGGAACAGCTTCCGGAACTGACGCTATCTTGTTTGATGCTATCCCAGCAGAAGGAAATGCAAATAATTTTATGGATTATGATTTATCTTGGCCGGCAGCGGATGAAGATGGCAAAGCCCAAGTGTTTGCTTATAACTTCTATGCTCCGGAAACAGGAGATGATACTTCTGTAAATCCGATTTTTAAAATTTATTTCAAGACGGCAACACCGAGCAACACGGGCGAGATAATGGCAACACCTCGTTATGCTAAAATCGTGAACTACAAGTCTGAAGTGAATGGTGCTCCTATTGTGTTGCTTGCCGGTCATGTTTACCGCATTACAGATGTTCAACTGGAAGATAAGAATATCTCCGGTGGTGAAGGTGGTGATGAGCTGTGGGGTGTAACTGTTACTGTAAGAGAGGCTGCATGGCAGGTTGAAACCACTTATGCTGATTGGGCAGAATAATTATCTTCCCACACCAATTAAGAATTTCTTTTTCCCCGCCTCCTTTCCACAGGCTGCGGGGAGAACCCTTTCTCTTTTTCTTTTCTTGTTTGAAGAAAAATGACGTATCATATAACCGAAAACGTATGACAATGAAACAATTAAAGAAACTCATATTACTGTCGCTGGTTCCCGTCCTGACAACCGGTTGCATAAAAGAAGATATGGACGATTGTGAAAACGTCGCCATCTGTTTCCGTTACAAGGCCGACGGAGATAAGGATGTGCTGCGCCAATACATGGACAAGATTGACCTGTACGTTTTCGATGCCAACAACCGTCTTGTCGACCAAAGGACATACAATCAGGACGCCTTGAATCCCGCCCAAGAAGCACCCTCCTTCAAGCTACCCCAAGGCACCTACAGCGTGGTGGCAGTGGGAAACGCCTACGGCAAAACCCAGGTGAAGGACATCAACTCCACCGACCTCTCACAAATCTACATACAGCATCCCAACTGGGGCACAGCCTCCGCAGTGGACGGGCACGACCACAACTACATGGGAAGCAAGCAAATCACCGTGCCCGGCAGCAACAAGTTCCTGCGTGACACGCTCGACCTATTCAGCTCGCACATCAACGTAGACATCGAGATACACGGCCTGCCCGCCCCCGGCGAGGCAACACGCGCCGGTATTCCCTATAAGCTGAGCATCGAGAAATCGAATGCCCAGACCGACTTCAACAACGAGATTAACGAGGACGAAAAGGGTACCTGCTACCCCGAACTGGTGTACGACTCCCAGACCGGCGTCTACCACACCAACGACCTCACCCTCTTCCGCATGGACCACAACGACGTGTTGTCCCCCGTCTGCTGTACGCACCTCCTTCGCCTGGAGGACGCCGACGGCAACACCTTGGTGACTGGCAGCATCTACAACTACCTGCAACAGCACCTCAAAAGCATTGATGTGACCAAGCAGGAAGCCTACCTGCCCATCAGCATTGTGTTCACTCCGGTAGGAGTCACCATCAAGGTCCCCTCATGGTATGTGGAAGACGTAACACCCGACTGGCAATAAAAACAAGGAGGAACGATATATGAAAAAAATACTGAAGAAATACAGTCTGGCGGCAACCTTGATGGCAATCCTCTGCCTACTGCCCGCCTCGTGCATCACCGATGATGCCCCCGCCGCCACCGAGAAAGCAACGGTGACGATGACGTTTACGACGAGGGCGGTGACGGATGATACAAACGGAAGCAGCCTATTGGATAATGAGCAGATGCGGACTTTGCATGTGATTATGGTAAGAAGCAGTGACTCTGAAGTGATATTGAATGAAAGATATGACATCGCTCCCGAGGTAACTTCGCAAACAATCACTTACAATGACCTTGTTGTAGACAAGAATAATGGTACTGAATTTGATTTTTATGCCATTGTGAATGAAGGTTCTCTTACACTAACTGAGGAGGTAACAGAAATTTTGAATAGTAAAACTACTATTGATAACGTTTCTCTATTGGAGAATGTGATACTGGGAGAAAATGGTTTTGATTTTCAAAATCCTCCAACAGATAAAAAACCATTGCCACAAACTGTAATGAGGAAAAATGTTCGTTTAGAAGCTGAAAAATCTCAAAATGTGGCCTTGCAGTTACAATTTCCGGTGGCAAAGGTATGCTTGAAGTTTATTAATAATACCGATAAGGAGCAAGAGCTTACTAATATTAAAATGCCGAATGTGAAACCTAATAAGGGTTATCTTTTCGTTAAAGAAAACAACCTGCCAACTCAAATTTCTTATACAGATTTACTATTAAAAGAAAGTATAACAATAGCTTCTTCCCTAAAAGAATCTGAAGAAATTATCAGCTATCTCTATCCGGGACATATTGGTACGGGATATGAGTTGGTTACTAACTGGGAATATGTGGGACCACAATCGTTGAAGCTGCAAAAGAACAATGAAACTTTAACCCACCTTAGTGCCGGAGAGTGTCTGAATATAATCGTCACCTTGAATTCAACTCCGAAAGATACTGAGTTACAGTGGACCATCAGTGGTTGGACAAAGGAAGAAATAGATGTGCCATTTGAATAATGGATAGGAGAAATTTGTTATGAACAGAAAATTACAATATATATATAATCTTTTTATCGCAATGATTGTTTCCGCACTGGCTGTGTCGTGTACGGATGATGAACTTGTGAAGGGTGGAGATAAATATGAGGTAGTGCCTGACATTCCTGTGGCACTTTCGCTGAAAATAAAAGTGGCAGATCAAATGGAAGTTCAAACCCGTTTGGCACAGTCTGACGAAACAGAACGCACAGTTAATAAATTGTTTGTGATAGCTTTCAAGCCGAGTAAGCAATCTGATGGAGCGGAGAATGCAGATGCTTCGGATGACGAATGGTCTGTGGACAATTCTGCATTTTATGATACTGAAGATGGTTTGGGAAATCCTATTGAAGTAGGGAAACCGCAATCTGTAGAGTTCTCTATGACTACAGGATTGAGGAGAATTTATGTGGTAGGTAATCCGCAGAGCGGGGTAGGAACCTTATCTGATGATGAATTGAAGAATGTAAAGACAATAGCAGCCCTAAAAGCACTTTATTCCAAGTTGAGTGATAATTTGAGTGTTGAGCGTGTCTATTTCTTGATGACTGGACAGGCGATAACCAAAGAAAAGAGTGAAATTGTAACAGTATATAAGTCTGGGGACCACCAGGGAGCAATAAGGGAAGATTACACAATGGCATTAAACCATGTAGATGCGCGTATAACTTTCAATATTATACCTGCTGTGGGAGTGACTTTTGAACCTGAAGCCTATAGAGTTATTAATATTCCGGGTGGTACTTATTTGTTTTCGCGCGAGAAACAAAATAGTGGAGATAATACATGGGATTATGATGGAGCGGGCTATGCTCCGAGTAATCGGCTGAGTGACTTTACTGAAAAGGATGGGAAGTCTATTTTTGAGTTTTATATTTGTGAGAATAGACAAAATCCTAAACAAAAAATAAGTACAGAGAGCCTACTTGAGGAGGGTACTTATTATGCTTTGCGTGAGAAACAGGAGAAAAAGCTAATAACCGGAACTGTAGAAGGGCAAAAATATGAAAATGGAGAATATGTATATGCCAATGCTAAATCAACGTATGTAGAATTGGAGGGTACTATTACCTATAAGGATGATGATGGGAGTGAAGTGTACGCAAAGACAACTTACACAATTCATTTAGGTAATACAGGAAATAGTAATACAGCCGACTGGTTGAATGACTTGGAACTCGTCAACAATTATGATACGGAACGTAATACTCATTATACTTATAATGTGAAAGTACAAAGTGTAGACCAAATCATTGTAGAAGTTGAGGATAGTAAGGAAGTCAATCCAGGTGCGGAAGGCAATGTCATCGTTGCGCAAGGAACTGTTAAGACGATGGATTCCCACTATGGAAGATTATTGCTGACGTTAAGAAAAGAAGATATTCAAAAAGGACTTTCCTGGTCGGTAACCACTCCTTTTCAACGAGGGATGAAGGTGTTTGATACGAAACTTCCCTATGATGGATACGGGCTTCCTCAAACAGATTTGTCTTTGAATGATTATAAGTGGGTAAAGTTTCTGGTTAATAAGGAATGTCGTTTGGCTAATGGAAACTATGTGCCGACAAATGTCATGGCAAAATATCCTGGCGAACAAGCGTATGACGGTGGTGGTAAAAATAATTCAGAAGCAGCCCCTATTGCAGGTGGGGAGTATATAGAAACACAATTTTATGGACATGTGCGGTTGTATGACATTAATCAGTTATTGAATTTTTTGCATGTGGAGGCTAACAATGGCAATAGTGATATTTTTGAGCGGAGATGGAATTCGGAAACATTTGAATACGAAGATGTTGTAACGATTACTGCTTATGTAGATGAATATATTTATGTATATGACCCACGAATGATTTATTATCGTCAGGCAGCATCAGTAGGACTTCCCGGTTCTGGTGATGGTATAGAGGGTGTTAATTTGGAATTATGGAAAGAAACAGTGAATGGAGAAAATCGTATGCTAAATTTTTGTGTAGAAGGCTCAAAATACAGTGAAGATGGAGAAAGTTCCGTAGCACGTAGTGTTTATTCCATCGCACAAAATCCGGTTTATACTTTCTACAATCCGAAACATGCTGACTTGAAAACGGCATGGGGAACAGAGGCTATGATGGAAACGAAATTCTTGCCGATAGTACCGGACGGTGTTTCCGATGAAGACTTTAATAGTCGTTTTAGTGGACAAAATCCAAATGGAATGGAGAATGGGCGCCTCAATATGTTGAACCTTATTAATGCGAGACAAACAGTAAACCAATTACATTGGACGGATGTCTTAGGAGTTGTTACGGATGTAGATCATCAATTAAACTCTGGCTATGAGAGTATTTGGTATGCCTGCTTGTTGCGTAACCGTGATTTGGATGGGGATGACGTTATAGATGCAGATGAAATCCGTTGGTATCTTGCTTCTGTAGATCAATTGACAGATTTGTGGATTGGGGAAACTGCTATTCCTAAAGCGAAACTTTATATGAATGATATTGATGCTTCCGGAGTGGAAATACCAATTGAAAATGGAGAAACACGTGTACATGTGGCAAGTAGTAGTTATCATCCTGGTACAACAGATAAGCCTACAAATAAACCTAGTGATCCATGGGTTATATGGGCAGAGGAAAGTGCATCGAGAGGATCTGCGTCTTATTCACAGACAGCACCTGGTGAACACTTTACTGGTATTAAGAATTTCTCTTATCGTTGTATAAGAAATCTGGGGTTAAGTTTGAAGGATATTGATGCAGTTCCAGAGGATTATGTAACGAAAGGAAGTAGCACACATATTATTGGAGGTGTAACTTATAAGGAGAAAACTATTGATATAAATCCTATGATTGATAACACAATCAGACCGTCTGTAGGTACTGAAGTATTGCCGACAAATACGGAAAGAGATATTTCTGGTAACAATCGTCCACCTTTGACGTTGGCAATTCTTGCGGATGAGGGTGATATTAGTTATGGAGTATATCCTGAAGAGGGATCAATTGGAGCAGAACGTGTGGCAAAATATGAAAGAGTTGATCGCCCCTGTCCTATTGGATACCGTGCTCCTAATCAGCGTGAATTAATGTTGATGTACACAACCTATCCTGATTTGATGACCGGATTTACTTATTTGACAAATACAACTTTTAGCGGTAGGAATACTGATATAGGGCAAGGTGTAGGATCTACAACGAATAGAAAGGAAGCTTTCGCCTATACAAGTGGTACTCTTCAATTGACTACGGGCTGGGGAAGTGGTAAGGTGCGTTGCGTACGCGATGCTACCAATAATCTGGGAGGAAATTAATAGGGAATGAGACGTATCCTCAGCTGTATCGGTTTGTTTCTGTTTATTGTCGGTTTGCTTCATTCTTGCATTGCCGGTGATAAACAGAAAGCCGGGAAGATGGATGAATGTACAGAGAATGTCAAAGGGAAAGCTGAATTGAGAGATCAGCAATTCCCTTTTCCCGAAATCCCCTCCGTCCTCACCTCCCCCACCGAGCGCAAGACTTTCTTGCTGACGCACTACTGGGACAGCTATAACTTCTCCGACACCGCCTTGGTGAATAACCGGGCGGTGACGGAGCAAGGCTTGGTCAATCAGCTATCCCTGTTGTCGGCTTCAGAAGCCACGCAGGAGGAGATTAAGGGAGGCATCGGCAACCTCTGCACCGGCATGGAGAGTCAGGAGCATGCAAGGCAGGTGTTCATGCGGCTGATGGATGATTATCTCTATAATCCCAATTCGCCGTACTACAACGAAACGCTCTATGCTGCCTACCTGCGCCGTATGCTGCAAAGTACCGCGCTGGACGAGGCAAGGAAAAGTTCTTTGAAATTCAAGTTGGAGCTGATAAGCCGTAATAACGTGGGCAAGGCAGCTACGGACTTCACCTACTACCTGGCGGACGAAGAATGTCGCACGCTGCGGACAACCACGGTACAGGGAGACAAGCTGTTGCTGGTATTCTACGACCCCGAATGCCCCAGTTGCCACGAAGTGCTGAAAGCGATGATGGCAGACCGGGCATTGGCTGATGCTGTGGATACAGGCACCCTGACCGTACTTGCCGTCTACATCGAGGGCAATGATGAAGTGTGGAGGAAAGCCCTGACAGACATGCCCCGTAGCTGGCTAATAGGCAACGACCGGCAACAGGTGAAAGACTGTGCTTTGTATGACCTCAAGGCCATGCCCTCGCTTTACTTGCTGGATAAAGACAAAACCGTACTGCTGAAAGATGCGGCCTACGACACCGTGAGGCAGGCGCTGGGTTTGAGATAAATCTTGTAATAATGAATCGGGCAGACGTGATTTGCGGTCTACCCTCGGAAAATTTAATCCTCTCCTCGACAAGAAGGCTTAAATTTTCGCTATGAGACCAACTGTGAAGTTCGTCTGATAGATTTTGTTTGTTTTGTTTGTGAATGCCTCCGATTCAAGCGTGGATTCGGGGGCATTTTGTCTTATTATCCCTGGAAAAATGAAATGTTATTAATCAGGCATTTGGAGGGAGCTCTATTTTATTTTCCATATCTTTGCAAGATGACTGTTTGTCTTTGAACTGAAAAAGAAGGAGCAGACAAGTTGATGATTATCACAAGAGACAAACATAAATCGTTATAACCAAGTGATGAAACAATTAATTGCATGTTGCGGACTGGATTGCGAAAATTGCACCGCCCGTATAGCCACTGTCAATAATGACGATGAGCTGAGAGAGAAAACCGCCAAAGAGTGGAGTGTGCTGAACAATACGCCGGAAATTACGGCAGAAACCATCCATTGTATGGGGTGCCGTGCAGATGGGGTGAAGTTTGCCTATTGCAGCAATTACTGTGCTATCCGTAAATGTGTGTACGAAAAAGGTTTCAATACCTGCGGTGACTGTAAGGAACTGGATACTTGCCAGGTGGTAGGTGCCGTTCTTCAGCATGTGCCCGGTGCAAGGGAAAATCTTTATTAACCGTAAATTTTTTGATTAAATAAAATATTGCTTATCTTTGCAGTATGACAAAGACATTTAAATCGGATTTGGTTTTGTAAACAATCTGTGTTCCATGCACAGATTGTCCCTTTCGTTTACTTTCGGATAACTTCTTTCGAGAGTGTTTTTCTATTGTTATAATTCAAGTTTAATCCGCATATTATGCTGAAGGTGTTGTGATACTTTCCGTATATGCAAAATATAGTAAGAAAATGAGTAACGAAAATAAAACTATCCACGATTTCGAATTTAATTTAATCTGTGACTTTTTCTCCAATATGGAACGGCAAGGCCCTGGCAGTCCTGAAGTGACGTTGAAGGCATTGAGCTTTGTAGACGGTCTTACCGATGAATCCCTTATTGCCGATATCGGTTGTGGAACAGGTGGTCAGACAATGGTATTGGCTGGCCATGTTCCGGGACAGATTACCGGAATTGACCTTTTCCCCGGCTTTATTGACATCTTCAACCGTAATGCAAGGCAGTTGGGCTTGCAGGACAGAGTAAAAGGAATTGTCGGTTCAATGGATGCCCTCCCTTTCGGTGAGGAGGAGCTGGATATGATTTGGTGTGAAGGTGCTATCTATAACATCGGCTTTGAACGTGGCTTGAAGGAGTGGCGTAAATATCTGAAACCGGGAGGGTATATTGCCGTATCCGAGAGTTCATGGTTTACGGACGAACGTCCTGCGGAAATCAATGACTTCTGGATGGACGCCTATTCTGAAATGGATACACTTCCCAATCAGGTAGCCAAGTTGTACAAGGCGGGTTATCTCCCCGTTGCTACATTCATTCTGCCGGAGAATTGCTGGACAGAGCATTACTTTGCTTCAAAGGTTGCGGCTCAGGAGATTTTCCGTAAGAAATATGCCGGTAATAAAATTGCCGAAGAGTTCAGCTCACTCCAAATGATTGAGGATGAACTATACGGCAAATATAAGGAATTCTACGGTTATGTGTTTTTTATTGCTAAGAAGGTAGGTTGATGGCAGACTTCTCTTATTGAGGAATGCGGGTATTCTCATGGCAGAATATCCGCATTTTGTGTTTTGAGTGGATTTTATTGTTTTGAGGATGTGCGGAACTTCTGAGGAGGTATTCCCGTATGACGTTTAAAGAATTTGTTGAAGAAGGCCGCATTATTAAAACCTAGACTCACGGCTATATCCTTTATCGGAGTGTTGGCGGTACAAAGTTGTGCTTTGGCATCCATGATGATAGTATTGTTGATGATTTCCATGGCTGTATGTCCTGATTCCTTTTTGACAAGGCGGCAAAGAGCTGCCGGTCTCATATTCATTTTCAATGCATAATAGGACACTTGATGCTCCCGGACATAGTCTGTGTGTACCAATCGGATAAAAATGCGGTATTGGTTGAAATGCCTGCTGCCCGGAGTCTCTTTTATTCTAGGGCGTTCCGGACAGAGTTCGGATATACCTTGTAACAGATAGGTCAGTAGAGTTTGCAATGAAACTAGACTTGAGGGGCTTTCTGTTCTTTGGTAGAGGTGTGACAAATAGGTCATGAACTCGGCATAAAGCTGGAAGTCCGTTTTCGATAGAGGAAAAATATAGTGTTTGCCTATAATGTGAAACTTATCCATCATGACCTTGCCGGCCCCTGAACTCTGGATAAGTTGTTGGGAAAATATGACGACATATATTTCAGCATCGTCTGACGTGTGTAGCAATTGTACGAAGGTCTCGGGAGGAATAACTAGGAGGGTGTTAGCTTCAACCCTGAATTGAGTATGGTTTATGATGGTTTTCAGAACTCCTTTGGTGCATAGAGCGAAGATACTGGCCTTGGTGTGGTATGGCTTTTCCACTAGCGGATTCAGTTCATTGGTTGTGATATGATTGCAGGCAATGAACTCGGCATTTATATTGAATTCGGATATATTCATGTTGGAGATTTTAAGACACAAAAATGGGGGATAATAATGTATAAATGACAGAGATAACAGTTAAAATCAATATTACGCTCAATTTGTCTCTGTTAAATAAGGTAAAGTTGTGAATAATAGAATATATACATGCTAAAACGGAATATTGATTTATAAGGGTTTGTTTGTGGCATAAGCATTTTAGCCCGAACTTTGCTCCTTGTATGATAAAACAATTCTGATGAATCCGAATGTTCCTCAAGAAGTACGTATAATAAATGCCATCTCCGAGCAGTTGTTCAACTCATGGCCCGTCAGCATTATTATGATTGATTTGGAAGATTGTATCTGGCGTCTGAATCAGCAGGTGATGAATGAACTCCATTTGAATGAGTATGTGATAGGGCGGCGTATCACTGACTTATTGGAAGTGGTATGTGATAAAAAGAATGTGTTAGAAGACCTTTTGCTGCAACTTCGGGAGAGGGATGTGCGGATTATTCCCTTAGATATCAATTGCTTTATACGTGAATTGAAGAGTGGTATCAGTTTTCTGATACAAGGTGCTATGGTGGGAATTCATGAAGATGGACAATTGGTGAGGATTGTACTCTATTTCAGGAATGTGTTGGAAGAACGGACACAGAAGCATTTGCTGAATATTGCGCTGAGCCGCACCCAGATATTTCAATGGTCTTTCGACATGGAACATAATCTGATGATTATAGAACCGCGTTATTTTGAATATTTGGGGATTCCTACGCGTGACTATACGCTGACGCCTGAGGAATTCGCATTTCTGATTCATCCGGACGACCGGAAGGGAGTGTTTGATGCTTTGGCTTTACAGTTGCATGGTAATTTGTACGAACGCCCAGTGGAATACCGTCTACGGAGGGGAGACGGCAAGTGGGAGTGGTTTGAGGCGCAATCTACCTATGTGGGGCAATTGACGGATTTGCCGTTCCGTATCATCGGTATTTGCATGAGTACGCAGAAATACAAGGATACGGAGAATAAATTGAACGAGGCTTTGCAGAAAGCGCAACGTAGCGATGAGTTGAAGAGCGTATTTCTTGCTAATATGAGCCACGAGATACGTACGCCACTAAATGCCATTGTGGGCTTCTCTACACTACTGGCTTGTGGGGATGCCGACTTGTCGCGGCAGGAGATTATGGAATTTACGTCTTTGATTGAAAAGAACAGCCAGTTGTTAATGGTGTTGATTTCAGATATTCTGGATTTGTCCAAGATAGAATCGAACACGATGGAATTCCATTTTGAGAAGGTTTCTTTAAATGGCATATTGGAAAGCATTTACAGTGCGCAGAAGATGAATCTTCGGAAAGGAGTGGAGTTACTGCTAGACCTTCCGGACCGGGCGGCAGTTATCTATACAGATCCTACGCGTTTGGGGCAAGTTGTCAACAATCTTATCAATAATGCGGTGAAGTTCACTGCTGAAGGACGCATAACCATAGGGTATAGGCTGAAGGACTTTGCTACATTGGAAGTCTTTGTGGAAGATACGGGAACTGGCATGTCGGAAGAAGTTCTGGCGCACATTTTTGAACGTTTCTATAAGGGAGATGCTTTTGTGCAGGGCACGGGATTGGGATTGGCCATTTGCAGGACTATCGTTGAAAGGTTTCATGGAAAAATAGAAGTGGCTTCAACTCTTGGCAAGGGGAGCCGCTTTGCAATTGTCCTTCCGCAGGAAATGCGGGAGTAGTGTTCTCTTTCTTGGATATTTGATGTAATTATGTGAGCGTATGATATTGTATAACGTTGAAAATCGCTACCTTTGCAGTCTTGAACGATAAATTCATTGACACTATGATATCTGTAGAAGGACTGAAGGTAGAATTTAATGCCACTCCTCTGTTCGAAGACGTCTCTTATGTTATCAATAAGAAAGACCGTATAGCTCTTGTCGGCAAGAATGGTGCCGGTAAGTCCACCATGCTCAAGATATTGGCTGGCATTCAGCAGCCCACTGCCGGCATTGTTGCCGTTCCTCGCGAATGTACTATCGGGTATTTGCCCCAAGTGATGATACTCAGTGACAAGCGCACCGTAATGCAGGAGGCTGAACTTGCCTTCGAGCATATTTTTGAGATGCAGGCGGGCATCGAACGCATGAATCGGCAACTTGCCGAACGTACCGATTACGACAGCGAGGATTACCAGAAACTGATTGACCGCTTCACTCACGAAAACGAACGTTTTCTGATGATGGGCGGCACCAACTACCGTGCCGAAATAGAGCGCACGCTCCAAGGGCTGGGCTTCAGCCGCGAGGACTTTGACCGCTCTACAAGCGAGTTTTCCGGTGGTTGGCGTATGCGTATAGAGCTTGCCAAGCTGTTGCTTCGCCGTCCGGATGTGTTGCTGCTCGACGAGCCTACCAACCACCTTGACATCGAGAGTATCCAGTGGTTGGAGAACTTCCTTTCCACCCGTGCCAATGCGGTGGTGCTTGTCAGCCACGACCGCGCCTTTTTGAACAATGTCACTACGCGTACCATCGAAATAACTTGTGGACGCATTTACGACTATAAAGTGAAATACGATGAGTTCGTGGTGCTTCGCAAGGAGCGCCGGGAGCAGCAACTACGTGCTTACGAGAATCAGCAGAAGCAGATACAAGATACGGAAGATTTCATCGAACGTTTCCGGTACAAAGCTACCAAGGCTGTGCAAGTGCAGAGCCGCATCAAGCAGCTCGAAAAGATAGAGCGCATCGAAGTGGATGAGGAAGACAACTCCTCTTTGCGCCTGAAGTTTGTTTGCAGTAGCCGTAGCGGTAATTATCCCGTTATCTGCGAGGATATGGAGAAATCCTACGGTGGGCACGTTGTTTTCCACGATGTGAATTTGACTATCAACCGAGGAGAGAAGGTTGCTTTTGTCGGTAAGAACGGCGAAGGTAAGTCTACGCTTGTAAAGTGTATTATGGGTGAGATTACGGATTATACCGGTAAGCTTACACTGGGACATAATGTGCCTGTCTCTTATACACATCTGACGCTGCCGACGACTAGTCGAG
>ERZ1027245.42-NODE-42-length-41443-cov-6.644776_pt1 | contig 41443 bp, 37 predicted proteins | sample MGYA00519475_ERZ1027245 | MGnify/ENA primary metagenome ERZ1027245 (study PRJEB26926, sample SAMN06164723) | human gut metagenome | biome: ENVO:00009003; feature: ENVO:2100002; material: ENVO:00002003 | host: Homo sapiens | place: USA | collected 2012 ... | reverse complement strand
GCGATATGAAGGTGAAAAAGTTCCTGAACAGCGTCATGCAGGCTGAGCTGGAGCCCATCCGCAACCGCCGCAAGGAGTGGGAGCAGCGCCTGCCCGAGGTCGTGGAGATCCTGAAGGAAGGCAGCGCCGTGGCCGAAAAGACCGCTGCCGCCACCCTGGCCAATGTCCGCAAAGCCATGCGCATTGACTACTTCGCGGATAATAACCTGCTGAAATAATCGTTTGTAAAACAAAATAAGCATAAAACAAGCGCCGCGCTCCCGGTTTGGGAACGCGGCGCTTACTGTTTATTTCAGGCGAAATCAGTTGTTATATGCGCGGGTCTTGATCTCCTCGGTGACCTTTGCGATGAATTCATCCACTTCCATCGTGGTGGTCTCGCCCTTGCGGTCGCGCACGGAGATGTTGCCGGCCTCGGCTTCCTTGGCGCCCAGCACCAGCATATAGGGCACGCGGTCCACCTGCTGTGCGGCACGGATCTTGTAACCGATCTTCTGGTTGTCGTCATCCAGCACAACGCGGATACCGGCGTCAGACAGCTTCTCGGTCACGTCCTGTGCGTACTCCAGCGTCTTTTCGGACACGGGCAGCACCTTGACCTGCGTGGGAGCCAGCCAGGTGGGGAACTTGCCCTTGGTCTCCTCGATCAGGTAGGCCATGAAGCGGTCCAGAGAGCCCAGAATTGCGCGGTGCAGCACCACAGGGGTCTTTTCAGAGCCGTCCTTGTCCACATAGGTCAGGTGGAACTTTGCGGGCAGGCAGAAGTCCAGCTGGCAGGTGGACAGGGTGTACTCGGCACCCACGGCGGGCTTCACGTTCACGTCCAGCTTCGGGCCGTAGAAGGCAGCCTCGCCGATCTCCTCGGTGAAGTGGATGCCCAGCTCGGTCAGCACTTCGCGCAGGGCCTGCTCTGCATGGTTCCACATGGCATCATCGTCGTGGTACTTCTTCTTGTCGGCGGGGTCACGCAGGCTCAGCACGCAGCGGTAATCGGTAATGTTGAAGTCTTTGTAGGTCTCGAAGATCAGGTCGCACACGTTTGCGACCTCGCTCTTGATCTGCTCCGGGGTGCAGAACAGGTGAGCATCGTTCTGGCAGAAGTGACGGCCGCGCTCGATGCCCTTCAGGGTGCCGGAGGACTCGTAACGGAAGTCGTGGGCGATCTCGCCGATGCGCATGGGCAGATCACGGTAGGAGTGGGGACGGTTTGCGTAGATCATCATGTGGTGGGGGCAGTTCATCGGGCGCAGCACATAGCTTTCGCCCTCCATCTCCATGGCGGGGAACATGTTCTCACGGTAGTGATCCCAGTGACCGGAGGTCTTATACAGGTTCACAGTGCCGATGCAGGGAGTCATAACGTGCAGGTAGCCGCGTGCACGCTCCTTCTCCTTGATATAGTTCTCCAGCTCCTGCCAGACGGTGTAGCCTGCGGGCAGGAACATGGGCAGGCCGCGGCCCACCAAATCATCGGTCATGAACAGGCCCATCTCCTTGCCGATCTTGCGGTGATCGCGCTCGCGGGCCTCCTGCTGCTCCTTCTCCCATGCGTCCAGCTCCTCCTGATTGCGGAAAGCCACGCCGTTGATACGGGTCAGCATCTTGTTTTCCTTGTCGTTCTTCCAGTATGCGCCGGACTGCTGGGTGATCTTGAAGGCCTTCAGTGCCTTGGTATAGGTCAGGTGGGGTCCGATGCACATATCCACGTACTCGCCCTGCTGGAAGAAGCTGAACTCGGTCTCGTCAGCCAGATCAGCCATGTGCTCGATCTTGTAGTTCTCCTTGCGCTCTTCCATCAGCTTCACGGCCTCGGCGCGGGGCAGGATGAAGGGCTTGATGGGCAGGTTCTCCTTGACGATCTTGCGCATCTCTTTTTCGATGTTGGCCAGATCCTCGTCGCTCAGCTTCTGGTCGCCCAGATCGACGTCGTAGTAGAAGCCGTTCTCGGTGGCAGGGCCGAAGGCAAAATCAGCCTGCGGATACAGGCGCTTGATGGCCTGTGCCATAACGTGAGCAGCGGTGTGACGGATAACGTGCAGCTCCTGATCCTGCGGGCACTCGTCCACATGACCGTCCTTGTAGATGATCTTCATAGTAGATTCTCCTTTGACAATGTGGTTTTGAACAAAAATAAAAAGCGCTTCACCCCGTAAAACTCACGGGATGAAGCGCCGATCAAATGTCTGCGTTCCACGGTTCCACCCGAATTGCGCGCTCCCCGGCGGGGAAACGCGCCCCTCGCAGTGCTGTAACGGGCACGCCCGGCAGAGGTTCGCCTCTGCACTCTGCGGTGGTAGAAGCCGGGGTCATGGCAGGCTGCTTGCAGCACCCGGAAACCCGGGGCAGCCCTCTCTGCGGCATGAAAAGCGGGGCTTCAGTTTGTCCGCATCAATGTTTTGGACAGGATGAAACTACGCTGATTGTAGCACGCCGGAGCAAAAAAATCAAGGGATAGCGGCAGAAATATACTTTTTTATGCGTTCTGTTTCTCCGCGCTGCGCACAGCCAGCGCCTTGGCGGGCTTCATCAGCAGCACGCAGACACCGTTAAAGAGCACAGAGCCCACGATGAAGATGATAAAGAACTGCGGCAGATGGGCGGTCAGGGCGGGGATATCAATGCAGGCCACGGTCAGGTAGGCAAAGCCCACGTTGTTCAGCACCTTGGGTGCGTAGGGGTGCAGGATGATGAGGATGAACAGCACCACGGCCAGCGGCAGGATAAAGCCGAGGAAATCGCCCAGAACAGGGGTCAAGGCACTGATGGACAGCAGCGCCGCCACAGTGAGCACCAGACCCACAAGGCCGCCCAGCTCCACAGTGACAAGGCGATCCTTCACATCGCCCTCCAGCGTGAACATCATGATATTGCTCAGGAAGATCAGCCAGCTGTACTCTATGCCGGTCAGGTGGATGACGGCGTTTGCGATCAGGATCCAGACCAGCAGCATCAGGCGGAAGTAAAGCAGGAAACGCTTGGTTACGGTCTCGTTCATAGGGGTGTCCTCTCTTTCTCGTCTGTATTGACAAGTGTTTCTTTTCAAATATGCGAACATTTTGGCAAGTAATACTTGCTTCTAACGTGATAAGTATACAATACTTTCCAGTAAAAGACAATAGTTTGGCAAGTAAAAGTTGCATTGTATGTAAATTCGGTATGGCAGGGGAGCCGGAGATGCAGACCGAAGGGGTACTTCCCTGAGAGGGTTCTGTTCCTCGTCAAAACCGCAAAACTGTATTTTCTACAAGTACAGTTTTCAGGGCAATTTTGCAAAAGCTTACAAAAAACGTGATTTGAGGCGTCAAAATGCCTGAAAACACTTCCTCTTTTTTGCCGTATATGCTATAATGACAACTGTTCTCGTGCAAGAAACAGGAAAATGTACGTACTAGGCGTACAGCATAAGAGGAGTGTTACGATATGAAAACCTTGAAAGCGGTTGTAGCAAAATACAACCAGACCAGCCTGATCCTGCGCATCCTGATCGGCCTGGCAGTCGGTTCGGTGCTGGCGCTTGTTGCGCCGGGCGCGGGTTGGGTCGGCGAGCTGGGCAGCCTGTTCGTCGGTGCGCTGAAGGGCATTGCCCCGGTGCTGGTGTTCGTCATTGTGGCAAGCGCACTGGCACAGGGCTCGTCCAAGCTGGACCGCCGCTTCGGCACCGTGATCTGGCTGTATATGCTCACCACCTTTCTGGCGGCAGCCATTGCGGTCATCACCAGCTTTATGTTCCCGGTCAAGGTGGTACTGGCCGATGCGGCACAGTCCGATGTGATCCCGCAGGGCTTGGGTGAGGTGCTGAGCACCCTGCTGACTAACTTTGTGGCCAATCCCGTCAGCGCCCTGATGAACGGCAACTACATCGGCATCCTGTTCTGGGCCTGCATGTTCGGCATTGCCATGAAGAACATCGGCGCAGAGAGCACCAAGGTCTTTCTGGCAAACACCGCCGATGCTGTTTCCCAGATCGTGCGCTGGATCATCAATCTGGCACCCTTCGGCATCATGGGTCTGGTGTACACCAACGTTTCCGGCAACGGTCTGGCCATCTTTACCCAGTACGGCAAGCTGCTGGCGTTGCTGGTGGGCACCATGCTGTTCATGGCGCTGATCGTTTCCCCCTTTATCATGTTCGTTTACCTGCGCTGCAACCCGTACCCGCTGGTATTCCGCTGCCTGAAGGAATCCGGCCTGACCGCTTTCTTCACCCGCAGCTCTGCCGCCAACATCCCTGTGAATATGTCCCTGTGTGAAAAGCTGGGTCTGGACAAGGATATGTACTCCGTATCCATCCCGCTGGGCGCTACCATCAACATGGACGGTGCCGCCATCACCATTACCATCATGACGCTGGCAGCGGCCAATACGCTGGGCATTCAGGTGTCTTTGCCCGCCGCCATCGTGCTGAGCGCCATGAGCGCTCTGGGTGCCTGCGGCGCTTCCGGCGTGGCTGGCGGCTCCCTGCTGCTGATTCCCATGGCCTGCTCGCTGTTCGGCATCTCCAACGACATCGCCATGCAGATGGTGGGCGTGGGCTTCATCATCGGCGTGGTGCAGGACTCGGTGGAAACTGCCCTGAACTCTGCCGGTGACGTGGAATTTGCCGCCACCGCCGAGTATCACCAGTGGCTCAAGGAGGGCAAGCCCCTGCCGGTTTTCCTGAAGGGCTGATAGCATCATAGCACAAACAAAGCAGCCGCTGCACGAGAAAGTGCGGCGGCTGCTTTTTGCGTGGGACGATTTTGAATGCGCTCCGCGTTGCTTTGCGCATAATCAGCGGAAAGATTATTTTATATTTCGGAACACCGGAGCGTCTGCGGACGCTCCGGTGTTCCATTTTCACAGGTGGAGTCGTAACGAAAAACGGCAGTTGCAGCACCGCTTTCTGCGAAAGCGCGGCGCTGCGGGGTTACCCCCTCAGGCTCACTACGTTCGCCAGCTCCCCCAAGGGAGAGCTTAACTCCCTCAGTCATCTCGCTTTGCTCGATGCCAGCTCCCTCGGAGAGGGAGCCTCTGGTGAAACCGGAAGCTTTGCGTTTGAGCCGGAAACTGCACCGCCATGCCAAAGGCTCCCTCCCAGAGGGAGCTGGCAAAGCCGATAGGCTTTGCCTGAGGGAGTTCGTTCCAAGCTTCCTCCCGTGAAAACAGGGGAGCGGAACGTCCGCAGACGTTCCGCTCCCCAAATTTAAATCGTATTTCCGCTATTGATGTGCATAGCGAACGCGGCGCACATTTAAATGGTTTTACCCAAACAGCACCACAGCGTAGCTTACGCCGTCCTTTACCACATAAGCAACGCCCAGTTTGGTCTTGCCCTCTGCGGCTTTGGTCATGGTGTCAGTCTTACGACCGTCCGTCGGCAGAACAAAGATGATGTCCGAGGTGCCGTTGGATTCCAGATCTGTATCAATGTAAAAGCCCGGGACAAAGTCATTGTTGCCCATGCCGCCGCCGATGCCCTTGCCGATGCCCATGAGATCAAATGTATCAGCGTAACGACCAATTTTCATCTGTGCTTTTGCATCATTGCCGATATTACCCGTCCAGGAAAGCTCCGCTTTTTCCGTATTGACAGAGCAGGATCCTGGGTAGCTGGCGACCCAGTAGGCAACATAGTAAGCCTTTTCGCTCAGCTCCTCGCTGTAGTCCATATTCTCGAAATGTTCGCACAGCGCCTTTGCGCTTTCGGCGTTCGAGCGCTTAGGCCCCATCGGTGCGCCAACGCTGGCATCGCAGGCGGTGAACACGGTCAGTGCCATCAGGCCGACCAGCAGACAGGCCAGTAATTTCTTCCAGTTTTTCATAGAACGATGCTCCTTTCTGTTCCGGGGTCGTTACGGGTCTGCGTCCGCACGGACGCAGTTCTTTTTGCTTTCTTCTGCATCCATGATACCTTTTTTTAACAGGAAATGCAATCGTTTCGGCGTAAAAAAACAGGCTGCCGTGCAAAAAACACGGCAGCCTGCGGAAAAAGGCTTTATTTTGCGTACTCCACAGCGCGGCTCTCGCGGATGACGTTGACCTTGATCTGGCCGGGGTAATCCAGCGTATCCTCGATCTTTTTTGCGATAGCGCGTGCCAGCAGAATGACCTGATCGTCGCTGATGACGTCGGGCTTGACCAGAATGCGCACCTCGCGGCCTGCCTGTACGGCAAAGGCCTGCTCCACGCCCTCAAAGCTGGAAGAGATCTCCTCCAGATTTTCCAGGCGCTTGACATAGCTCTCCACGTTCTCGCGGCGGGCACCCGGGCGGGCGGCGCTGATGGCGTCGGCAGCCTGAATGATGAAGGCCAACGGGGTCTTGGGCTCCACGTCGCCGTGGTGTGCCTCAATGGCGTGGATGATCTGGGTGTTCTCCTTGTACTTGCGGCAGATGTCCACGCCGATCTGGACGTGGCTGCCCTCGATCTCGTGATCCAGTGCCTTGCCGATATCATGCAGCAGACCGGCGCGGCGCGCCATGGTAACGTTCACGCCCATCTCGCCTGCCAGCAGACCGGCCACCCAAGCCACTTCCATGCTGTGGGTCAGGGCGTTCTGGCCAAAGCTGGTGCGGTACTTCAGCCGGCCGATCAGCTTGATCAGGTCGGGGTGCAGGCCGTGGATGCCCAGCTCCATCACCGCACGCTCGCCCTCGCGCTTCATCTGCAGCTCCAGATCGTGGCGGCACTTTTCCACCGTCTCCTCAATGCGGGCGGGGTGGATACGGCCATCGCCGATCAGGCGCTCCAGCGTCATGCGGGCCACCTCGCGGCGGGTCTGGTCGAAGGAGGACAGGGTAATGGCCTCCGGGGTATCGTCGATGATCAGATCCACGCCGGTAGCGGTCTCCAGTGCGCGGATGTTGCGGCCCTCGCGGCCGATGATGCGGCCCTTCATCTCATCGCTGGGCAGCGGCACCACGCTGACGGTGGTCTCGCTGCAATGGTCGGCAGCGCAGCGGCTGACGGCCTGTCCGATGAGGTTGCGGGCGATGTTATCGCAGTTTTCCTTCAGGTCGGTCTCGTAGGCGGCAACGCGCACGGCCTTTTCGTGGGTCAGCTCCTCGTCCACCTTGTGCAGCAGCACTTCGCGGGCGTCCTCCTGGCTCAGGCCGGCCAGCGTTTCCAGACGCTCCATCTCCTTGGCGCGCAAAGCGTCGATCTCTGCCAGACGCTCCTCGGCCTCGGCAGCGCGCTTTTTCAGCTCTTCTTCCTTCTTTTCCAGCGCCTCGGTCTTGCGGTCCAGCGCTGTCTCCTTCTGGTCGATGCGGTTCTCCTGACGGCTGATCTCCGCACGGCGCTGCTTGATCTCCTTGTCGGCCTCTGCCTTCTGGGCATCGACCTCGGCTTTCAGACGGAAAGCCTCGTCCTTTGCTTCCAGAACCGCTTCCTTGCGCTTCTGGTCAGCGGTCTTGATCGCCTCGTTCACCAGCCGGGTAGCCTCGGCCTCGGCGCTGCCGATCTGGGCTTCGGCAGTCTTTTTACGGTTGTTGTAACCAATAAAATAGCCCGCAGCCACACCGACAACAGCAACGATCAAGGCCACGATCACTCCGATCGCGGTCATTGCGTTCACTCTCCTTTGTTTCAATTCAATGCAAAATTAAAAGCAGGAGACGCTGCGCAGCAGGACACGGGCAATGATATAGAAAGAGCTTTCAATGCAAAAAGTGACACCAAAACCATACGCACCACCCAAAACCGGCGGCACGGGCAAAAGCATACGGCTTTTCTCTTTACGGTTCCATTTTATATCAAACAGGCACGCTTTGCCTGAAACGGGTACAGGGTCACACTGAAACCTGCGTACAGCGTCTTTGATTCCATACTACTAAATATAGTACGAAACATTTGCCCGCTTGTCAAGAGGAAAACCCTGCCCGCAGAACATTTTGTGCAGAAAAACAAAAATAAGATGACTGAGGGGGTGCTCTCCTTCAAACCAAAAGGGCTGCCCCGGAGAACGGAGCAGCCCTTCTGGTTTATGATGAAAAGAAGAAAATGAAGGAGATGTCTTATTATTTGGCGGCTTTTTCGCCCTCCGGGAAGATGATCTTATTCACAAAGAAGAAGATGACCATGGAGATGCCGCCGTTGAGGACGGTGGTGCCGATGTTGTAGATGAAGTCCGGTACCAGCAGACCAGCCACTGCCACCCAGATGCAGTTGATGGAGTTGACGATGCAGGTAATGACGCAGAAGGCCAGCACATACCAGCCGATCTGTTTTGCCAGATTGCCCTTGCTGCGGAACACAAAGTTGCGCTGGATGGGGAAGTTGATGCACTCGCCGATGACCATGGCGATCATGTAGGCGCAGAAGTAGGGCAGGCCGCCGTGGGCGGCATCGTAGCCGAGGATGTTCCACTTGAAGGTCTCGCCGAACAGGGTGATGTCGATGCCCGGCCAGCCGAAATCCACCACCGGCAGGCTGGCAAAGGCCTTGGGCAGAAATTGCAGCAGCAGGTACTTGAACACGGTGATGAGGTTGGACACGATGACGAACAGACCGCCCTCGCGCACCCACTTGGCAGCGGCAGGGTGCTTTGCCGCGAAGTTATTCCAGAAATTCATAGCCTGCTTCCTTTCAGCTGTTTTTCAAGCGCTCTTCCATGCGGCTGTTCAGCACGAGGTTCTTCACGGCCTCAAAAATCACCCGCACAAGACCGATGATCCAGAAGCCCTGCAGCTCCATCACGATACCGTCCACCATGCCCATGCTGATGGCGCCGTTGGTCATTTTGGCCAGCGCACGCAGAGGCATATTGTACTGGAACAGGATGTTCAGGTCGGGCTTGCCCTTTTTGATGCTGCGGCGCAGCAGGGTGCCCAGCACGGCAGCCGCCAGCCAGCCGATGGGGCTGCGTCCGTGTCCCATCTCGCCCAGCGTCATGTTGCGGTCGATGTGCACCTTATTCTCCGGGATGGGACGGCCCAGCAGCGCTTCAAACTCCGCGTCCGGCACGTTCTGCACCTGCGCAGTGCGGTAATGCTCCAGATTTTTGCCCGCATAGGGGTCGGGTGCGCCGGTGCCCGCCACCGTGACAGCGGCAGTCAAGCGGATATCGGCGCTGGAAGCGCCCACCAGCAGCTGATAGCTGCCGCCCTCCACCTCCCAGCGGTCGGTCTTGACATTCCAGTAGCGGAACGCCTTGTCGTCCAGCGGGATGGTGACGGTCTTGCTCTCCCCGGCTTCCAGCTGCACCTTGGTAAAGCCCTTCAGCTCCTTGGCGGGGCGGAAAACTTTTGCATCCGGCTTTGCCACATACAGCTGCACCACCTCGGCACCGGCACAGCTGCCGGTGTTGGTGACAGTCAGGGTCACGCCGGTCTCGTCTGCTTTCAGGTCACTGTACGCAAAGCTGGTATAGCTCAGGCCGTAGCCGAAGGGGAAGGCGGTGGGCACACCGGCGGTGTCGTAGTAGCGGTAGCCCACATACAGACCCTCGCGGTACTCCACGGTGGGGCCGTCGCCGCCGAAATGCGCTTTTGCGGGGGTGTCGGCGTAGCTGCGCGCCCAAGTCTCAGCCAGCTTGCCGCAGGGGTTCTGCGCGCCGGTGAGCACCTCGACCAGTGCGCCTGCACCGGCCTGACCGCCCAAGCAGCCGTAGACCAGCGCCTTGCAGTCCTTGACCCAATCGCTTTCCAGCGAGGAGCCCGCACTCAGCAGCAGCACCACGTTGGGGTTCGCTGCCGCCACAGCGGCCAGCAGTTCCAGCTGGTTCTCTGCCAGCTTCATGTCGGCGCGGTCGATGCCCTCGCTCTCCTTGATCTCGTCCAGACCCATGCACAGCAACACCACATCGGCGTTCTTTGCCAGCAGCACCGCCTCGGCCTTCAGTGCCTCGTCGGGCTTGCCCTGCCGGTCAAAGCCCTTGGCGTAGCCGACGCTGTTCAGGCCGCTCTCGGCAAGGCAGTCCAAGAAGGAATCCACCTTGATGGAGTTGACGGCGCTGGAACCTGCACCCTGATAGCGGGGCGTCTGGGCAAAGTCGCCGATGACCGCCACCTTTTCCCCCTTTGCAAGGGGCAGCAGGCTGTTTTCGTTTTTCAGCAGCACGATGCTCTGGGCAGCAGCCCGGCGTGCCAGTGCGTGGTGGGCGTCGGCATCGAACTTGCCGGGTGCGGCGTCCACCGCCGCCTTGGTGGTGAACACCAGTTCCAGCAGCTCCTCCAGCCGGGCGTCCACGTCCGCTTCGGTGATCTTGCCGGTCTGCACCGCCTTCATCAGCTCCCGGATGGCATCCCCGCCGGGGGCAGGCATTTCCAGCGTAGAGCCGTTCTTTACGCCAAGGGCGTGGTCGTTGCTGCCGCCCCAGTCGGTGACCACCGCGCCGTCAAAGCCCCAGTCCCTGCGCAGGATATCCATAAGCAGGTGGGCGTTCTCGTTGGCGTAGGTGCCGTTGACAAGGTTATAGGCGGACATGATGGTCTTGGGCTGCGCCTCCTTGACCACCATCTCGAAGCCGGTCAGGTAAATTTCCCGCAGGGTGCGCTCGTCCACGATGGAATCCGAGGCCATGCGGCGCAGTTCCTGACTGTTCACGGCAAAGTGCTTGGGACAGGCGGCAATGCCGTTTTTCTGGATGCCGCGGACGTAGGCCGCTGCCATCTTGCCGGAAAGGTAGGGATCCTCCGAGAAATACTCGAAGTTGCGGCCGCACAGGGGGCTGCGCTTGATGTTCAGGCCGGGGCCCAGCAGCACCGACACCTGCTGCGCCGCAGCCTCCTCGCCCATGGCTGCGCCCACAGCCTCGCCCAGCGCGGGGTCCCAGCTGTTGGCAACGGTGGCCGAGGTAGGGAAGCAGGTGGCGGGCACACTGGGGTTCAGGCCCAGATGGTCAGCCGCGCCCGCCTGCTTGCGCACGCCGTTGGGGCCGTCCGACAGGGTAATGGCCGGGATGCCCTTGCCCGGCAGCGCCCGGGTGGTGAACACCGTGCCGCCGCTCAGCAGGGCGCATTTTTGTTCCAGGCTCAGGCTGTTGATGATATCTGTGTGTTTCATGGCATTTTCCTCTTTGCCTTTTCAAATCCAGAAAAGGCCCGCTGTTTTTACGCAGCGGGCCTTTGGTCTGGTTTCAGTTCAGGTGCTGCAAACGTTCAGAGCGTCTTGCCCTAGATCAGGCGTTGACTTCCTCTTCCTTGCGCTTTTTGTAGCCCTTGAGGGTCTTGACTTCCAGCGTCACGAACAGCAGAGCCACCAGAACATCGGCACCGATCAGGACGATCTGCCACTTTGCCATACCGGGGTTCAGGTTCTCCTCTGCGTATGCACGGCTGTTGACCACGGTGTAGAGGATGTTCTTTGCGGACTCGCGCAGGGCCTGCTTGCTGCTGTTGGTCAGCACGGTCACGGTGTTGAAGTCGTTGCCGGTGGTGCAGAGCATCAGGTCGTTGCCGTTGCGGACGCACTGGTCAGCAGTCATGTAGCCGGAGACGCCGAAGTAGTCTGTCTCGACGAAGCCCACGAAGCCCCACTCGCCGCGCAGGACGTTCTTCAGCAGCTCCTTGCAGCCGCCAGTCCAGCGGGTGCCGATGTAGTTGAAGGAAGACATGACCGCGTGGCAGTCTGCATCCTTGACGGAGATCTCGAAGGGCTTGAGGTAGATCTCGCGGATGGCCTGCTCGTTGGACCAAGTGCAGAGCATACCGCAGCGGTTGGTCTCCTGATCGTTCAGAGCAAAGTGCTTCATGAAGGCGTAGACGCCCTGCTCCTGAGAGCCCATGATGGCATTGGCAGCCATTGCGCCGGACAGCACGCCGTCCTCAGAGTAGTACTCGAAGTTACGGCCTGCGAAAGCGGAGCGGTGGATGTTCATAGCCGGTGCGTACCAGCCGGAAACGTCCATGTCGTCCGCCATCTTGCCGATGGAGGTGCCGAAGTCGTGTGCCAGATCGGTGTTCCAGGTAGCTGCGATCATCACAGCGGAGGGGAAGCCGATGGAGCCCTGCTGGGTGAAGTTGTTGTTGATGGAGGCGGGGCCGTCGCAGTCGATGGCCTGAACCTTACCAATAGAGGAAACGGCAACGGACTGGTAGCCGCCCAGAGCGATCAGGCTGTCCATATCGGATACGGTCAGCTGATCGAGGAAGGTATCCCACTGGGCGTCGTTGTAATCCACGCCCACCATGTCCTTCAGCTTCAGGCCGTTCTTGGCACCGGTGGTGGGAGCCACATCGTCGGCGTTGTTGAAGTCCTCGGGGTTCCAGTTGGAGTTGTTGTAGAAGGTTGCCTTAGCCTCTGCCGGCAGTTCAAAGTCTGCGGGAGCAGCGGTAGCCTCGGCGTAGTTCGCAAAGCCGTCGGCGCGGGACAGGTAGGTCACATTGCCCTCGGCAAAGTCGAACTTGTTGTCGGCGACCTCCACATCGCTCTCACGCTTGTTGGAAGCGTCGTAGACGATGTCGGAAGCCACGTTGTAGACCTTGGAGTCCAGAACGGTGTGGGAATCGGCGTTGATGCTGATGACGTAATCGCCCTTTTCCAGCACATAGCAGCCCTTGCCGTAGGTATCGTAGGAGGCCATATCCTCGGCCTTGAAGGTAACGGTGACGTTCTCGGAAGCACCGGGAGCCAGCTCGGAAGTCTTTGCAAAGCCGATCAGGTTTGCAGAAGCCTTCTCGATGCCGCCGTTGGTGTACGGAGGATTATAGTAGACCTCCACGACTTCCTTACCGGAGGCAGAACCGGTGTTGGTGACGGTGACATCCACAGTGATGGTGCCGTCAGCCTCGGTAACGCTGTTCAGGGTCTGGGTGAAGGTGGTGTAGCTCAGGCCACGGCCGAAGGGATACACCACAGTCTTGTCGTAGTCGATGAGGCCCTCTGCGGCAGCAGTCTCGTAGAACTTGTAGCCCACATAGATGCCCTCAACATAGTTGACAAAGGCGGGGATGGTATCAGCACCAAAGGAACTGGCCTTGAACTCGTCCATGTTGGTGTAGGTGAAGTTGCCAAAGTTGTTCGCGGTGGGGGTCTGGGTCAGGTCGTACACAAAGGTATCAATGGTACGGCCGGAGGGGTTCACATCACCGCAGAGGATGGAGCCCAGTGCGTTGAAGCCGCTCTGACCGGTGCCTGCGCACCAGACAACGCTCTTGATCTGGCTGTAATCCTTGACCCAGCCCAGCTCCATGGCGTTGGCGCCGTTGTAGACCACAACGACCTTATCAAAGTTCTTGCAGACCAGATCGATCATGTCCTTCTCGGTCTTGGACAGCTGCAGGTAGTGGTCGCCGGGCTCAAAGTCGTTGTAGCTGTGGCCTGCGTCGTAGGTGACCTGAGACACATCGGTGGGCAGGTCAGCACCTTCGCCGCCCACGCGGGTGATGACGACCATGGCGGTATCAGAGAAAGCCTTGGCGTTGTTCATCATCTCGTCGGTGTACTGTGCAGCCTCCGGCTCCGGCAGGGTCCAGTCCTGAGAGAACATGCCCACCTCCGGGCGGTCTGCACGGTAGGAGGTGTAGAAGTCGCTCAGCTCGGTGTTCAGCTCAAAGCCGGCATTCTTCAGGCCCTCCAGCAGGGTGACGGTGGGATAAGCATCGGACAGTGCACCGGAACCAGTGCCGCCGTAGCAGGGGTTGGTGGAAGCCCAGCCAAAGACGTTCAGCTTGCTGTTCTTGGCCATGGGCAGGGTGCCGTCGTTATCCAGCAGAACAATGCCCTCATCGGCAATGTTCTCGCACAGCTGGGTAGCGGATGCCACGTTCTCCTCGCTGACCTTGCCGCCGCCGGTGGCAAGGGTGACCATGGAGTACATGGGGCCGGTCAGGATCAGGTTCACGGTGATAGCCAGCGCCAGCACCATGCCCAGACCCGCCTGCCAGCGGATCAGATACTTTTTGGACTTGCTCTGCTTACGGCAGGCGATCATGACTGCGATCAGCAGAACTGCTACGACACCAAAGCCGATCAACTGCGATTTGATCGAGTTGAGAACCTTGATGACGTCATCCATATTGATGGACAACATAGTTTTCTCCTCCTTGTTTTGTCGAATCGGACAACGGCAGGGGACACCCCTGCCAGCTTGATTTTATGATACCAGAACTTGACGGAGAATTTTCAGTTTGTTCACAATCTGTCGTTTTGGGTACACAATTTGCAAAAGTTACAATAAGGTTTCAAATTTTATTGTGCTAATACACAAATATCACCGCATTGCATTTGTGCACCTTGCTAAATACAAAAAACGGCAGGGGATGCCTGCCGTAAAAATATTATTGCTTTTTGGGCAGCGGAAATAAGATCCGCAGGGTGCACCAGTTGTTTTCCCAGTGCAGCGTCATGCTGCCGCCGTGCTGCCCGACGGTGGTGCGGACGCTTTTCAGGTCCGACCCCTGCTGCGGCAGACCGTCCGCATCCAGTGCGGGGGCGGCCTCTGTATAATGCTCGAACCGCAGCATGGCAAAACCGCCCTGACTGTACACCGCCACCTTGATGAGCCGTTTTTCGGGGTCCGGTTCGGCGCGGACGGCGGCAATGGCGTTGTCCAGCGCCACGCCCACAATGGTGCACAGCTCCCGGATGGTGAGAAAGCCCAGCATCCTGCCGTCTGCTACGCTGGTGATGGTGATATTCTCCTGCTGGCATTCCATGGTCTTGGCGGTGAGCAGGGTATCCAGCACCGGGTTGCCGGTCTTGTTCTCGGCCTCGTACTGGCGGATATTCTGCTCCATGGCGGCAATGGCAGCGTTCTGCTTGGTCTGGTCCTGCTCCTCCCGGATGCGGGCAAGCTGGACTTTCAGCTCATGGTACCGCCGGTTGATGAGGTTGATGCCCTCCTTGCTGCGCTTGTACTGCTCGTACTGGCGGTGCAGTACCTCGTCCATGGCGGCAAGCTCGCTGTGCAAAGCGTTCTCCTGCAGCTGCTCGTGCTGCACAGATAAGATCAGCACGCCGGAAAAATCCACCAGAGTGCGGATGGAAAAAATGCTCATGTTGATCTCGCTGCCGGGCAGAAAGCCCAGATTGCTTACCGCAAAGGCAGTCAGCGCCAGCATGACCGCCGTCAGGGCGGCGCTGCCGCCGATCTGTAAGTGCCCGGCGGGCTGGGGACGGCGGTGCTGCAGATAGCACATGATGCCGAACAGCGTCCCATACACCAGCGCCAGCAGCAGCAAAGACAGCGGCTCCCATGGGCCGCGGGCGGGCCAGAGGGCGCAGTGCAGCTGCCACTCCACGCTGGCGGCAAGCTCTGCCAGAATAAACGCCCGGGCGCAGTGATACCCGGCCTCCAGCAGGGTGATGCTCCACACACCCCATAGATATAAGTAAGAAAGCCCGATGGCCGTTACCATGCAGGGGATCCAGAGCCCGCCGGGCACATCGCCCGTCAGTCCCAGAAAGGCCGACAGCACCGCCGCCCACAGCAGGGTGATGCCCCCGGTGACCGCCTTGGAAAAGCGGGGCGCAAGCGCCGGGGTGAACAGCAGCACCGCCAGACACTCGGCAAGGGCGGTGTACAGCCGGGGGATATCCGGCAGCGCGGTCATGAGCCTTCACCTCCGATGTAGTCGGTCAGTGCGGCAAGAAAAGCCTTGCGCTTGGGGCGGCTGACCTGCAACTCGCAGGGGCCCACCTGTACGGTGCTCTGCCGCAGCTCCCGCACCTGTGCCAGATTGACAAGGTAGCCGCTGTTGCACCGGGCAAAGGGGCAGTCTGCCAGCTTTTCCTCAAAGGCCTTGAGGGCGCCGGGGGCAGAAAAATCGCCCTCATCGGTGTAAAAGTGCACCCGGTGCCCCTCGCTTTCCAAGTAATAGATGCTTGCGGTGTCCAGCCGGCGCAGCCCGCCCTCCACCGGCACGGTCAGGTAGTGCTTTGCCCGCTTTTCCAGCCGGGCAACCGCCTTGAGCAGCTGCTGCGAAAAGGCAAAGTAGGGCACCGGCTTCAGCACATAGTCCAGCGCTCCCACCGAGTAGCCCCGGATGGCGTACTGCGCCATATTGGTGATGAAGATCAGGATGACGTCTGCATCCATCTGCCGGATGCGCTCTGCCGTGGTCATGCCATCCAGATGCTTCATCTCCACATCCAGAAAAATAATGTCGTAGACCGCGCGGTAATCCTCCAGAATATCCACGCCGTCCGCAAAGACCGTCACTTCAAATTCTGTCCCGTACTGCCGGGTATACCGCCGGACATACTCCTGCAATACCCCCTGCACCTCCGCGTCGTCCTCTACGATCGCCACCCGGATCATGACCGCACCTCCCTTACCACACCTTTGTGGAACTGTTACGGCTCTATTATAGCGCAATCCCGTCCGGTTTGCCAAGGGGCACTCCGCAACAAAGGGCAGGGCAGCCCACAGCTGACCACCGTGGACGTCAACCCCTACCAGCTGGGCATGGAGGCTGCCAGCCAGACCATCAACCACATCGAGAACCCGAACCTTCTGGCCACAAAGATCATCGTGCCGCACAAGCTCATCCCCCGGGAGAGCTGCTGCCCGCCGGAGGAGCAGCGCTAGAAAGTGCTTTTTCAGCAATACAGTGTCCGCTTCCGGGAGCTGCCGCGCAGCGCCTGATATGCCGCCCCCAGAGTAGACAGCGTAAAAAACGCTGCATCCTCCGGGGGTATTTTTATGCCCCAAACGGCACAAAAGAATGCCCGCCCACCTGTGGAAAACCACGGTGGGCGGGCATTTTATGGTTTATCGTTTGCGCGCTGTAAAAGCATTCAGAGGGCGGCGGTCTGGGGTACCAGCCGGAAGAGCATTACGGGCAGCGCGCTGTTTGCAAAATCCAGCGTAAAGATGATCGTTCCGCGCTCTGTTTCAAACGGCATCTCCGTCTGTGTGCCGTCCGGGGCAATGCGCACAAGCGTTTTGCCTTCCAGCAATCCGGCGGGCAGCGCGAGCCTTACCCGACCGGTGGGCTGCGTCAGGCTGCCTGCGGTTTCAAAGGCCACACTCAGGTATTCCCCGTTCGTCCGTGCGGTCACATCCTCCGCAGAAAGACTGCCGCTGTTAGCCCACGCCGTTGCCGCTTCGATCATTTCCAGCTGCGCGGCGTTTTCTGCCTGCCCGCACACGGGGCAGAAGGTCAGCGTTTCGCCTTCCGCAGTGCGGAAAGTAAACTTCCGGCAATCCGTGCTGCCAGTGTGCGCGCAGCCCTGCCGCAGACAACTGGCGCTCTGAGAGCCGGTTCCGTTCGGGGACCATGCACCGAACTGGTGCCCCAGCTGATCGGTCGGGTCTGCGGTGTAGCTGTCTTTGCAGCGGCTGCAGGTAAAAACAGTATAGCCGTCTGCTTCACAGGTGGGGGCTACGGTAACAGCCTGATAATCATGGTTCAGCGCGGGCAGTTCTGTATAGGTGGTATGGTCGCAGCGGGAGCAGGTTTCGTAAGCATCCCAGCCGATTTCCGTACAGGTGGGAGCTTGCGCTGCGTGCTGCCTCAGATCATGCTGTGCAGGCAGCTCCGCATAGGTGGTATAGTCGCAGCGGGAGCAGGTTTCGTAAGCGTTCCAGCCCTTTTCCGTACAGGTGGGGGCTTTTGCTGCGTGCTGCTCCAGAGCATGGTTCAGCGTGGGCAGTTCTTTGCGGGTGGTATAATCGCAGCGGGAGCAGGTGTCGTAAGCATCCCAGCCCTTTTCCGTGCAGGTGGGGGCTTTTGCTTCGTGGTGCTCTAAATCATGTTTTAGCGCGGGGATTGCTCGAAAAGTGGTATAGTAGCAGCGGGGACAGGTGTCGAAAGCGTCCCAGCCGGGTTTCGTACAGGTGGGGGCTTGCGCATCATAATGCACCAGAGCATGATTATTTAGGTTTCTTTTGCCGTATTTCCCACCACACGCCTCACAGACCGCTTTGGTGGTGCAGGTTGCTGTGCCACCGGTACAGCTTGCGGTACCATTTAAGCCGCAGCGCAAGCAAATGATGCGGTGCGTGCCGTTGCCAAGGGAGGCGTTCGCCGGAGTTTTCCATTTGTGACCGAGAATGCCGTATTCCGCGCCGCATTTTTCACAGGTTTTGCCTGTGGTGCAGGTGGGCGTTTCGGTGCCGCCGGTATGGTCCGAAAGATCTCCATAAACAATGCTGTTCTTCCTGCCGCAGACTGAGCATTTTATATGGATCCTATGCTTGGTTGAATCAACTTTTGTATATCCGAGGATCTCATAGTTTCTTTGTTGCATACAGACGAAGCAGTACGTATAGATAGAATCTGCCGCTTTAACGTTTAACACGATCCCCGGTATCAGGCACACCATTGCCAGCACCGTCAAACACCGGATCAGCCATTTTTTCATGTTGCTCCCTCCTTATCATCAAACCTTGTTATCCTTTCAGATCAAACTGCACGGACAGCGATGCAAGCACGGCATCTACCACCTTCCGCGCCTCGGCAAGCATATCGATCTCCGCCACAAAAGCGATGACCTGCTCGCGCTCCTGCGCGGGGACCTGCAGCGCACTCAGGCTCATGCTCAGATAGCGCCGTATTTTGCGTTCCAGCGTAAAGTAGGGGTCGCACCGCCGTGCCATGTAGCCGCGCATCATGCCAGCCGTGCCCAACTCCATCTCGTAGAAGTCGCACTCGGCGCACCCGGGCAGATACGCGCTGAACGCCGCCTGCAGCTCCGCCGTGGTGCTGCGGTGGATGATCTCCGCCGTGGCGGGGAAGGTGTACGCTTCCACATAGATATCCCGCAGGTTCTCGCTCAGCTCGGTCACCGCCAGCTGCAAAGCCGTTTCCACCGCGTAGAGGTACACCGGCGAGGGGGCGTTTGCCGCCAGCGGCCTTACCGCGCCGAACTGCCTGCTGAACATCATGCCGATCAGCTCGGTCAGCACGCCGTCCTTTGTGCGGAAAATATTCTGGAACGACCCAGCGGAAACATCTGCTTCCTTTAAAATTTCTGCCACCTTGGTGTTCGTGTAGCCTTTTTCCAGAAAAAGCCGGACACAGGCGGTCAGGATCCGCCGTTTTGCTTCTTTGCTGTCGTATCTGCGCGCCATTGGGAATCGTCCTTTTCTATGATTGGTTTCTGACCCAATTATATATTGATTTGAGAATTGCGTCAAGTAAACTTTTAAGGGCGTATTTTGGGCAGTTTGACGAGGGAGAGCTTTCTGCATCTGTGCAAAGGTGCGCAGCCGGGCAAAACAAAGCGCAATGGACCTTGCTGTTATCCGCTGCCGCAGCCAAACAGTTCGCGGCAGCAAAAAAGAGGCCACCGATCGGGGTGACCTCTTTTCAGCGTATTTTCAGCGTAAATCCCGCAGCAGGCGAACCCACCATCTCCATGACGGCTCTTTTGGAGTTGCTCTTTGCGTAAGATTGCAAGATAAATCTTATTTCTGACAGAAAGGGCCGAACCCGTGCAACGAGTCCGGCCCTTTCTGTGCCTTGGTTGGATCTTAAGCAAAGTTATGGTAAATGAAGAAGTTGGCTTTGGGAGTTTACAGCAGGCTCAGTGCTTCCTCGTCTGCCACAAGGATGCAGTCCGGATGCAGCTGCAGGATGCTGCCGGGGCAGGCAGGGGTCACAGGGCCGGTCACGGCGTCCTTGACGGCCTGTGCCTTGGCTTTACCGTTGGCTACCACCAACACCTTGCGTGCCTGCATGATGGTCTTGATGCCCATGGTGTATGCCTGTTTGGGGACAAGGTTCTCGTTGCCGTCAAAGAAGCGCTTGTTGGCTTCGATGGTAGTGGGCGCAAGGTCGATGCAGTGGGTCTCCAGCTCAAAGGCTTCGCCCGGCTCATTGAAGCCGATATGACCATTGGGGCCGATGCCCAGCAGCTGCAGGTCGATGCCGCCCAGCTTGTGGATGATACCGTTGTAACGGGCACACTCGGCGGCGGTGTCCAGATTGGTGCCGTCCGGCAGGTTGGTCTTGGCCGGGTCGATATTCACCTTGCTGAACAGGTTCTCGTTCATGAAATACCAGTAGCTCTGGGGATGCTCCTTGGGCAGGCCGCGGTACTCGTCCAGATTGACAGTAGTGACCTCGGAGAAATCCAAATCGCCTTTGTTGTACCAGTCCACCAGTTGGGCATAAGTGCCCACCGGGGTGCCGCCGGTGGCAAGACCCAGTACACAGTCCGGCTTCATGATGACCTGTGCGGAGATGATGTTGGCCGCTTTGCGGGACATATCCTGATAATCTTTTGCGCGGATGATCTTCATAATAATGCTCCTTTTATAGTACTGTTACGCCTGCGTTCCGGCAGGCCTGTAAAAATTCTACGGGCAGCTTTCCGTCCGAGATCACAATATCAATATCGGACAGCTCGCAGATGTGGAACGTACTTTTCAGTCCGATCTTGGAGGAATCCAGCAGCACGGCTTTCTGCTCACAGTCACAGCGGCGGAGCACGGTCTGCTTGAGCCGTGCTTCATCCTCCACGCCGCAGGTAAAACCGGTTTCCGGGCTGTAACTGGTCACGCCCAGCAGCAGCAGATCAAAGTTGATGCCCTCCATCGTCTGGATGCTCTGTGCACCGCAGACGCTCAGGCTGAACCGGTTCAGTCTGCCGCCCGGCAGGGATACATTGGGCTTTTCCAGCTTTGCCAGCTCCATGGCGCAGCTCAGGCCGCTGGTGTAGATGAGCATGGGCTGATCCGGGATGCACCGGGCCACTGCTGTGGCGGTGCTGCCGGAATCCAGAAACAGGGTGGTGTTGGGGCGCAGCAGAGCAGCGGCTTTTTCGGCAATGATCTGCTTTGCTTCGGCATTGCGGGCGGCACGGCGGCTCAGCAGGTCGTCTGTGCCTACCACCTGCTCCACCGACTTGACACCGCCATGCACCCGCACCACACGGCGGGCTTCATCCAGTGCTTTCAGGTCGGTGCGCAGGGTCATTTCCGAAACGGAAGGGAAAGCTTCCTTGAGCTGGGCAAAGCTAATGCTGCCTTTGCGGTTCACCAGCTCCACGATTTGATTGCGGCGTTGTTCCATGGGGGATTCCTCCTGTCTGCGTTTGTCCTGTCCCATGGCACGTTCTGCTTAGTCCTCCGGGTTGAAGTTTGCCAGCAGATATTCCTCTGCTTCCGGGCACCACAGGCCGTTGTGGGCATCCACGATGTCAGCCAGTGCGGTATAGCGGGGGTCGTTGTCCTGTTCGCCCTTGGCACGCAGATCGGTCAGGGCGATGAGGGGCATGGTCAGGTGGGTGTAGATCAGCTTTTTGCCGCCGGGGATCTTGGGCAGGTTGAGGGTGGTCTCAGCAGCGGCGTTCAGACCGCCGATGTGGGTGACCATCACAGCCGGATCGATGCGCTTAGCGGCGGTCAGTTCCAGCGACTCGATCATGTCGGCGGTATTACCGCCGGTGGTGCCCATGACATGGGTAGAATTGTAGTGCACATCGTAGAAGTTCATCTTGGCGCTGAACTGCTTGTCGGTGGGGCCTGCAAAGAAGTTCAGGCAGCCGTCACGACCCAGTACAGCACTGGACAGCTCCACCACCGGCGCGATGGGGGCGTAGCAGAACACATCATCAAAGCCGGTACCGCCGGTCAGCTTCCGCAGCTCGGCAGCGGGGTCTGCCATGTTGGCGGTATTGACGAAGTACAGGTCGATGCCGTCCTTCTCCTTGACCTCCTTCGGGGGGAAGAGGGACTCCGCACGGGCCAGACGATCCTCGTTGATATCGGTGACCACCACCATGCCGGGGCGCACATCACGGTGCAGTGCGTAGGTCAGAGCACCCAGGCCCATGGGGCCTGCACCGGCCAGAATCGCCAGCTTGCCACCCTTCTTGATGCCCATATCGTGATGGTACACACCCATCTTGGTGTGGTAGGCGGCGTTGAAAGCACCGATGGAGCAGCTCATAGGCTCGGCCAGAGAAGCCTCGTAGTAAGCACGGCCCTTGTACTCCAGCAGGCAGCCCAGTTCCATGACCTCGGCAGGGATGATGCAGTAGGTGGCGTCGCCGCCGAAGAACTCGTAGGAGTAGCCGGGGCTCCACATGGTGCCCTTGTAGTTCAGGGCGGGCTGCAGGGTGAACTTCATGCCGGGCTTGAACTTGTCCTGATGCGCCTTGCCCACCTTGACGATATCACCGGCGAACTCGTGACCCATGATGGCGGGGTGCTCGGCTACATCCGGATGCACACGCTTGTGCGCAGTGCCTCCATCAGCCGGGGCGTTTCGATCAGCTGCCCGCTGACATTCTGCATGACCTCCACCGGGACGCCGTTCCCGTCATCCGGGGCCAGCAGCACCAGTGCCCCCAGCACGATGCGCCCCGGCTCATAGACCGGCGGCTGTGCCTGCAGATAGCCCAAGCGGCAGTCCTTTACCGCACTTGTCCTGCAATGGAGCAGCAGGGCATACAGGGATTTGATGTAGGTATCGCCCAGCGTTTCACGGCGGCGAAGCTGCTGCTCCACCAGCCGGGCGTCCGCTTCCTGCGGGCAGAACAGCTGCGCCGCTGCATGGATGAGGGCAGCGCGGCTGCCGGGAACCTTGACGGGCTGGATGGTCAGATGTTCCAGCAGCCCGGTCATGGACCGGGTCAGGCGCGCATAATACTGCAACTTGGAGCCTGCACAGGCTGTATCCTGCACGGGCTGCACCGCCGGTTCCGGTTCTGCGCGGTTCTGGCTGTACCGCGTGATAGCGTCCTTCAGCACGGCACGGTCTGGCTCCAGCAGGGAAGGGCTGATGCACACCGCCGGGTAATCCAGTTCCAGCGGCACGGTGGAGATAATGAAGTCGATTTTTCTCCGACGCAGGTCGGCAGTGTTCAGCTCCCGCACCGAGCAGCACCCCTCTACCTGCAAAGAGGGAAACTCGTTTCCCAGCCGGGAAGCCAGAAAGCGGCTGGAACCCATGCCCAGCGGACAGGCCACTACCACCCGCAGCCGCAGCCGGAACATGGCATTCTATTCCAGCACTGCGCCAAAGTGCATGGCAAGGTAGGCCGCTTCGTCGTCCGAGATGGCGGGCAGAACGAATTGCTGCTGCACCGCATCACAGGCGGCGCGGGTGGCTTTCCACAGGCCGGGGTAGGCGGTGCGGATGGTGTCCAGCTGGGGGTTTTCGGTACGAATGTTCTGCTCCACCCGCAGCAGCATGGGGCGCAGGTGGCAGTACAGGTCATCCCGCAGGGAGGTGTAACCGGAAAGGTCTGTGTGCAGCGCCTTTTCCATTTCCCGGATAAGGGCGGCTTCCAGATTCCGCAGTTCCATCTCCTGCGCACTGCCCCAAGGATCCTCTGCGCCCAGATAAGCAGCGAGATAAAGTTCCAGATACTGCGCTTCCTCAGGCGGCAGGGTCAGCCCGAAGGCGCGGTTCAGCGCCGCCACCAGCCGGGCAGCATGATTGCCCGCCGGGCGCAGCCCTCTGGGGGCGCTGCCCTTGTCGCCGCCCTGCCGCAGCTGCTGAATGGTCAGGGTGCAATGGATCGCCAGCGCCAGAAAGCCTGCATCCGGCAGATGGAGCTGTTCTTCCTGTTCAAACTGCTGCAAAGCCGCCCAGACCTTTTCGGCCGTTTTTGTATCCAGCAGGGTCGAGAAGATCTCGTTTTCCGGCATCCGTCCGCAGAGCACCTCTGCCAGTTCCTTTTCCGGCATACTGCTGCGCAACAGGGCAGACACCACCCTCCGGTAGGAAGAAGCATCCCCCTGCAGCCAGACCCCCACGCCGGGGCGGCGGAACATCTCCACCCGGTAGGGGTGTAGCTTGGTCTCAAGTTCATCCAAGTCTGCAGACAGCGTGCTTTCCGAAACGCCAAGCGCCCGTGCCAGTACCGCTGTTTTGCAGGGCTCCTGCTCGCTGAGCAGCCTTGTCAAAAGCTGCTGCCGCCGCTCTGCGCGGGAAAGTTCTTTCCTGTCGCCGCTGTTCAGCTGGGTGCGCAGTGCGTCTCGCCGCTCCGGCGCTTCATCCAGCAGCAGACCCTTGCCGGGATTCCGCACAAAATGCGCCCCGGCAGCCTGCATCCACTGCTCCACAGCGGGCAGCTCCCGCAGCACGGTGCGGCGGCTGACCCCGATGCTTTCAGCCAGCGCCGCCGCCGTCACCCAGCCCTGCGGAAGGCTGAGCAGCTGCTCGATCAGCTTCCGTGCATTTGCCGACAGTTCCTCACGATACACCGCACCCATGTTGCTTCTCTCCTTTTCCCAAAAGTTACCCATTGCTTCTATTGTAGCATAGTGCCACCCCGTCTGCCAGCCCCCAACGCAGAAAAGAAGTTGTGTGTTTTTTGTCACCATTGCCCGGTGACAAAAGCTTCCTTGTTCCCGTCTTGTATCCCGGCGCATCAGCAAATATGCACAAATCACCCGCGCATCCATTGGAAATGTTGCCGTATCAGCCCACTGGTGTCACCATCCTCCGGTGACAACCCCACCGCTTGTCACCATTGAAATCCGGCGCAGTATCGGCTAGAATAGTGCCAGAACGAAACGAAAGCTCCTCCGAACAACCGTCCGCAGGCCGCAGCTCCCATGCCACAGGAGCTGCACCGCCTGCCTTTCAAGTGAAAAAGGAGAGCTACAAATGAAAAACGCTGTTTCCCGCTTTGGCAAGTTCCTCAGCGGCATGGTCATGCCGAATATCGGCGCATTCATCGCGTGGGGCTTCCTCACTGCTCTGTTCATTGAAGCGGGCTGGTTCCCCAACGAAAAGCTGGCCAGCATGGTCTCCCCGATGCTGACCTACCTGCTGCCCATCCTCATTGCAGGGCAGGGCGGCAAGATGATTGCAGGCGACCGCGGCCGTGTCATCGCCGCCATCGCCGTGGTGGGCTGCATCTGCGGCTCGGACTACACCATGCTGATGGGCGCCATGGTCATGGGCCCTCTGGCCGGCTGGGTCATCAAGCAGTTCGATAAGAAGGTGGAAGGCCATATCCCCGCCGGTTTCGAGATGCTAATCAACAACTTCTCCATCGGCATTCTGGGTATGCTGCTGGCCATCCTCGGCTACTACGTCATCGGCCCGTTCATGACCGCCATCCTCACTGTGCTGACCGCCGGTGTGGACTTCCTTGTGGCACACAGCCTGCTGCCGCTGGTGTCCATCTTTATTGAGCCTGCCAAGGTATTGTTCCTGAACAACGCCATCAACCACGGCATCTTCAGCCCCATCGGTGCAAGTCAGGCTGCTGAGACCGGTCGTTCCATCATGTATATGCTGGAAGCCAACCCCGGTCCCGGTCTTGGTGTCCTGCTGGCCTACTGCTTCTTCTGCAAGGACGACACCACCCGCCAGTCCGCTCCCGGTGCTGTCATCATCCACCTGCTGGGCGGCATCCACGAGATCTACTTCCCCTACATCCTGATGAATCCCGTGATCATCATCGCCCCCATCGTGGGCAACTTCTGTGCCATCCTGTTCTACTCTATGACCGGTGCAGGTCTGTCCGGTCCTGCTTCTCCCGGTTCCATCATCGCCTACATGGCAATGGCTCCCCGGGATTCCATTCTCACCGTTCTGCTTGGCGTTGTCATCGCCGGTGCTGTTTCCTTTGTTCTGTCCTCGGTCATTCTGAAAGCGACCTCCGGTCACACCAAGAGCCTGACCGACGCCCAGAACGAAATGAAGGAGATGAAGGCACAGGCTAAGGGCGAGATCCCCGAGCCTACTGCCGTAAATGTCGGCCAGATCCGCAAGATCGTCTTTGCCTGCGATGCCGGTATGGGTTCCAGCGCCATGGGTGCTACCAAGTTCCACAACCGCATTAAGGCGGAGCGCCCCGACTTGACCGTGACCAACTCCAGCGTGGATACCATCCCCGCCGACGCGGACGTAGTGGTCTGCCAGCGCGTTCTGGCTGACCGCGCCGCCAAGTGCGCCCCGCAGGCACAGCTTGTTACATTGGATAACTTCCTTGCAGATCCGCATCTGGACGCATTGTACAACGCACTGACCTCCACTTCCCCGGCACTGGATGCCAAGGCCGAAGCTGCCGCCAACGAGGAGATCGTATCCGACCTGCGCAATGCAGCCGTAGCCCCTCTGGCGGCTGCCGTGACCGAGGCTTCCAAAGCCAACGGTTCCGTGATGAAGATCCAGGCGGAGGACATCCAGCTGGGTCTGCCCTCCGTCACCAAGGAGGAGGCCATCCGTGCCGCCGGTGCGCTGCTGGCAAAGCGGGGCTATGTGGATGACAGTTACGCCGATGCCATGGTGGAGCGCGAAAAGCTGGTGAGCACCTACATGGGCATGGGCGTAGCCATTCCCCACGGCACCAGCCAGAAGAAGGGCACCGTTAAAAAGTCCGGCGTTGTCCTGCTGCAATATCCGCAGGGCGTGGACTTCGGCGATGAAAAAGCCTACCTCGTGTTCGGCATTGCCGGTGTCGGCAACGACCATCTTGACCTGCTGGGCAATGTCTGCGAGATCCTTGAAGACGAGGATGCGCTGGAACAGCTCAAGACCACTTCCGATATGAACTATGTGCTGGAGCACTTACAATAACGATTCCAAAAAGGAGAGATTTTTATGAAGAGCATCGATATCACCATTCAGGACAAAGAAGGTCTGCACGCCCGTCCCGCCGGTATCCTGAGCAAAGCTGCCAAAGGCTTTGAGAGCAAAGTCACTATGACTAAGAACGGCAAAGTCGCCGACATGAAGAAGATCTTTGCCGTAATGGGTCTGGCCGTGAAGTGCGGCGAGACCGTGACCATCGCCGCCGATGGCCCGGACGAGGATGCCGCCATCGAAGAATTGACCAAGCTGTGCAAGGACGCATGACTTCTCCCTCCGTCTATGACCATTCTGCATAAATACTGCTGACGCAAAACCGCTCCGGGCAGAACGTTCGGAGCGGTTTTACTGTCAGTATGCGTTTTTCATCACCGTGTTTTCCAGAAAGCTGAAAAACACATCGTATTCATTTGGGGTCAGCATTTTGGGAGAACTCATGATCACAAGATCATGCCCGTGGTTTCCCACATGATAGGGTGGATGAGTGTGAGAATAGGGGTTTTCCAAAACCCTCTTGACGAATTTCACATACAGTAGTATTTTTCCTGTAAATCCCACCGTCTTTGTGGATTGGTTTGAAACCACCCACAAAATGTGGTCGTGTTCATTTTGAACACAGGCACAGAAAGTGGTCGGTTATCACCGTGAGACCCACCACTTCCGTGAGGAAAAGTCCACGAAAGAACTTACCGTCCCGCAACACACCCGATTCATTTTGCCGCTTACTTCACCCGACAAAATCCATCGCTGCGCTGCGTGGGCGGTATTTTTCTTTTATGGTCACTTGTCGGGGCGGAGGCCCCTCCATCTTGCTAACGCAAGACCGTTCGGTCGCTCAAAAGCCCCACTGGGGCTTTTGTTGCTGCGCAAACGCGGCATTTTGCTTTCCGAAGAAACAAAAAATCCGAACCCTTCTCCTATTGAGAAAAGGTTCGGATTTTCATTATTTGGTGCGATGGAAGGGACTCGAACCCCCGGCCTACTGATTCGTAGCGCACGCCGGGCGATTCCCTCAATTTTTGGAAGTTACGTCTTAACGTCATTTCTTTGCGACACATCGCAGGTTTTGAACTTTGAGTTTCTGCACCCTTTGTCCGATTTTGCAACGATTTGCACCCTTTGCACGTTTTGAAACCGTGCAAAAACCGTGCAGAAACCGTGCACTTACTCCCGGACAAACTAAAAACCACTTCATCCGACAACGACTTGACGGCATTGGTTTGAGTGACCGCACACCAAAAATCAAGTCTTGGAGGATACTATTATGACAAAATTGCTTTCCTGCCGCTACAACATGGACGCCAACCGGGTGGAAGCCCGGTTCGAGGATGGCACCACTCTTGCCATCGACTGCATCGCCGTGGAGGACGAGTACGGCACCACCCCGGCACAGCGGGCAGAGCTGGACTGGCTGCTGTGGAACAAACCCTTGGAGTATGCACAGATGGTGCTGAGAGGGGAGATGGAGCACTATCTGTCGCTTGGCTGCGACCATGGCAGACTGGAAGATTGAATCTTAGAAAACGTGCGGCATAAATGCTAATCGCGCGGCGCGCGTTTTTATCGCTGATTTTTATTCAGGCAACATTGCACGCGTGCATTCCAGCGTGCGATTCCACTTTTCCGAAATTCAATCGTATTACAGTTTATTTTTACAAGTTCCAACTTTCACGTCGCACCTTCCCACGCATGAAGAATGCACGCCCGTGCGATCTTTGTTCGCGGTTTATTCGCGGTCAGCCGGATTTATTCGCGCTTTGTTCGCGCGATTGCGCGTTTTCAGCGTAAATTCAGCGTAAACCATGCCAAGTCAGCGTATTTTCAGCGTAAATCCCGGGAAGTCAGCGTAAATAACCATTTACCATATATAATAATGCCCGCCCACCTGTGGAAAGCCACAGTGGGCGGGCATTCTGCGTTTTCAGATGGACTGGAACCCTTTGCCGATGATCTCGCTTGAGTTGACAATGGTCAGAAAGGCCTCCGGGTCCTCCCGGCGCAGGAAATCCCGCAGCAGCCCTGCCTGCCGCCGGGTCAGCGCCACCATAATCATGGTGCGGGGCTCGCCGGTGTACACGCCGGTGGCGTTCTGCTGGGTCGCTGTGCGTCCCAGTGTTTCCGTAACGAAATGCCGGATGGGCTCCGGCCTTGTGGTAATAACGGTACACACCTTGCGGAGATTCAGGCTCTCGATGGCTGTATCCACGATGGTGCTGCGCCCGATGAGTCCCAGCACGCAGTACATCCCGGTCTGCGGGCCGTAGAGGTAAGCCGCAAACAGCACTGTGCCGATATCGCTGAGCAGCAGAGCCCTGCCGATCTCCACCTTGATGTACTTGTGCAGGATCATCGCCACGATCTCGGTGCCGCCGGTGGATGCCCCGATGTTGAATACGATGCCGCTGGCAATGGCAGGCAGCGCCACCGCAAAGCACAGCTCCAGCAAAGTATCATCCGTCAAAGGCTGCGACACGGGAAACATCTTTTCGCACATACTGGAATAAAAGCTGAGCATGAAGGAGGAGTACAGTGTCCAACCCATGGTCTTTATGCCCAGAAAGACGCAGCCCAGCACATCCAGCACCGCATTGGTGATCCACATAAAGGTGCTGACGCTCAGAGCCGGAAAGCAGGTGGCCAGAACGATGGAAAGACCGGTGGTGCCGCCAAATACAAAGTGGTTGGGCGCACAGTAAAAGTTCAGTGCTACTGCATAGATGATAAGTCCCAGATTCAGCAGTAGAAAAAAGCGTGCGCCGCTCCACAGCTGTGCCGGAGTCAGGTTTTTGCGCAGACCGTTCTTGATCGCTTCCATCTCAGTCCAGATGCTCCTTTACATCCATCAGCTGGGTGATGATGCAGTCTGCGGCGGACTGGTCCAGCGGCTCGCCGTGGCGGGGCTTCAGTGCCAGCACCTTCAGCCCTGCCGCCTTTGCGGAGGCAATACCTGTGGGAGAATCCTCCACCGCAATAGCCTTGTCTGCCGTCAGCCCCAGTGCCTTCAGCGCCTTGAGATAGATATCCGGTGCAGGCTTATGGGCGGCGCAGTCCTCGCCGCTGAAGGCGAAATCCACCATGGCTTTCAAGCCGCCCTCCGTGAGCATCTTCATGATATCCGGTGCTGCGCTGGAGGACGCCACCGCCACCTTCAGCCCCCGGCTGCGCAGCGCATTCATCAGCGGCTCTGCCTGCGGGTCGGTAAGCTTGCCGTAGGGGGTGGGGCGAGCCTTGCGGTACTCCCGGTAAGCCATCAGCATCTCCTGACGGCGCACAGGGTCGTTGGGGACAATGGCTTCCCAGATGGCTTTTTCGTTGGAGCCGATGAAGTTGCCCTCCGGGATGGGGATGCCGTTTTCCAGCAGAAAGTTTTTACGGCGGTTCTCGTAGTAATATTCCGTATCTGCCAGCACCCCATCCATATCAAAAATCACTGCTTCAATCATTCTTCATTTCCCTCTTCATCAAAAAAGGGGAGGGGCAAGCCCCTCCCCCAAGCATGGGTCTATTGATCCCAGTCGATCGCTTAGTACTCCAGCTTCCACATATAGCGGCGCAGGGTCAGCGGATGCTGACGGACGTAGGACAGCTCCTCAGCATAGACGCGGAACACGGCGGTGTGCATCATCGGGTTGAAGTAGGTGATAACGCTGCTGTCCACAGCATTGCCCAGACCGTAATCCTTTGCATCCACAACAGTGGTCAGAGCATCGAAGCGGTGCAGGAAGGTCAGTGCGCGGGCATCCACGGGACGGGTCTTGCCGTCGTTCATCAGCAGGATGAAGGGCACGTCCTTGTCCACGATCTCGAAGGGGCCGTGGAAGAACTCGCCGCTGTGGAAGGAGCCGGAGTTGACCCACTGCATCTCCATCATCAGGCAGATGGAGGTGGAGTAAGCGACCTCCATGGAAGCGCCGCTGGACATGACGTAGACGACGGGAGCGTCCTTGTACTTCTCAGCGAACTCCTTGGCAGACTTGCGGGCAGAGTTGGCAGCGTTCTCGGCAGCCTCGAACACGTTGGTCAGGCCCTCGATCATCTTGTCGTACTTGTCGAAGCCTTCCACCTGCTGCAGGATCTCCACAGCCAGTGCCAGAACGTAGCCCATCTTCTCCAGCTTGGCGGCGTAGTTTGCCTCAAAGCCGTGAACGATGGTGTAGTCAGCTTCCTTGGTCAGGGCAGAACCGGCAGCGTGGGTAACGCTGACAACGGTTGCACCGGCAGCCTTTGCCACGCTGTTGGCCTTGACGGTCTCAGGGGTGCTGCCGCCCAGAGAAGCGGTGATGACCACGGTGGTGTCGCCCAGCCAATCGGGGGTATCGTAGTTGAACTCGTTGGCGGTGTAGTGTGCCACACGCAGCTTCTTGCTGCAGTTTGCCAGGAAGTACTTTGCGGGGTACAGCTCTGCCTTGGAAGCACCGCAGCCAACAAAGGCCACGTTCTCCACGTTGTGCTTTGCCACGATGTCTGCCACGATGGACTTGACGTTTGCCAGATCAATGTTATACATAATGCAATCCTCCAAATTATTTTTCTTTTTGTTCTGATGAATCACAAATTACAGGCGTACGGATATCTATGTAAGCCGGAAACCCGGTTACACCAACAGACCAAGGGCGTTGATGGCAACACCGCCCACGATGCAGATGCCCAGCAGCCAGCCGGTCTTGACCTTTTTGCGGATCAGGGTGTACATCAGCATCACGATGCCAAGGTTCAGAAGGTTCGGCAGAATGCTGTTCAGCACATCCTGCAGCACCAGACCGGTGCTTGCGAAGGTAATGGGGGTAGTCAAACCCACCATGCTTGCCACCATGGCACCAATGACCATCAGGCCTACGATGCCGCAGACGTACATCAACTTGTCCATCATGCCGCCGTTGAGCTTGGTCAGGTACTTGCTGCCCATGGTGTAGCCCAGCTTACCGGCAAACCATGTGACCAGCACAGAGGGGACGATGGAGATGATCATAGCCAGAATGGGGCCCAGAACGCTGCCCTGCTGTGCCAGAGAGATGCCCAGACCAAAAGCGATCAGGCGGACAGTGCCCTGGAAGAAGGAGTCGCCCACGCCGGACAGGGGGCCCATCAGCGAGGTCTTGACGGCGTTGATGGTCTCCGGGTTGAAGTTCTCACGGTCGGCGGCGTACTGCTCCTCCATGGAAGCAGCCAGACCCAGCGTAAAGGCACTGGTCTGGGGGGTGCAGTTGTAGAACGCCATCTCACGCTCGTAGGCTTCCTTTTTGTGCGCCAGCTGCTCGGGGTCGTTCTCGTCGGGGTACAGCTCGTCCAGCGTGGGAGCGATGCCGTACAAAAAGCCCATGTTCATCTGACGTTCGTAGTTCCAGGAGGCCTGAATGTTCAGGGAGCGCCACATGAACTGGAAGTATTTCTTGAAGTCGCTGCGCTTTGCAGTCTTGGTTGCGTTGCTCATTTCAGCTTCCTCCTATCAAAGATCGTCGTCATCTTCCAGCGGGTCGTAGTCCGGGTTGGCAGCAGCTGCACCGGCAGCGGCTGCGGCAGGTGCGCCCTTGCCATACTTCAGACCGGTCAGGATCACAGCCAGAATTGCGGCGAAGATCGCCACAGCGGTGATATCCAGACCCAGATAACCCACAAAGAAGAAGCCCAGCAGGAAGTAGACGGTCAGGTCGCGGTTGAGCATGGTGGACAGCAGCAGGGCAATACCGTAAGCGGTAAGGAACTTACTGCCGAGGTTCAGGCCATCGGTCAGCCATGCGGGGATGAAAGCCACGATCTTCTGCACCAGATCCGTGCCGAAGTAGACGGACAGGAAGATGGGGATAAAGTACATCAGGCTGTACAGCAGCGTGCCCCAGACGATGTGCATGCTCCATGCCTTGCGGAACTTGCCTTCTGCAATGGCGTGGTCGGCAACGTGGGTCAGGTTGGACAGGATGGTGCGCATCAGCACGCCCAGCATCTGGCCCAGAACAGCGATGGGAATGGCCAGCGCCAGTGCGGTCTCGGCAGAAGCATCGGTCAGGATGGCAAAAGCTGCGCAGATGATGGCAGCCATGTTCATGTCCGGGGGTGCTGCTGCGCCGATGTTCACGATGCCAAGGCTCATCAACTCGATGGATGCGCCAAGGGTCAGGCCGGTCTGCAGATCACCCAGCAGCGCACCGACGATGGTGCAGGTGATGAGCGGACGCTCGAAGTTCATGCGGCCCAGAATGCGCGAGTCCAGAATACAGAACACGCCAACCAGACCCAGAAGCAGTGCGGTAACAAACATGGGTCAATTCCTCCTTCTTATCTCCTTACGATCAGATGTGATCGATGGGTACTACCTTAAAGGTGGGGGTCTGCTGGCTGTAGATCTTAATGCCCATATCCAGCAGCTTCTGGGTGTCTGCCTGCTCCTCCGGGGTCAGGAATACCGACTGGTCAAAGGCCTTGGAGCCGGGCTTGTTTGCCACAGCGCCGTAGTTGATCTCTTTGATCTTGGGGTATGCCTGGCAGAACTTGAGCAGGGCAGCGGTGTTGCCGAAGATCATCATGATCTTCTCGTCCAGCTGCTCCACCTTGGGCATCTTGGCGATGGCTTTGTCCACCGTGAAGATGTTCACCCGGACACCGGCAGGCTTGCTCAGCAGCAGGGCGGACTTTTTCATCTCGTCGTTGGCGGCGTCATCGTCCACCACGATGATGCGCTGTGCGCCCACATGGCCGGTCCACGAGAATACCACCTGACCGTGCAGCAGGCGGTAGTCCAGACGTACTAATTTGATCATAGGTCATCCTCCTCATCTTGGGCTGCTTTTTTCAGCAGCAGGTTGCAATCAATGATCTGCGCCTTGGCATCTGCAATGCACTCGGCCAGTTCGTCCTGTGTCAGGGCTTCGTCGTTGGAAGCAAGGGTCAGCACCAGAGAAGCGTTCATGCCGCAGATCAGGTGCACAGCCGGATACTCCGGCAGCAGGGTCAGCATCTCGTTGTTCACGCTGCCGCCCATCACATCGGTCACGATGTACACAGCATCCTCTGCTGCAAAGCCCTCCAGCAGCCGGCGTGCCGCTACCGTGATAGGCTCGGTCTCATCCCGCAGGGTAGCAAGGGCATAAAGGTTCGGCATCTCGCCAAGGATCATCTGCACGGTGTCCTTCATTCCGGCAGACAGCCCTCCGTGCGAAGCAAGAATGATTCGGTTCATACGCATCCACGACCTTTCCTGTGTTTCCTTCATCTCTTCGGCGTCTGTATCATCCTATTCGTTATAGACGTCATAATCGTCATGTACATAGTACCACATTTTGCACAGACGTCAAGAGGTTTTTCTAAAAAAATCTTTACTTTGGTAAAGTGCACAAAGCATCTCCCCTATATTTTAGCAGTTTCACCAACAATTCTCCTTGGAACGACAAAAAGAGCGTCTTTTCCGGGTGGAAAAGACGCTCTTTTGGGACAGAAGTCTGCCCTTAAAACTCAAACATATACCGGCTTCCAATGTAATACTGCCGCCCGATGCACAGCGGGTGGTCATATTGGTCATGGAAGTAGGCGTTCAGATACAGCAGCGGCTCGCCCAGCGAAAGGTTGAGCAGCTGTGCCTGTTCTGCTGTGGCGCGAACTGCCTCTATACGCTGACGGCCGGTCGTCGCAGGACGCAGCCCGGAGATGCGCTCAATGGCGTCAAACATGGAAACATCATTGAGGTTCTCGCTCATCAGGTTCTTATAAGGCTCGTAGGGCAGGAACAGGTTCTCCAGAAAAACCGGCTGACCATCGGCGGTGCGCAGACGCTGGATATAGATGAGCAAGGCTTCCGGGCCTACATGGAAGAAGGCTTCCTCATCCTTACGCACCGGCACGATCTGACGGTTCAGCAGCCGGGCACCCGGCACCATACCGTTTTCTTTGCAGGTCTCCGTAAAACTGGCAGCATTTCTGCCGCTGGTAAACTTGCGATGGATGCGGGGCTTACTGACAAAGGTGCCGCGCCCCTGCATTTTGACCAGATACCCTTCGGCGCACAGCTCTTCCACCGCACGGCGCACCGTGATGCGGCTGACAGAGTATTCTGCACTCAGTTCCGGCTCCGGGGGGATCTTCTCATTGGTTTTGTATTTGCCGCTCTCGATCGCGGCACGAATGTCATCCTTTACCTGCTGGTAAAGCGGGACGACAGCACTATCATTGATCGCCATGAAATACCTCACCCTCAAATTGAGTATATCGTTATAAACATTATATTCATCTTATGGCTATGATAGTGCATATTCCGCGAATTGTCAAGTAAAACTTGCAGTCAATTTTTTGTGCGAGGTAACGGATGCGCCCCGTGCTGCACAGGGCACCCCATTTTCCAGTGCCCTGCCGGGAAGAATCCAAAGAGCGGCGGAACGCTCGTTGGCACACGACTTTGCTTGCAAAGTCTAGTGTGTTACACCTTGGTTCCGGCTGATGCGGAAAAGGGGCTGCGAGAGGCTCCGGCAAGCACCTGTTCTGCGGCAGAAGGATGCGCGGATGGGCGTGGCAGTTGACGGTCTTTGCCCACCCAGCGCAGGCTTGCAGAGGAACCAATGGTGTACGTTCTCCTGTCCTGCCGCAGCAGCGTTTTTCCCCTATAAGCCGCAAGGTAAATAATCAACGTCTGTGCTTTCCCCGGTTGCCTGCAAGTGTCCCCGGTTTCAGCATTGCCGTTTTATAAAGGTTCTTCTTTATCAGCTTTCTTTCATCTTCTGTCAGCTTATCGTAGTTGATGCCGATTGTCTTCAATGCCGTTCGGATCTTCTTTTCATCCGCAGACCCTTCAAGTTTCTGTGCATCCTCCAGTTCCTTCATCAGGTTATCGACCATTGCACCATCCGAAGTGGTCTTGTCCTTGCGGTGTTCCGTCTTGATGTTCTTCAGGATAGCCACCAACTCGTCATACAAGACCCGACCAAAGTACTCATCTTCATCGATCTGCCCCAGCTTCAAGGTGCTCATGTATAGATCGTTTTCATCTGCTGCATACTTCTTTTTCAGCATTTGCCGGGTCGCTTCCAGACCAGCATTGAGGTTTTGAATGTTTGCGCTGACATATCCATCCACATAGATCTCCAGATCGGTCATGAACCTCTGAAAATTCTCATGCACGATCAGCTCACACAGCAGCCGATGATTGAATTTTCCATTCCTTAATACGTCCACTGCGCCATCGCTCAGATGCAAGTCCGAAAGGACTGCATCTGGGCGTTTTTTGTTTTCCGTCACCCCCAGCAGGTAGTCCGTGGTCACGCCATAGAACTCAGCCAGCGTTGTCACCGCATAAATGCTGAGGTCGGTCACATCGTCGCTCTCATATTTCGACAGTGCCGATTTGGACAGACCCGTCTGCTCTGCCAGCGTTTCCAGCTTCAGATTCCGCTCCACACGCAGGTCTTTGAGCCGTTCTCCCAGTGTCAGCTTGATGTTCATGGTCGCACCTCCGATGTTTTTTGCACAGTATACCACTTCCGGCGGTTCCTGTCCATAAGCGTGGAATTTTGCAGTTTCTGCACCTGTTTTCCGACATTATGGATATACGGCACAGCGGCCATCGTGGTGCTATCCTATAGACAGAAAGAAAACATATAACTCCCCCGCAGCGAACATATTAAGGGCTTCCCGCGAAAGCCCTCTGAAATATCTTTCATACCAGAACCTTGAGAACAGAATGACCGTCCGAACTGCCCAGACCGCCAAGACCTCCCATCGGGGGAGCGAGCGCCCTGCATAGGGCCGACACAGAGTCCAAAAAGATTTCCTGTCGGGAGGCAGCAAGGGAGACCGGCTTCACCGAAGTTCCCATTTTGGGAACACCGGTGACTTTGAACGTGGCAGGGATCAAAACGATCCGTGCCAGAGCCTTTGAGCAAAGGAGAAATTTTGAGTTTATATCAAAAGATCAAGTCCGCTATCACCGTTCGGCAGGTGGGAGAGATGTACGGCATGGAGCCAGACCGCCATGGCATGGTGTGCTGTCCGTTCCATTCTGACAGCGACCCCAGCATGAAGCTGAACGACACCTATTATTACTGCTTTGGCTGCGGAGCCAACGGCGATGCCATCGACCTCACCGCCAAGCTGTTCGACCTGAACCCCCGGCAAGCCGCCGAGAAGCTCGCAAGTGACTTCGGGCTTGACCCGGACAAGCCGCCCGCCAATGCCATCGCTCTGCCGCCGCCCAAGCGTGGCCTGACGGACGAGCAGTGGGCAGACATCGCCTACTGTCTGCGGGTGCTGACCGATTATCTCGACCTGCTGCACGACTGGCGAGAGCATTACAAGCCCGCCAGCCCGGAAGAACCGCTGGACGAGCGGTTCGTGGAAGCCCTCCACATGACCGAGACCATCGAGCACCTGACGGACTGCGTTGCATTTGGGACGCCCCAGCAGAAGGCCGCTGCCGCCGCACAGCTGCTGTCCGGGTCGTACCTGCTGATGCTGGAGGAGCGCACCGACCGCCTTGCTCTGGCAAAGTGCGCCTGATAATTTATTCACCTGAAGTGGTGGGTTTCACCGTGAGACCCGCCACTTCACTTTTCTAAAGGAGAACCACCCTATGAAGAAAAACATTTCCCGCAACCCCTTATGGCCGGACTGGTACAACGGCAAGAAGATCGATGAAGTCCAGTTTGGCCGTGCCTTTCTGGAACAGTGGCCGCTGAAATGCGTCAACGGTACGCTGTACACGCTGGACGGCCCGGTGGAGGACGAAAGCGAGATCAAGCAGCGCATCTTGGAGAACATCGAGGAATATGTCACCTCCGGCCTGTCCAAAAAGGTCACCAACATTCTGGAGACCATCAAGCTGCTGGCCTTTTCCGACCCGTTTCCCATTGAGCAGGACTGCATCCATCTCCAGAACGGCGTGTACCATCTGCCGGACGGCTCTTTTCAGGAGAGCCGCCTGTTCTGCCAGAACCGCCTACCTGTGAGGTATGACCCCAAAGCCGCCAGCCCTGACCGCTGGCTGACCTTTCTGCACGAGCTGCTGGACGATGCCGACATCCCCACCTTGCAGGAGTATCTGGGCTACTGCCTGATCCCCAACACCAAGGGACAGAAGATGATGCTCATTGTCGGCAAGGGCGGCGAGGGCAAGTCCCGCATCGGGCTGGTGCTCAAGCGGCTCATGGGAGATGCCGCCAGCAACGGCAGCGTCCAGAAAGTGGAGAACAACCGTTTTGCCCGCGCCGATCTGGAACGCCGCCTGCTGATGATCGACGATGATATGGACATGAACGCCCTGCCCAAGACGAATTATATTAAGACCATCGTGACCGCCGAAGCCAAGCTGGACTTGGAGCGCAAGGGTGTCCAGAGCTACCAGCGGGACATTTACGCCCGGTTCCTCTGTTTCGGCAACGGTGCGCTGACTTCGCTGTACGACCATTCGGACGGTTTCTTTCGCCGCCAGCTCATCCTGACCACCAAGGACAAGCCTGCTGACCGCACGGATGACCCTTTCCTTGTGGAGAAGATGTGCGCCGAGTTGGAAGGCATCCTGCTGTGGTGTCTGGAAGGACTGCACCGGCTGGTGCAGAACGATTTCCGCTTCACGGTCAGCGAACGAGCCGCCGCCAACGTGGACACCATCAAGCGCAGCAGCAACAATGTCATCGACTTCATGGAGTCCGAGGGCTACTTCCGCTTCAAGGCGGACTACTCCATCAGTTCCAAGGAGTTCTACGACATTTATAAGCAGTGGTGTGAGGACAACGCCTGCCACAGCGTATCGGCGATCCGTTTCAGCGCAGAACTGCGCCAGAATGACCGCCGCTACAACCTTGAAGCCACCAACAACATCTACCTGCCCGGTGGCCGCAGGGTGCGCGGTTTTGTAGGCATCGAACCGCTTGTCCACCCCTACCCGTAAAAAGTGCATTTTTTCACGGAAGAAGTTCGTACAACCTGTACGGTCTGTACTTGTACGCACCTGTACGGAAAATTCAAGTAAATTAAAACGTGCTATCGTTTATATTTCAAATTTCCGTACGCCGTACAGACCGTACAGGTTATTTGAAGTCCGTACAGATTTTTTGTACACCCCAAGAAGGAGCGTGATCTATGAAAGCCCAATACGGCATTTTAAGGTTCAAAAAGTACAAGGGGCCTGCCATCAGCCCCATCGAAGCCCACAACGAGCGCACCAAGGAGCAGTACGCCAGCAACCCGGATATCGACACGAGCCGGAGCCGCTACAACCTTCATCTGGTGCAGCCGCAGGGCAGGTACCGGGAAGAAGCCGACCGCATGATAGCTGCCGCCCACTGCCGTGTCCGCAAGGACAGCGTACGGGTGGTGGAGGCTCTTGTCACCGCCAGCCCGGAGTTTTTCAAGGATAAGACCAACCGGGAGATCAGGGCGTATTTCGAGTATGCCTTGGAGTTTCTGAAAAGCAAGCAGAACGCCCAAACTTTTATCTCGGCTGTTGTCCACATGGACGAGAAAACGCCCCACCTGCACCTCTGCTTCGTGCCCCTGACTGCTGACGGCCGGCTGAGCGCGAAAGAGATCATTGGCAACCGCAAGAATCTTGTGAGGTGGCAGGACGAGTTCTGGCAGCACATGGTCAAGCAGTACCCGGAGCTGGAACGGGGTGAAAGCGCCAGCCAGACCGGGCGGGAGCACATCCCGCCCCGCATTTTCAAGGAGATGACCCAACTGACCAAGCAGAAGGAGCAGTTGGATGCCCTGCTGGTGGGTATCACCCCCTTCAACGGTAAGAGCCGTGCGGCAGAGATCAGCAAGGTGCTGGACAGCTATATCCCGGCAGTGTCCAAAATGCGCACCGAACTGAACCGCTATCAGGTCGCCTTTACGGAGACCGCCGCCGAGAACAGACAACTGAAAAAGAAAAACAAGACGCTCTCTGCCTCGCTGGATAAAGCGAAGGAAGGGAGCGTCTTGAAGCGTCTGGAGGATGCCAAGCTGCGGCAGGACTATGAAGCCGCCCTGAAAACGCTGGACAGCATCCCGCCGGAGGTCATTCGATTTTATGAGAACCGCACGCAGGAGCCTGCGATGCGCCATGATAAGTAAGGAGCAATGCCTATGTGTAATAAAATGTACGAGAATGTGAAATCTTTGGATTATACGAAAAAGTTCTTGCAGTCGGACTCTGATCCGGCTACAATGGAGATGGTCACTCGAACCAATGCCGTCAAGTCTCCGACCAACAGCCCTAAAGCCCCGAAGCTGGTGTACACGGTGAAGGAGGTCGCTCAGATGCTGGCCATCAGCCAACGTGCCGCCTACAACCTGTGCAACAGCACCACCGAGTTCCGTGTCCTGCGGGCAGGCGGAAGCATCCGTATCCCGAAAGACAGCTTCGATGCGTGGCTCTACCGGGCAGCTTGATAAGGAGGCAAATCTATGGCATATATCACGAAACGCGGCAGCTCTTACAGTGTCCGCTACACCTATCAGGACGAGCACGGCAAGAGCTGCGACAAATGGGAGAGCTTTCCCACCAAAGAGGAGGCGGTCAAACGCCAGAAGCAGATCGAGCATGAGCTGGCGACCGGCAATTTCCTGATCCCGTCCACGGTGACGGTGGCAGAGTTCCTGATGGACTGGCTACCCAAGCAGTGCAGCAAGCACAAGTGGGCACCGAAAACCTACCAGTCCAATCTGGCGCTCATCCAGAACCTCATCATCCCCTATATCGGGGAGATGCAGATGCAGAAGCTGCGGCCTTACCACATCGAAGCCCTGTATGACACCCTGAGCAAGACCCCCTGCGGTCAGTATGTGGGCGGCAAGCGGCGAGACCTCTCGCCCAAGCAGCAAAAGCGCACCCTCTCCGGCACTACCCTCCATGAGGTCCACCAACTGCTGCACAATTCCTTTCTGCTGGCGGTGGAGTGGGGCATCCTCATCAAAAGCCCCGTCCCGGTGGAAGCGCCCAAAAAGACCACCCAAGAGCGCAGCATCTGGGAGGTGGAGGAGATGCGGGCAGCGCTGGACAGCATGGAGGACCCCATCCTGCATCTGGCGGTGCACCTGACGCTGGTGGGTGCGCTGCGGGAAGGGGAGGTGGCAGGTCTGACCCCGGAGGACATCGACTTTGATGCTGCCAACGGCATGGGCACCTTCACCGTCAACCGTTCCATGCAGCGGGTGCAGAAGGACACGCTGGCGCAGGTGGACAAGGGCTGCATCCTCCGCATCTTCCCGGACAAGCTGGAGGGCAGCAAGACCTCCCTTATCCTGAAGGACACAAAGACGGAAGCCTCCTGCCGCACCATCTTTATGACCGCCGCCCTGCGAGAGGAACTGAAGCAGTGGCTGGAACGGCTGAAGCGGGAAGAAGCCCTCGACCCGGAGCGGTACCGCAACAGCGGGATGCTGCTGCGGCTCCCCAACGGTCTGGCGGTGGAGCCGGTGCTCATCCGCAAGAAGTTCCTGAAATGGCAGGACGCACACCCGGAGTTCCCGCGCATCGTCTTTCACGGTCTGCGACATTCCAGTGCCACCTACCAGTTGATGATCTCCGGCGGTGACATCAAGGCGGTGCAGGGGACCACAGGACACGCCAGTGCGGATATGCTGGTGAACACCTACGCCCATATCCAGCAGTCCTCCCGTGTAGAGCTGGGCAGGAAATTTGAGGAAGGGTTCTATGCTAAACAGGAAAGCCCCAGCCCGCAGGCTGTACCCGCCGCAGGCGAACCCACCATCTCCATGACGGCTCTTTTGGAATTGCTCAAGGATGCCGACCCGGAAATGAAGGCAAAGCTGCGCCTGGCACTGCTCACCTGATGCAAAAAAGGGCACTGATTGCAATGCAATACAGCGCCCTACATAATCGGACATGGAAAACACCGACCGTGCAAAAACCGTGCAGAAACCGTGCAGCCATGGCTTACAAAACAAAAAAGCCATGAAATCTTTCGATTTCACGGCATTTTCTGGTGCGATGGAAGGGACTCGAACCCCCGGCCTACTGATTCGTAGTCAGTCACTCTATCCAGCTGAGCTACCAACGCATACGTTCCGTTCGGAACATGATGTATTTTATCACGAAGGGCGAGGTCTGTCTCTTATACACATCTCCGAGCCCACGAGACTCGACGTCATCTCGT
>ERZ1027245.32-NODE-32-length-48415-cov-5.648697_pt1 | contig 48415 bp, 28 predicted proteins | sample MGYA00519475_ERZ1027245 | MGnify/ENA primary metagenome ERZ1027245 (study PRJEB26926, sample SAMN06164723) | human gut metagenome | biome: ENVO:00009003; feature: ENVO:2100002; material: ENVO:00002003 | host: Homo sapiens | place: USA | collected 2012 ... | reverse complement strand
CTTCAGATGTGTATAAGAGACAGCATATAAAATTCTTTTTCATGATTCTTTCTTAAACAATTGTTATGATGATAAATATTTACTTTCAAGAAGATGTTCCGTTACACCCGTATATTGAACCCTATTCAGTCGTATACTGAATCCTATTCAATCGTATACTGAAATACATTCAGTCGTATACTGAATCACCCCAGTCCATCACACTGATTCACAAGGAAATACAAACACCAGCTTCTATATACATTTTTCATTACATATATACGGAACGGCACATCCCACGATTGCGTCTAATCGCGCCTCTGCCCTACATGATAATACAACGTACCACTATAAACCGGAGAGCCGCCCTCCGAACAGAATCCGATGCGGGATGCAGGGTAGCGTATATCCAAAGCTCCCAGCTCCCTGCCGTCGACAAACAGATACAGCTTGTCTGCACGACGCACGGCACGGAAATTATAGGATTCCTTCCACAATTCATGTACACCTATCTTATAGATATGGCGTTCCAAATCCTCCGCCTCCTTGTTGATGAAGCGGATGCCTTCTGCCTTTACCGGAGTAAAGGTACAATAATTATATGCAGGATGTTCTGCTATCCCCCTATCTTTGTTTTCTATCGGATGCCATTCGCCGCCATTCAGGTATTCTATGTCGAACTTGCCGAACATGTCATCCACAAATTCGGATTTATTGCCTGCTTCGTGACGATTCAGGTAAAGTGTATCCAACCATGCAGGTGCGGCAAAACGATAACCTTTCTCAATGAAGTCGGTATACTTCACATCCGGATAGAGCGTTTGCAGGCATCCCAACGGGAATTCCTTCTTCCAGGCAGTTTTCCCTTTCTTCACGGCTGTCACCTCAAGCATACGGGTGATGCCATCGAACTGAGCCTTCACATAGTTATCCTTATCCACATAAACCGGATAGCTTCCTGCCTTGTCTTGTCCGGACAAGCCGGACAACTGGAAGCTGAATTCATAATCGTTCAAGAAATCGCCCTTCAACAACTCCTCATTCCCCGAAAGCTGGAAATGCACATCATCGAAGCCGATGGTATAGGTAGCCCCTTCGAACAAGGCAGACTTTGTCTCGTCAAATACTCCGGGAACACCCGCTTCTTCTACCGGAAGAGCCTCTGCAAAGACATGTCTCCCCGGTGCGGGAATCTCATCCAGCCAAATCTTCAGACAGCCACCGTTACGCTCAATGCGCAGATGATGGTACACACCCCAACGGAAATCTTCAGGCAGGGCATAGGATTCCTTATTTTCCTTACCGCCGACAAGTGTACGCAGGTACCAGCTCCGGTTCTCGGCATCCAGACCGACATAGGCACAGTTATCCGCATCCTTCCACCAGGCAACGATGCCGGCTCCACCCTCGGTCTTGACTCCCGTCTCGAACAAGTAAGCCACGGACGGCTGTACTTGTTGCAACACACCGAACGAAGCTGTCTCGCCTTTACCCGCAAAGGTAGGCATCGAAGGTTCGGGATGATAACCTGCCGTGCGAGGGCCGGTGATACCATCCACAAACAACGTCTTGTCGAAGAACTGGACACGGTTGATATATTGCCCCCGATGCTCATCGTTCTTGTTTGCCATATAAATCAGCCACCATTCAAATCCGTTGGGGCCTCTCAAAATATTGGGCTGACCGGGAGTCATCAGAATATCATCGGCAATACCGTCTTTCATATCGAACAGAGAAACGTCGAAGAATTGCGAACGTCCCTTGTTTGTTTCTACGGCAAGCAGATTCGTGCCTTCCTTCAAAGCAGCACGCAGCTTCTTGTCCAGGTTCACGATACAATAATCACGCCCCTGCTTCTCGTAGACAAGTGTTCCGTTCAGATAAATCCGGGTATCTCCGTCGTGAGCGACACGCAATGCCAGGTTGCCGGTTTCGCTACCGGCAGAGAAAGTCTTTCGCAACCATAAGGAGGGCGTATTCCACAAGGTGCCCAGATGCCGGGTGGTGGAACCTTTCACTTCACGGGACGAAAAGCCGGTCTCCCCCCTCGCCCAGCCGGAGTCATCGTAGGTCACTTTTGTCCAATCGCTTCCCGGTTTGCTCTCCGTATAAGCAAACAACGGCTCATACGTGCGGCCATACCGCAATAAATCCACTTGCTTCTCCTCCAGTTGTGTCTGATTGCAGCCTACAACCGGATAGCTATATTTATTACCATTTTGAAAACCTAAAGGAGAGTCTGCCTCAGCAACTCCCAACTGATAATTGCCCCACTCTGTAGAGGTGTGGTTGGCATTGTACATCATATAGTAGCGGTCTCTATACTTCATGACCCACGGTCCCTCCGCCACTCTGTTATCCATCGTTTCCCATGTGTCCGGCAATGAGGCGAACTGGCACACCGGTTCGCCGGCAAATTCTGCCGGGTTCTTCATTTTACGTCCCCAGATGGTATTCCCATCGGTAAAGCGTACCATATACATGTATAGTTGCCCGTCATCATCTCTGAAAACTTTGGGGTCGATACGGTTATCCATCCATGTCTTCTTGTTCGGCTCTGTGTAAGCGCCCAGGGCATCTTTGCTCTGCGCATGTACAATGTGAACGGCATGCTTGTCCTTCCCCCAATAATTGACCGACCAGTACAAATGAAAATCTCCGTTCAGATAGAACATGTCATTGGCATGAATCTGGTCATTTCCGGCTCCGCTGCCTCTGGTCCAGTCATTGTCCATGGATACGACATGGATAGGTTTCCCCCAATGAACCAGGTCATCGGACACATAGAAATCCCCGTTTGTACGGACCCCGCCAATATAGTATTTGCCGTTGTATTTCATTACGCCGGCATCCGCCACTCCCGGAAGTACCGGATTCTGGATGTTCTGCGCAAACAAAGCGCCGCAACAGGCAAAAGCGAATGGTAATAGTAGTTTTTTACAGACAAGCATATGGTATAAGATTTAAGAAAGAAAAGGCTATGCCGGAAGCATCCTGAATGGGAACAGGCTTCCAGGCATAGCCTTCTTCGGTTATTAATAGTTAGGATTCTGAGTAAGATGTGCAACACCACCTACTGTGCTGTTTTCCACCTCATCTCTTGGAATAGGCAGACGTCTGTGCTTGCCGACAATAAAGTTGTCAAAGTCCTTGTCACGAGCTTTCAGTTCATCAATTCCAGCCTGGGAATCAAGTAATCCCCAACGCTTCAAGTCAGCCCAACGCCAACCTTCGAAACAGAGTTCCAATGTACGTTCCATCTGCAGACGCTTGATAAAGGCATCTTTAGAGCTCAAGCAGTCTTTCCACTGACTGTCTTCCAACTTGGCCAGACCGGCACGTTCTCTTACCTTGTCCACATAAACAGCAGCATCGGCAGGATTGGTTCCCGTTTCAACAAGACACTCTGCATAGTTCATCAGTATATCTGCGTAACGCATGATACGATAGTTGTTACGGGCAAAATAATCTTCTGCACTACGATAGTACGAAGTATTGTATTTACGGATATAGCAGTCTTCCGGGTCAGTTCCCCAACCGTCATTCCAATCGGCATTTTCAAATCTATAGTAACTTTTCGGCTGGTCGGGGAAGTCTTGTGAGAATCCACGGTACAAAATGCTACCGTACAAACGCAAGTCGTTCTTTCCGTCCACACGCTTCTCTTTCAAGAACTCGTCTACCAGCCAGCGGCGTGCCTTACCGTCTCCCCAACCTATACCACTCGGAGCATAGAACTGAGTACGCTGGAAACCGAATGCCATACTGGCGTCATTACCCGTGCCACCCTTGTTCTGGTCATCGAACTGAATTTCAAAGATGCCTTCCTTGTTGTTCTCGTCCAAGTCGGTGAAGTTATCCTCACGGTTGGCAATAAGACCGTACAAAGAGCCCTCTTTATCAATCAGCCATTGCAACTGTTCCTTTGCCTTGTCATACTTATGTTGTTGCATATAAGCCTTGCCCAACAATGCCTTGGCAGCACCTTTGGTAGCACGTCCCAGATTGGCAGCATCCCAAGATTCCGGCAAATACTGCATGGCAAAAGTCAAATCTTTCTCTACCTGGTCCCATATTTCCTGCTCGGAAGCATCTTCCGGTATATAGGAAGCATCTTTAGGCTCCAACGGCATAGTTCCTTTATCCCACAACAGATTTACCTGAAAATACCACAATGCACGCAAGAAAGAAGCTTGTGCCAGTACCTGGTTTTTCGTCGTCTCGTCCATTTCAATAGAAGGAACATGAGCCAACACCTGATTACAACGGAAAATACCTACATAGAAATGCTCCCAATGTATGTTGTTGCCTTCATAAAAATTATAGTTGTTGTAAAGGAAACGTGTCCAGTCGCCCAATTCAATCCAAGGAGAAGAACTCCATCCTTCGTCCGAAGTCAAATCATAGCGGAAAGAGAGCCAACGCATCCAAGTACCTTCCTTATAAAGAAAACTGTAGCAGGCATTCACACCGGCTGTCGCATCTTCCGGCTTATTCCAATAAGTATCATTGGTCACTTCATTGGGATTATCAATATCCAATAAACTCGAACTGCATCCGGTGCACAACGTCAAGGCACCTGCAAGCATTAATCCATAATATATCTTTTTCATAATTTATAAGCTGATTTATAAGTTAAAAGGTCAAATCCAATCCAAACATTACCGAACGGGTATTGGGATATGCAAAGCTGTCCGTACCACTGTTCCAAACGGAATTCGCACCCTTGAAGTCAGGATCCAAGCCGGAATATCCGGTGATGGTAATCAAATTGCTGCCGGTAGCAAACAGACGGAGCTTCTCGACTCCCAAATTCTTCAACCAATCTTGTCTGAAGTTATATCCAATGGAAATGTTCTTCATACGGAAGTAAGAGCCATTCTCCAGGAAACGGTCGGCATCACGGGAGTTGCGGAAATCACCGTAAATGATACGCGGGGTATTGGAGTTAGGATTTACCTGGTAAGGTTCTTCACCCTTTTTAAAACGGATATAGTTGGAGTTGTCTGCAAACAGACGTCCTTGCCAGCGGGATACGTTGTATATCTTATTGCCGAACTGACCATTCCACATCATACTGAAATCGAAGTTCTTCCATTCTGCATTGAATACCAATGACATTTGCATCTTGGCCCAGGGGCTACCACAATAACCACGGTCGGCATCAGCAATCTCTCCATCATCATTCAAATCGAGATACTTGACATCTCCCAATTGAGGACGCTTTCCCTCAATCATAATGGGGGTACCCGTAGATGTCACATAATTATCAATCTGTTCTTGTGTCTTGAAAATACCGTCTGTCTTTCTCAAATAAAATTCAGCCAAAGATCTGCCCGGTTTGGTTCTTGCCTGACCGGAATCAATATAATCCCTATTAGTACCATCACGGCCCAAGCTCAATACTTCGTTATCCATAGTAGTCACATTCAGCAAAGCGCTATACTTAAAGTCCGAAATCTGGTCTTTCCAACCAAGTGTAAACTCGAAGCCCTTGTTGCGCAAGCTGGCAGCATTTTTCCATGGAGAACCTCCTTGGTTACCGGTAGAAATGGCAATCGGAGTCTCTGCCAATACATCACTGGTCTTTGAGTTGTAATACTCTGCGCTGACAGTCAAGCGCTGGTTAAGGAAGCTGGCATCAAAACCTACATTCACCGTTTCTTTCGTTTCCCAAACAAGACCTGCATTCACAAGTTTCACCTGAGTAGAACCCGGAACAATAGCACCTCCGAATACAGTTACAATACTCTGATTGATAGTTCCAATATAATCCCAATCGCCAATGGAAGAGTTACCAAGACGGCCCCAGTTACCTCTAATCTTCAAATCATTAATCCAAGGCACATCAAAGAATTCCTCTTTTGAAATTCTCCAGGCACCGGAGAATGACGGGAAATTACCCCAACGGTTTTCCTTAGCCAGACGGGAGGTTCCGTCACGACGGAAGGTGGCAGTCAGATAGTATTTATCATCATAAATGTAGTTCGCACGTCCCAAATAAGAAATCATCGCATTCTCACTGATACTGTTTGAATTCTGCTGGTTGCTTTGTCCGGCATTCAATACAGTCAGATAATCACCGTTACCCAACATCGGGAAGTTCAGACGGGAAGCCCACAAGCCTTCCCATTCATGGTGCTGGTAAGTAGTACCGACTACAGCATCCACATGATGCTTGCCAAAATCCTTATTGAAGTTCAACGTGTGCTCAATCAACATGTTGTAGGTATTGTCACGCGCCTTCTGGCTTTCCGGATCACGGTGTTCCTGATTCTGAGTCCAGTTACCTTCTCCACGGAACCATGAATTCTCATAAAAGTAAAGGTCAATACCACCATTGAATTTATAGGAAAGGAATTCGAATGGCTTGAATTCCAACCATAAAGAACCATTCAGACGATTCTGGCGGAAATGACGGTATTCCAAATCTTCACGGGCAATCGGGTTCACACCAAAAGTATTGTATTTGGCAGCATCACCATAGCCATATCCACCCGGATTATTCTCATCATAGATAGGAATAGTAGGCATCATACGCAAAAAGTCATTGTAGGTATTGGTCTGGTTCGGGTCTGTGTTTGTGAGTGAATAAGCCAAGTTTTCACCAAAAGAGAACCAGCCCTTTTTACCTTGTGTATTGACACGGAAGCTATAACGGTCGAAAGTATTTCCATAAGAAACGCCGTCATTGTTATAGTAGCCGGCTGATACAAAATAACTACCGGAGTCACCGCCACCGGAGAGTGATACGTTGTAGTCCTGCACCAATGCGGTCTTCAACACTTCATCCTGCCAGTTGGTATCATACTGTGAGTGTTTCTGAGTGCTGTTTACAGTAGCAATGCCATCTTTGATAGCTTCATTATAGGCAATATCATTATACTTGATATATTCTGCCGCATTCATCAAATCAAATTTCGGGCTCCATTCCAATGTTTCCTTTACGCTTACATTCACCTTCATGGGACCTTTCGTACCCTTCTTGGTAGTAACGATAATCACACCATTGGCAGCACGCGAACCGTAGATGGCAGCAGCAGAAGCGTCCTTCAGAATCTGGATGGATTCTGCATCTGCAGGGTTGAAGTCAACTCCCGGATCTGTAATCATACCATCAATTACCCACAACGGAGAGTTATTACTCAAAGAACCGACACCGCGAATTTCAATAGAGGCATCTTCGCCCGCCCTACCGCTACTGCGTACGTTAATACCGGTTGCCAAACCCTGCATCTGGCTGACCAGTGTTCCTGCAGCGCTTTTCTTCATTTCCTTGGTATCAACAACGGCAACCGCTCCAGTCAAGTCGGACTTCTTCACGGTCTGATAACCGATGACAACCACTTCTTCCAGTGCTTTCGAATCATCTTTCATCACCACGCGCAAGGCAGTTCCCTTATAGACAACTTCCTGCGTAAGCATACCGATATAAGAGAAAACGAGTGTACTTCCTTTTTTTCCACTCACTGAGAAATTACCGTCAATATCGGTAATGGCACCCGTGGTAGTACCCTTCACCAATACATTCACGCCCACCAAAGGCTCACTATTTGCATCCGTCACCGTTCCCGTTATGGTCACATCTTGTGAATAAGCGGTAGCTGCAAACACAACAAAGAATAAGAATAAGATTTTCTTGATCATTTTTTATAGAATTAGATTTTAAAACTATGCGGAAACTAACGCCCGCTTTTTAAATACACCGCAGAAAGTGATTAGTCACTTCTGCCAATCATAGAACATTGATTAGGATTTGTTACGTCATAGGCATAGGGGTCATAGTATTATAAATTGTTGGCTTTCGGATGCAAATATATCCGCATAAAGCTAAAATTAATGCAAATATCGCTTCAATCTATGCAATTATAAATCCAAAAAATGCCCCTGAGAGACACCTCAGGGGCATTTGATTGGATTGTTATATTTAGCAAGCATTCCATGCTATCATTTCACGAAGTCTTTGGGCAGAATACCAAATTGTTTTTGGAAGCACTTGGTAAAATAGGAAGGAGTATTGAAGCCGGTCATATAGCAAACCTCATTGATTTTACACTCTCCTTCCTTTAAAAGCTGCGCCGCTTTCTTCAACCGCTCCAGACGGATGTAGTCATTGGGAGTCATATCCAATATGCCCTTTATCTTCCGGTTCAGGCTCGACCGGCTCATGTTCAGCAGGCTTGCCATATCATCCAGGCAGAAATCCGGATTCTGCATATTGGCAACCACCACTTCCTTCAATGTTTTAAGGAAAGATTCATCTGCCTTTGTCATTGCCATACTGCCCGTCTGCACAAAGGGAGAATTGACAAAAGAAGCCCGTAGCTTCTCACGGTTGTTCAGCAGATTGGCCACACAAACTTTCAGATATTCCACGGAGAAAGGTTTCTCTATATATACGTCAGCCCCCAGCTTCATTCCCTCTATTTTGGCTTGAAGAGTCGTCTTCGCCGTAAGCAGGATAATCGGTATATGGCTATAGTCAAGCTCGGACTTCAGATGCTCGCACAGCTCCAATCCATCCATCTCGGGCATCATAATGTCTGAAATGACAAGATTTACAGTATGTTCCTTCAACACCTTCAAAGCTTCCACCCCATTCACGGCAGTCAGCACACGATATTCCGAAGAGAGCTGTTTCACAACAAATGCCTGCATTTCCAGACTGTCTTCCACCACCAAAAGAGTATACCGGTGCTGTTCCAAGGCAGTACCTGCACCACTTTCCTCAGAGGATTCCCCGCCCGTTACCGGTTCTTTATGCTCCATAGCCACCGTCTGCTCGTGCTTCAGCGGAAGTGACAGCAGGAAACAGTTGTTCTCCATCGAATCTTCCATGTACAACGTACCCTCATGGAGTTCGGCCAATGAACGGGCAAGTGCAAGCCCGATACCGGTGCCGGGTACAGAGCGCAAGGTACCGGTTTTATACTGGATGAACGGCTTGAAAATCTCCTCGCGCATCTCTACCGGAATGACAAGGCCGTCATTGCATACAGAAAGCAGCAGTCTTTCACCTTCCGAATATAGCCTGATGCGTATATAGGTCTCCGAATACTTTATCGCATTGGTCAGCAGATTGCTGATAATCTTGGTAAGCCCTTCCCTATCAACCGAAGCATACAAGCTTTCGGGAGTCTCTATACTCAATGCCAGCCCCCTTTCACGTGCCAAAGGCTTGAAACGCTTATACGTCTTTTGTAAGAGCTCAGACACGTCACATTCCACAAAATTCAATTGGAAGCCTTGTGTCTCCGTCTTCCGGAAGTCCAGCAACTGGTTCACCAAATCAAGCAGTCGGTTGGTGTTCAGTTCCATGGTCTCCAAATCATCCCTGATGTCATCCGAAACAGAACGGGAAGCCAATACATTCTCGAGCGGACTCTTTATCAGTGTAAGCGGTGTACGTATCTCATGCGCCACATTCGTGAAGAAGTCTATCTTCGCAGTATACAACTCCCGTTCCTTTTCCCGCTCAAACTTGTCCATAGCCTGCTGATGCTTCTGCCGGGTCCGTTTTCTGAAATAGATAATTACAGCAGCCAGTGAACATAACGCCAATACCGTATAAACAGCATACGCCCAAGTGGAGAGATAGAAAGGAGGATGAATATGGATGTCGAGCACACGTTCCGTCGCGTTCCACTTGCCATCGCTGTTGGAACCTTTTATACGCAATGTATAGCTTCCATAAGGAAGGTTTGAATAGTTGATGATGGAATTCCGCCCTACCGTATACCAGTCGCGGTCAAAGCCTTCCAGCTTACATTCAAGACCATTCATTTCGGGTGCCTGGTAACTCAGGGCTGCAACCTGAAAAGAGAAAGAATTCTGGTCGGCATCCAGCTCTATCTCATCCGCATAGGTGATGCTCTTCTCCAAAGGAGAATCCGGACTATCCACCGAAAGCCGTTTGTTGAACAGATAAAAATCTGTAATCACTACGGGAGGGAGAAAAGTGTTCTCCACAAAAGTTTCCGGGTCAAAGGCTATGAATCCGTTGATACTTCCCAAATAGATGCGTCCCTTCTTGTCAATGTAACCGGACTGGAAATTAAATTGGTTGCTCAGCAGCCCGTTTGCCGTGGTATAGACATGTTTGCTCTCCGTATCGGGATTGAAGCAGACCAGACCATAATTGGAAGTAATCCATAAGTTACCCCGCTTATCCTCGACCATCTTGTAGATAGTGTTGCTCGGAAATCCTTTCGACATGTCATAACGGGTAAAATTGTCCGTTTCCGGATTGTAGCGGCAAAAGCCCTCACCCAGCGTCATGAACCACAGACGCTTCCTGCTGTCTTCGTAGATACTGATTACCTTATTGTAGGGAAGAGAGGTCGAATCATTCTCATTAGACAGATAATTCCTCCACTGCTGGCTTCTTACATTGTAGCAGAACACTCCATTGGAGAAAGTAGCAAACCACAGATTTCCGTTGAAGTCCTCCAGAATGTTATAAGTAAACATATTCTTCAGCTGAGGAATCCGGGTAAAGTCATCTGTAGAGCGATTGTACTTCAACAGACCGGACGTGGTGCCTATCCACACGTCTCCCGTAGTGGTCCTGCAAATGGTAAAGGCGTCATTGGCGACCATGGAATTCTCACTCTCACCCTTGGCATAATGTTTCACCTGCCTGGTCCGAAGATTCACCCGGTTCAGACCACCGGAGAACGTACCCACCCACAAATCATCCCCGTCCAGGCAAAGGCCGTGGACATTCTGATAAATGGCCGGATGCTCAAAAGGCTCTATCTTTCCGTTTTCCGGATTGTAATTGAACAAGCCTTTGTCTTCGGTACCTATCCACAAGGTGCCATCATTACTTTCACAGATTTCCCGTACACGACGGCCGAAATGCCTGAGATTGTCTCTCGGATAGAATTTCTCGAAATAAGTCCACTGATAAGGACAATAATTCACTCCACCGAAATAAGAACCTATCCACATGCCGTTCTCCTTGTCGCAACAGAGCGAATAAATGGCATTGTCCGACAATGCATACAAATCATCCTGGTCGGGAACGGTTAAATGGGTAATCTTGTCATTCGTCAGATTGTAAATATACAAGCCGGACTCTGCGCCCACCCACAGCTCGTTGTCAGATTTGAACTGCAAAGCCCTCACATAGGTGTTCAGCAGTTTCCGCGTCTTGCCTGTAGTCTGATTTATCTCTGTCAACCCGTTCAGCGAAGCGATATACACGCAGTTATGGGGTCCGCTGACCTGCCAGTTGATAATATCATTCTTGAAAATCTCATTTCCTTCCGCGTCCTTGAAAGGCTGCAGAGGAGTTTCAAAGTCAGCTTTCGTATAGTAAAGATTATCCGCATACAAGGCCAGCCAACACGTATTCCCATTCAGCCAAAAGCGGGTTACATTGGGCAGTCCCGAATCGTGCAGATGGTTCAGCAGCCTCCCTTCATCCGGTTTATAGCAGAACAACCCCTGGTTTTCTACCGATATCCAGATATTATCGTCCTCGTCACTTCCAATCATGGTGACGAAATCCCTGATGATACTGCCGTTATCACTGGCCTCATCGAAAGCGGTAAAGGAATCCAGTACCGGGTCGTAAATAAAGACTCCCCCATCGGTACCAATCCAGATATTTCCCCGGCGGTCCTCGTAGAGCGCAGTTATGAAGTTCTTTCCTAAACCGGAGTTCTCTTTCTTGTAAATACGGAAAGACAATCCGTCATAACGGTTCAGACCGTCCTTGGTTCCGAACCACATAAAGCCTTTCCTATCCTGCAAAATCTGATACACGGTGTTCTGCGAAAGACCGTTCCGGATATCCATCGTTCTGAAATAGTAATGAACAGCATCCTGCGCACAGACCGGCAATACCGCCCATAGGCACAGACTAAGGAAAAGCTTTATAATCAATCGTTTCATAACAACATTTTTAATGTACAATTTACCATTTACAAAGTACAATTTAACTATGCAGATGACAGCGCAGCCAAATTGTACTTTGTAAATGGTAAATTGTAAATGCCCCTATTTCTTAAGTGAATTGCAGATACGTGTATTTATCTCTTTCACGCGTTTCTCATCCAGCTTTATCACCTTGCGGTCGTAAGTCATCAGACCGTTCACTTCCACCTCCACATCCGTGGTCTGTGTATAGACGGCTGCCGAGAAACCTCTTTTTATCATCTGATACAGCATATCGGCATATTTCACGTACTCATCAGTCACTTCTTTGGAAGAGTTGAACTGAACATATCCCCAGTTGCGGTTCGGTTCCCAGATATGGTCTTTCAAGACAAGGCCGATGCCGCCATACTCACCCAAAACCGTGGCACGCTGTGCATCATACAGATACATCTCCGGTTGGGGATAGTTGTGGAGGTCGAGCATGTCACCGCAAGTATAATGGTTACCGCCACTTGCCGGATTCACCAGACGGGTCGGGTCATACTGTTTCGTCCATTCGGCTATCTCTACCGTCTTGAACTGCCCCCAGGCTTCGTTGAACGGTACCCATGTACCGATACACGGATAAGAGTAGAGACAATCCATTATTTCCTTCCATTCCTTGTGATAATAGGCTTCGGATTCGGCGGAGCGTTTCAGTTCTGTTCCGTCGAAATAGCGGCGGTTCTGCCATTCCGGATTACGGTCACCGCTCGGCATATCCTGCCATACGATGATACCCAAACGGTCACAATGTGTGTACCAACGTGCCGGTTCCACCTTGATATGCTTGCGAATCATATTGAAACCGAAATCTTTCGTCTTCTGTACATCATACAGCAAAGCCTCGTCTGTGGGAGCTGTATACAGTCCGTCGGGCCACCAACCCTGGTCCAGCGGTCCAAACTGGAACAAAGCCTCGTTATTTAGTTCCAGGCGTACGATGCCATCCGCGTCACGACGGGTGGAGTACTTACGCATGGCAGCATAGCTGTCCACCTTATCCACTACCTTGCCTCCGCTTTTCAGAGTCACTTTCAGCGTATAGAGGAAGGGGGAATCCGGACTCCACAACTTGGCATTCCGGGGCATGGACACCTCCACCGGCTCTGCATTGATACTTTTGCCGGTGGCTACCAGTTGATTGCCGTCATACACATTCACTTCCACAAAGTCGGAAGGACATGCACTATTCAATTCAGCCTTCACTGTCAACAGATTACGGTCAATATCGGGAGTGATACGGAGGTTCTTGATATGTTTTCCGGCAACCGGCTCCATCCATACCGTCTGCCAGATACCGCTTACGGGAGTGTACCAGATACCTTCCGGATTGCTGACCTGCTTTCCACGGGGTTGAGGTCCTTTATCCGTTGGGTCCCAAACTTTTACGACCAACTGATTATTGCCTTTGCCAGAAAGGGCGGCAGTAATATCGAAAGAGAACGGAGTAAATCCCCCCGTATGGCTGCCTACTTTCACATCATTCACCCATACATCCGTTTTCCAGTCGACAGCGCCAAAGTGCAACAGCACTTGTTTTCCCTTCCAGGCAGAAGGAATTTCAAAACTGCGCTGGTAGACCAGTTCCTGGTTTTCATTGATTCTTTTTCCAACTCCGGACAAGGAGGATTCGATGGCAAAAGGAACAAGTATCTGCCCTTCGAACTCTGCCGGAAGATGCTCACCTTTATTTATAACGGCATAATTCCACAGTCCGTTCAAGTTCTTCCAGTCACTCCGTTCCATGATGGGACGAGGATATTCGGGCAACACATTCGCGGGATTGATCTGGGATGCCCAGTCCGTTTTGATTTTATCACCTGCCGGCTTCCATTGCGCCGAGCTTCCGATTGCAAACAACGTCAAGAATGACGATATGAGGAAAAATCTTCTCATAGTATTATAACTTTTTATTGGTTTCTACGAAAGCAAAGATAAGCCGATTCAGAAAAAAAGAATAGAAATTTCGAACCAATAAATAGTATTTTTGTGGAATATCAAGGTATTACCATCTCATTTTATCAAAGAAATTCATCAAAGGCACCTTTTTCCGCTTTTCTTGCCACGCCTATGACAAGGTTTTGCCTTCCCATTGGCAAGACTTTGCCACCGCGTTGGCAAAACTTTGCCATAGGCGTGGCAAAAGTTTGCCAAGGCAGTGACAACTTGTTGGCAAAATACCTCCCTGATATACAAGGAGTAGCAAACAATAGACAGCAGGGAATGACTAATATCCCGGATTCTGCTGGTTCTCCAATGCCGGATTGGCATTTATCTCATCCTGCGAAATAGGAAGCACAATCTTCTCGAAAGTACGGTCGATTGTTTTTCCACGGTGACTCACCGGAATATCTTGAAAATCGTCGTTGAATTCGATGGTTCTGCCCATACGCATCATGTCGAAGAAGCGTTGTCCTTCACCAAAAAGCTCCTTGCTGCGCTCGTCCAGAATCATATCATCGGTAATGGTAGCGGCAGTGGCCGGTGCCAGTCCGGGAGAACGCCTGCGGATTTCATTCAGGTAACCGGCGGCGGCATCTGCGCCTGCTTCCTGCTTCGTGGAGTGCAAGGCTGCTTCGGCGGCAATCAGATATATCTCGGAAAGACGGATTATCTTGATATTGACGGCTGTATTGGTTGCCTTGCCGTCACCTGCCAGAGTGGTACTGCCCATATACTTGTAGCAGGCTCCCTTGCGTTCAATCTCATTGTCCACCCAGTATTCATCGTTGTCCATGATTCCCCAACGCACATCCGTCTCGTCTTCACCCAGACGGTTCAAGAAATAATCGCTGGCAAGATACCAGCCCATGGCATTCTTCAACTGTCCGTAGCGCATCAGGTAAAAGCCCAAAGAAGAAGTTCCCAGGTCTGATTCCTCAGTGGTGATGCCCAGCTCAAAGATGGACTCGGAACCAAACTGCTTGCTCCAGGAAGCCGTCCAATCGGCAGGCTCATACAGTTTGTACACACCGCTTTCTATAATCTCCCGGGCAGCGTTCAAAGCACCGTCATAATCTTCCATATAGAGTTTCACACGCGCTTGCAGGGCTATGTTGGTGTAATAGTCCGCATATCCGCTCTGCTTTGTCTTCTTCTTGGCAAGCAGGGCCGCCCCGTCCGACAAGTCCTGCAGAATCTGGCGATAGTTCTCCTCCACAGTAGCACGGGTGGGCTGGGCGTTCACCGTAAGCGGCTCGGTTACATTGGGAACTCCATAAGAGGTCTTGTTGTAATTGTAAGGAAGCCCGTAGAGACGGACCAAATCGAAATAGAACAGCGCCCTCAGAGTCAACGCCTGCCCTTTGGCTTCGGAAAAGTCTTCCATACTGCCCGATTCTTCCAGCTTCTCAATGTTGCTCAACAAGGTGTTGACCTGCAGAATGCAGTAATATCCACGGCTCCAGAAACCGGAATAAGTATTGCTGTTGGAAGTGTGGTTGAACGTATAGAATGCATCCAGTCCGCGTCCGGCAGCAAAAATCGTGAGGTCACCGCCCTTGGCATCACCGTACATAAAAAGGTTTCTGCCGTAATAGGACGATGAGGTCATCGCACTCATCACACCGTTGATAACCACCTGCGCATCGGCTACCGTACCGACAGCACCTTCTGCATTTCCGGAGTTGGTGGGCTGCATATCCAGAAAATCGTCACACGAAGTGAATGTAAAGGCACCAAGTATCACAAGTGCCAATAAATGATATATCTTTTTCATTGTTAGTTCCTCCAGTTCATTAAAATTTCAATTCAACGCCAACGACAAACGTTTTTCCGATAGGGGTTTCCCAACCACGTGTGCCGTATTCGCTCACTTCGGGGTCTGCCTCCTTGTATTTGGCTATTGTCCAAAGGTTGCTGGCAGTGAAGAAAAGGCGGGCATTCTCGATGAAAGCCTTGCGGGTCATGGCTTTGGGCAGCGTATAGGCCAATGAGAGATTCTTCAAGCGCAGATAACTGGCATTGAACAAGTGGCGGCTGCTGTATTGTTGCGGGTCATCGAGGTCTACACCTTCAATACGGGGCTCTGTACCGTTCGTATGGTCTGGCGTCCAAAGGTTGTTGTAGTAGCTTTTAGCACGGATACGCTCCCAATAATAACCGTCGTCGGCCACATCCATGTAGGCTCCATCGTACAAGTCTCCTCCTATCTTATAGGTAAAGCCCAACGAAAGGGCTATGCCTTTGTAGGAGACCGAGGTATTGATGCCCCCATACACTTTGGGAACGGCATTGCCGATGATGGTGTAGTTGGCATTGTTATAGTCATAAGTAGCTCCGCGTCCGTTATACTCAAAATCTCCGGCCTTGCCATTCTTGGGGTCATTTACATAGTAGACGTTCTTGCCGTTGGTCTTGTCCACACCTGCCCATTCGTATCCATAGAAAGCCAGCGTGGACTGACCTTCCCGGTATACATATTGCGCACGGCTGTCGCTACTGGTGGGGTCGTACCAGATAATGTCCGCACCGCCATACAACTCTTTCACCTCAGAACGGAGGAAGGTTGCGTTGACACCGGCACTCCATAACCATCCTTTACTATCAATGATGTCACCACTCAACTCCACCTCTACCCCATGGTTGTTGATGCATCCTACGTTCCGCAACGTAGAGGAAAATCCCGTAACCATCGAAATGGGAACATCCTGGAGCAGGTTCTTCGAATCACGGTTGAAGTATTCCACCGTACCGCGCAGACGCTGGCCGAAGAAGCCGAAGTCGATACCCACATTCGTGTTGTAGCTCGTCTCCCAAGACAGCTTGTCATTGGTGACGGTAGTGATTGTACCGCCCGGGTTACCCATGTACTTACTGGTATAGCTCATCAAGCTCATATAGCCGTAATTGTCCGAAGGCAGCGTACCGTTAATACCATAAGAGGCACGTATACGCAGGTTGCTCAGGAAAGAATATTTGCTCATAAAACCCTCGCGCATGATGTTCCACGCTCCTGCCACTGACCAGAAGTTTCCCCAACGTTCCTGCTTGCTGAGCCGGGAAGAACCGTCGCGGCGGTAAGAACCGGAAATGAAGTAGCGTTCATCGTAATTATAATCCAACTTGGAGAGCACGGACACCATCGAGTTTCCCCAGGAATATCCGGCAGAAGTCTGCGTTCCGGCAGTAGAAACTGTATGAATGGTGCTGACCGCAAGATTGCTTCCTGTGGCACGCACATAGTCTGTCTTGTTCTTCTCCGCTTCGAAACCCACCATGGTGCCAACTGTGTGTTTGTCGAAGGTGCCGGTATAATTGGCGGTAGTGGAGGTAACCATCTTCTCGTATGTAGTACGGTATTCGTTGACATTCCCATTGTCTGCCGAGCCTTTATAGTGATTGGCACTGTAATAGATATGGTCTTTTACAGTAGTATTGTCGTAAGAGTAGATAGAACGAAGGTCCAGGCCCGGCATCAGATGCAGGGTGAGCGTCTCCGCAGCCATGATTTTGGTACTGGTAGAACCGTTCTCCCACTCTTTGTCATAATAAAGTCCATTGTAGGCGTAGCTACCGTAACGTTCGGTCCAGAGCTCGCCGGTCTTGTAATCAGTGGGCCAGTAGAGTCCCCACAGCAAGTTACGGGTCTGCATGAAGTAATTGCTGCCCGTGTTGCGTGTATCATTATAACCGCTTTTCTTGGTACGCGCCAGGCTGGCATTAGTGGTCAGTTCAAGGAATTTCCCCACCTTCTGGGTGAGGTTCAGGCGACCGGAAACACGGTCGAAGCTGTTCATCTTCAAACGTCCTTCGTCCTGGGTATAGGAAAGGGAAGTGTAATAGTTGGTATTCTGCGTAGCACCACTGACGGACATATCGTAGGTCTGATAAATGGCGGTACGGAAATATGCCTTGTCCCAATCGTAGTATTTGCCTCCACGCCCGGAGTTGTCGTACTCAAGGATATTGACGTTCTCGTAAGCTCCCGTACCATTTGTGGTAAATTGGTAGCCATGTTTGTTGAAACGGCTGTTCAACTGGCCTATGGCATAGGCTGCCGCCTTTTCGTCCGTTTCGCCCTTACCGCTTGTACGGGCATCGTGAAATACGGTGTAGAGCATATTCACATTCTCCTGTACGCTGGCCGTTTCATAGTTGTCCGTTGCCCAGCAGGGCGTGAAGCCCACTTCGGCTTTCAGCGTCACCACCGGCTTGCCAATCTGTCCTTTTTTGGTAGTAATCAGAATGACGCCGTTTGCCGCACGCGACCCATAAAGCGAGCTGGCCGCCGCATCTTTCAATACAGAAATAGATTCGATGTCTTCCGGGTTCAACGTATTCATGATGTTGTTGGTAGAATAGAGCTCACCGCTCATCTGCCCCGTATTGCCCGAAGAGACCGGAACACCGTCCACTACATACAACGGTTCATTCCCGGCATTCATAGAACCTATGCCACGGATGCGGATGGCCGGTGCGGAACCCGCCTGGCCGGAATTATTCGTCAGTTGCAAGCCCGCCACTTTACCGTTCAACGCGTTTTCAAAGCTGGTCGTCGGAATGTCTTTCAGCGCATCCGCTTTCACTAAAGAAGCCGAACCTGCATAGCTGCTCTTTTTGGCCGTGCCGTAAGCCACCACCATCACTTCATCCAGCAGTTCCGAATCCGATTTCAGCACCACCTTCATAGCAGGCTTTATGGCAGCTTCTACTTTCTGCATACCTACAAAAGAGACAATCACTGTCTTTGCCGTGCCCGGCACATTCAAGATTGTAAATTTACCTTCGATATCGGTCACGGCCCCCAGCGTTGTACCCTTCACCAATACCGATGCCCCAATAATCGGCTCATTGTTGTCCTCGGCAAATACTGTTCCCGAGACCGTAGACGTCTGAGCCATCACTCCTGCCCCCATAACCAGGCAGACAATGATTAACAAGAAGAATTTCTTTCTCATGCTTCTCTTCCTTAAAATTAGTCAATCAAAACACTTTTTAATATCCAAACGCTGCAAAGGTATGTATCTTTTTCAAAAAGAAAAGCAATAGTATTCAAAAAGCTTCATTTTGATTGTATTTTAAGCCAAATACAAGCAATATGTCTATAGTCTAAGCATTCCAAGCAATAAGTATGATGCTGGATACGGAAATATAAGCAATGCCAAAGAAGATATATCCGGATTTTAAGATATGACACGTCCCGGCATACAACTTTTTTCGTAACTTTGCACAGTTTTAAAATACACTGAACGAATGGAGTTTAAGTATGACGTTATTGTAATCGGCGCCGGACACGCAGGATGCGAAGCCGCTGCCGCTGCTGCAAACCTGGGTTCGAAGACTTGTCTTATCACAATGGATATGAACAAAATCGGACAGATGAGTTGTAACCCGGCAGTGGGAGGCATCGCCAAAGGACAGATAGTACGCGAAATAGACGCCTTGGGAGGATATATGGGATTGGTGACAGACCAGACAGCCATACAGTTCCGTATACTGAACCGTTCCAAAGGTCCCGCTATGTGGAGTCCGCGCGCGCAGTGCGACCGCAACAAATTCATCTGGGCATGGAGAGAGATACTGGAAAATATCCCCAACCTGCATATCTGGCAGGATACCGTGCAGGAAATCCTCGTTGAAAACGGTGAGATTACGGGAGTAGTCACATTATGGGGAGTAACGTTCCATGCCAAATGTGTAGTACTCACCGCAGGAACTTTCCTCAATGGACTGATGCACGTGGGACGTACCATGCTTCCAGGTGGACGTATGGCAGAACCTGCATCCTACCAATTAACCGAATCCATCGCAAAGCATGGCATCACCTTTGGACGCATGAAGACGGGAACCCCCGTACGCATAGATGGACGCAGCGTGCATTATGAGGATATGGAAATCCAAGACGGAGAATGTGACTTCCACAAGTTCTCGTTCATGGACACTCATGTACGCCATTTGAAACAGCTCCCTTGCTGGACCTGCTTCACCAACGAAGAAGCACACCGCATCCTGCAGGAAGGTCTGCCGGATTCTCCCCTTTTCAACGGACAAATCCAAAGTATCGGCCCACGTTATTGCCCCAGTATAGAAACCAAGATTGTGACTTTCCCCGACAAACCGCAGCACCAGCTTTTCCTGGAGCCCGAAGGGGAAACAACCCAAGAGCTCTACTTGAATGGATTCTCTTCTTCATTGCCCATGAACATCCAGATTGCAGCATTGAAAAAGATACCGGCGTTCAGAGACCTCGTCATCTACCGCCCGGGCTATGCCATCGAATACGACTTCTTTGACCCCACCCAACTGAAACATACGCTGGAAACGAAGAATATAAAGAATCTGTTCTTTGCCGGACAAGTAAACGGAACAACCGGTTACGAGGAAGCAGCTGGACAAGGAATCATGGCAGGTATCAACGCCCACATCAATTGCCACGGTGGAGAACCGTTCACCCTTGCAAGGGATGAAGCATATATCGGCGTTTTAATCGATGACTTGGTAACAAAAGGTGTGGACGAGCCTTACCGTATGTTTACTTCCCGTGCCGAATATCGCATCCTGCTCCGTATGGATGATGCGGACATGCGACTCACGGAAAAAGCCTGGAAGCTGGGACTCGCCAAGGAAGAGCGGTACAAGCTGCTGACAGAAAAACGTGAAGCCGTGAACCGGATTATAGACTTCGCGCGGAATTACTCGATGAAACCGGCATTAATCAATCCGGTATTGGAGCAGCTCGGCACAACTCCACTGCGCCAAGGATGCAAATTGATAGATTTGATAAACCGTCCGCAGATAACGATTGAGAACATTGCCGAACACGTCAGTGCCTTTAAACGAGAACTGGATAAAATATCCGATAGAAAGGAAGAAATTGTAGAAGCTGCAGAAATACTCATCAAGTACGAGGGATACATCGGACGCGAACGGATTATTGCGGATAAATTGGCAAGATTGGAAAGCATCAAGATAAAAGGTAAGTTTGACTATAATTCCATTCAATCCCTTTCTACCGAAGCTAGACAGAAGCTGATGAAGATAGATCCGGAAACAATAGCCCAAGCGAGTCGGATTCCGGGAGTATCTCCAAGCGACATCAACGTGCTACTGGTACTTTGCGGACGATAGAGCGCAAAGTTCCACGTGAAACAAAGAATTCAATAAACGTATTAAATAAACTGATTATGAGCAAAGAAACTCTTACCAAAAGCATCCGAGAAATACCCGACTTCCCCATTCCGGGAATTCTATTCTACGATGTAACTACCTTGTTCAAGGAGCCTACCGCCTTGCAGGAACTCTCAGACACACTATACGAGATGTATAAAGACAAAGGCATCACCAAAGTAGTGGGTATAGAATCAAGAGGATTCATTATGGGCCCCATTCTCGCCACCAGACTGGGGGCAGGCTTCGTACCTATCCGCAAGCCGGGAAAGCTTCCTGCAGAAACCATTGAAGAAAGCTATGATAAAGAATATGGCAAAGACACCGTGCAGATGCACAAGGATGCCATCAATGAAGACGATGTAGTATTGCTACACGACGACTTGCTGGCAACCGGTGGAACAATGGAAGCCGCCTGCAAACTGGTGAAACAGATGAACCCCAAGAAAGTGTATGTAAACTTCATCATCGAGCTGAAAGAGCTTCATGGCAAGGATGTGTTTGGAGATGATGTGGAAGTGGAGGCTGTGCTGTCGCTTTAGCCATTTCATATTTCACCACAGATTACACAGATTAACACAGATTATTTATCCACCACAAAACACAGTTTTATCAAAGAGAAATCTGCGCTAATCTGTGTAATCTGTGGTGAAACGTCGGTATTATGGAAGAACTCAGAACTAACGACTACCTCAAAGGGATTGTATCCAACCTTCCCGAAAGTCCCGGTATTTACCAATATCTGAATACCGAAGGGACTATTATATATGTAGGAAAGGCAAAGAATCTGAAGCGAAGAGTGTCTTCCTACTTCAACCGGGAGCACGAACCGGGAAAGACGAGGGTGCTGGTCAGCAAGATTGCAGATATCCGATATATCGTGGTGAATACGGAAGAAGACGCGCTATTGCTGGAAAACAATCTTATCAAGAAATACAAGCCTCGCTACAACGTACTGTTGAAAGACGACAAGACGTATCCCAGCATCTGCGTGCAGAACGAATACTTTCCACGTGTATTCAGAACCCGGAAGATAATCCGTAACGGTTCCTCCTATTATGGCCCTTACAGCCATATACCTTCCATGTACGCATTACTCGACCTCATCAAGCATCTGTACCCTTTGCGTACATGCCACCTGAACCTCTCTCCGGAAAACATACGTGCCAGAAAGTTCAATGTTTGCCTGGAATACCACATCAAGAACTGTGCAGGACCTTGCATCGGGAAGCAAAGCCAGGAAGAGTATCTGAAAAACATCGCTGAAATCAAGGAAATACTCAAAGGGAATACCCAGGAGATAGAACGGATGCTTTTCCAGCAAATGCAGGAACTGGCAGCCGAAATGAAGTTTGAAGAAGCACAGAAGATAAAGAAGAAATACCTGCTGCTGGAAAACTACCGGGCGAAATCGGAAGTGGTAAGCAACGTGCTGCACAATATCGACGTGTTCTCCATCGAGGAAGACAGCGATGAAAAGTCCGCTTTCGTCAACTACCTACACATTACGAACGGTGCCATCAACCAGGCTTTCACCTTTGAATACAAGAAACGATTGAATGAGAGCAAAGAAGAACTGCTCTCTCTCGGCATCATCGAAATGCGGGAAAGATACAAGAGCCTTTCTCGTGAAATCATCGTGCCTTTTGAACTGGATATGGAGCTGAAAGATGTCGTCTTTACCATCCCGCAACGGGGAGACAAAAAGAAACTGCTGGAACTCTCCATCCTCAATGTGAAGCAGTACAAAGCCGACCGCCTGAAGCAAGCCGAAAAGCTGAATCCGGAGCAACGGACCGTGCGCCTGCTGAAAGAGATACAGCAAGAGCTACACCTGGACCGCCTGCCCATGCAGATAGAATGTTTCGACAACTCCAACATCCAGGGTTCCGACCCCGTGGCCGGGTGCGTGGTCTTCGTCAAGGGGAAACCTTCCAAGAAGGATTACCGCAAGTACAATATCAAGACCGTAGAGGGACCGGATGACTATGCCTCCATGAAAGAGGTCGTAAAACGGCGCTATCAGCGCGCTATAGAAGAGAAAGCACCCCTGCCCGACCTTCTTATCACCGACGGTGGAAAAGGGCAAATGAGCGCCGTAAAAGAGGTGATAGACGAGCTTGGCCTGAACATCCCCATCGCCGGACTTGCCAAAGATGGCAAACATCGCACTTCCGAGCTATTGTATGGCTACCCTCCCCAGACCATCGGATTGAAACAGAACACCCCCCTCTTCCGACTGCTGACGCAGATTCAAGATGAAGTGCACCGCTTCGCCATTACCTTCCACCGCGACAAGCGCAGCAAACGGCAGATTGCCTCCGCACTGGACGAGATAAAAGGTATCGGTGAAAAGACGAAAAGCGCGTTGCTCAAGGAGTTCAAAAGCGTGAAGCGTATCCGCGAAGCATCTGCCGAGGAGCTTGCCGCCGTGGTGGGAGAAGCGAAAGCCAAAATCATCCAGACCTATTTCTCAGAGAAATAATGACTGATAAATCAGCCTGCAAAGCCATGCACACAACGAATTAATTCGTAACTTTGTCCCCTCAAAAAGACAAAAACAACATGAGAGTAGTGATACAACGTGCCGGACACGCTTCCGTCACCATCAACGGAACCTGCAAAGCCTCCATTGGAAAGGGCCTCATGATACTCGTAGGCATCGAAGAATCCGATGGAAAAGAAGATATTGACTGGCTTTGCAAGAAGATAGTCAATCTGCGCATTTTCGATGACGAAAACGGCGTAATGAACAAATCCATTCTTGAAGCAGACGGCGAGATACTGGTTATCAGCCAGTTCACCCTCCACGCCTCCACCAAGAAAGGCAACCGTCCCTCCTACATACGGGCAGCACGGCCGGAAATATCCGTCCCGCTGTACGAACAATTCTGCCGGGAACTGAGTTTAGCATTAGGTAAAGAAATAGGTACCGGCGAATTTGGTGCCGATATGAAAGTAGAACTGATGAACGATGGCCCCGTGACCATCTGTATAGATACAAAAAACAAGGAATAATGACGTTAGAAGAAGCACAGAAACAAGTGGATTCCTGGATAAAGGAATACGGAGTGCGCTATTTCAGCGAACTCACCAATATGGCGATACTGACCGAAGAAGTGGGCGAACTTGCCCGCGTCATGGCACGCAAGTATGGCGACCAATCCTTCAAGAAAGGAGAAAAAGACAATCTCGACGATGAGATGGCAGATGTTCTTTGGGTACTTCTCTGCCTTGCGAACCAGACCGGAGTGAACCTGACAGACGCCTTCTGCCGCAACTTCGAGAAGAAAACCAGACGTGACCAGACAAGACATATCAATAACCCTAAATTGAAAGACCATGGAGAAGAATGAGCCTACCCAGAGTAAGTATGACGCCGCCCTGGCAAAGTACAACACCCAACTGGATGATGCGGAAATAGCTGCACAAGCTGCCAGAATCATTGCAGAGAAAGTGCCGGCAAACAACACGCCGGAGGTAAAGAAATTCCTTTTCAACTGCATTGACCTCACCACACTGAACAGTACGGACAGCGACGAAAGTGTCATGAAATTCACCCAGAAAGTGAATAAATTCGACGAAGAGTTCCCCGACCTGAAGAATGTGGCAGCCATCTGTGTATACCCCAATTTTGCAGAAGTCGTAAAAGACACGCTGGAAGTGGAAGATGTAAAAATAGCTTGTGTATCAGCAGGTTTCCCCTCCTCCCAGACTTTCATTGAAGTGAAAGTGGCAGAAACTGCCATGGCACTGATGGAAGGCGCCGATGAAATAGACATCGTTATTTCGGTGGGCAAGTTCCTGGCGGGAGACTATGAAGGCATGTGCGAGGAGATACAAGAACTCAAAGCAACCTGCAAAGAGCACCACATGAAGGTAATCCTCGAAACCGGAGCCTTGAAGACGGCTTCGAACATCAAAAAAGCATCCATCCTTTCCATATATTCGGGTGCCGATTTCATCAAGACTTCCACCGGCAAGCAACAGCCTGCCGCCACACCGGAGGCCGCTCTGGTTATGTGCCAGGCCATCAAGGAATATCACGAGCTGACGGGTATCAAGGTAGGCTTTAAGCCCGCAGGAGGAATCAACTGCGTGAACGATGCACTGATTTATTACACCATCGTCAAGGAAGTGCTCGGCGAAGAATGGCTGAACAACGAACTGTTCCGCTTGGGAACCAGTCGTCTTGCCAACCTGCTGCTTTCGGAAATCAAGGGCGAGGAAATGAAATTCTTCTAAGAGAAAGCTGTATTTACCTATAAATAAAGCCTGATGGAGTGGGTTCCATCAGGCTTTCTCATATTATCAACCGGAAACAGTTCCGTCATTTTTCCCGCTCTACCACATAATCCAGATACCCGGCTAGCGCTGCTTTTACCTCCGTATCGGGCAAAGAAGCCAGCAAAGAAAGAGCCTTTTCCTTATAGTCATACATCACTTGCGAAGCATACTCTATACCACCATTCTGCTTGGTAAATTCGATTAAATGGGCTATTTCGCCAGGCGTTGCCTCCCCATTCTTTATCTTTACGGCAATTTCTTCCGCTGTTTTATCCTTCACGGTATTGAGCACATGAAGCGCAGGTAGAGTCAACTTCCCCTCCACCATATCATTTCCGGTAGGTTTGCCTATTTCCTTGCTCTCGGAGTAATCGAAAATATCATCCTTTATCTGAAAACAAAGCCCGATATATTCACCGAACAGACGCGCAGATTCCGCCTTTTCATCGCTGGCTCCCACCGAGAGAGCGCCCGCCTTCGTACAAGCTGCAAAGAGCACGGCCGTCTTCTTGCGGATAACGTCGAAATAGACTTCCTCGGAGAAATGGAGATTGCTGACGTTGGAAAGCTGCAGAAGTTCACCATCTGCCAAATCCTGCCCCAGGCAGGAGACGATGTCGATAATGTCATGGTTACGGGTCATGCCCACTTGCACCAACGCTGTTGCAAGCAGATAATCGCCTGCCAGTACGGCTACTTTATTATTGAAAATGGCATTAACGGAGAGTTGTCCACGGCGTTCAGTACTTTCGTCCACTACATCATCGTGCACAAGGCTGGCATTATGAAGAAGTTCCAACGCAACCGCAGCATGCAGGGTTGCAGGACATACCTTGCCAAAAAGCTTCGCAGCCAGAAGCACCAGAATGGGGCGCATCATCTTCCCGTTCTTCTGCCGGATATGCGCAATTACGCTGTTCAGCAAAAGGTTGGAACTGGAGAGAGTACTTTCAAAAAGCTTCTTGAAGTCCTCCAATTCCTCAGAAATCGGAGATTTTATCAATGATGAGTTGTCCATGCATCGCTATTTGCCTACAAAAATAGTAATAAAACGGTTAATACGGTATTTTTTTGTACTTTTACCATGAAAAAAAGGATTAAATGTATGAATTCAATCGATAAACTGTTTTTGCTCGATGCCTATGCACTGATATATCGAGCCTATTACGCGTTCATCAAGAACCCGAGAATCAATTCAAAAGGATTCAACACTTCGGCCATTCTGGGCTTTGTAAACACCCTGGAAGAAGTGCTCAAAAAAGAGAATCCCACACACATAGGAGTAGCCTTCGACCCGTCGGGCCCCACCTTCCGCCACGAGGCCTACGAGCAATACAAGGCACAGCGCGAGGAGACACCCGAGGCCATCCGCCTTTCCGTACCTATTATAAAGGACATCATCCGCGCCTACCGCATTCCCATCCTCGAAGTATCCGGCTACGAAGCCGACGACGTGATAGGCACGCTCGCCACCGAAGCCGGACGGCAGGGCATCACCACCTATATGATGACTCCCGACAAGGACTACGGGCAACTGGTATCGGACCGCGTCTTCATGTACCGCCCCAAGCACACCGGCGGATTCGAAGTGATGGGTACCGAAGAAGTAAAAACCAAGTTCAACATACAGACCACCGAGCAGGTCATCGACATGCTGGGACTGATGGGTGATGCTTCCGACAACATCCCCGGCTGTCCGGGTGTGGGCGAGAAAACCGCACAGAAACTGATTGCCGAATTCGGCAGCATCGAAAATCTGCTGGAGCATACCGACCAGCTGAAAGGCGCACTGAAAACGAAAGTGGAGACCAACCGCGAGATGATTACCTTCTCCAAATTCCTTGCCACCATCAAAACAGATGTTCCCATTCAGCTCGACATGGATTCGCTCGTCCGCGAAGAACCGAACGAAGAAGAACTCCGCAAGATTTTCGAGGAGTTGGAATTCCGCACACTCATCGACCGGGTACTCAAAAAGGGAAGCGGCAATTCGTCCTCCCCTACTCCAACCTCTCCGGTACCCGACCTCTTTGCCGGGACTCTGTTTGCCCAGCCGCAAACCTCCACTCCCGAAAACAGCGCCCCGATTCAAGGCGATTTGTTTGCAAATTTTGCGGGCGAGGGGACGGGCGTTTCTGAAAATTCAAACCTGACGCGGTTAGAAATGCTCGATATAGACTACCAACTCATTGATACAGAAGATAAAAGAGCAGAAATTATTCAAAAGTTACTTACAAGCGAAATTCTCTCAATAGATACCGAGACTACCGGAACCGAGCCAATGGACGCCGAACTTGTAGGAATGAGCTTCAGTGATGCCGAAAACCGTGCATACTACGTACCCGTTCCCGCCGAACGAGAGGAAGTCTTAAAAATTGTAAACGAGTTCCGTCCCCTCTTCGAAAACGAGAAATCCATGAAGGTGGGACAAAATATCAAGTACGATATGATTATCCTCCAAAATTACGGCGTCCAGGTGAAAGGCAAACTTTTCGACACCATGCTTGCCCACTACGTGCTTCAACCCGAACTGCGACACAACATGGACTATCTGGCGGAAATCTACCTGCACTACCAGACCATCCACATCGATGAGCTAATTGGAGCGCGAGGCAAAAACCAAAAGAACATGCGCGACCTTCCACCCGAAGATGTCTACCGTTATGCCTGCGAGGATGCGGACGTCACCCTCAAACTGAAAAACGTGCTGGAAAAGGAACTGAAGGAGCAAGGTGCCGAACATCTGTTCTACGAAATAGAGATGCCGCTCGTCCCCGTACTTGTTAATATAGAGAGCAACGGAGTGCTGCTCGACACGGAAGCCTTGAAGCAATCGTCCCAACACTTCACCGTCCGTCTGCAGGAGATTGAGAAGGAAATCTACGAGATGGCTGGCGAGACATTCAATATCAGCTCCGCCAAGCAGGTAGGCGAAGTGCTGTTCGACAAGCTGAAAATCGTGGAGAAAGCGAAAAAGACCAAGACCGGACAATACGTCACCTCCGAAGAGGTGCTGCAAAGCTACCGCAGCAAGCACGACATCATCGGGAAGATACTGGAATACCGCGGACTGAAGAAACTGCTGAGCACCTATATAGATGCCCTGCCCCAGCTCATCAACCCACGTACGGGCCGCATACACACCTCCTTCAACCAGGCGGTGACCGCTACCGGACGCCTCAGCTCCAGCAATCCCAACCTGCAGAACATCCCCATCCGCGACGAAGACGGAAAGGAAATCCGCAAGGCGTTCATCCCCGACACCGGCTGCGAGTTCTTCTCTGCCGACTACTCGCAGATAGAGCTGCGCATCATGGCACACCTCAGCGAAGATAAGAACATGATAGACGCCTTCCTCAGCGGACACGACATCCACGCCGCCACCGCTGCCAAGATATATAAGATAGATATAAACGACGTAACCGCCGACATGCGCCGCAAGGCAAAAACGGCAAACTTCGGCATCATCTACGGCATCTCCGTCTTCGGGCTTGCCGAACGCATGGGCGTTTCTCGCCAGGAAGCCAAAGAGCTGATAGACGGCTACTTTGAAACCTACCCACAAGTGAAGGAGTATATGGATAAAAGCATCCAGGTGGCACGCGAGAACGGCTATGTGGAAACCATCTTCCACCGCAAGCGCTTCCTGCCGGACATCAACTCAAGAAACGGGGTGGTACGGGGCTATGCCGAACGGAATGCCATCAACGCTCCCATCCAGGGAAGTGCCGCCGACATCATAAAAGTAGCCATGGCACACATCTATCAGCGCTTCCAAGCTTACAATCTGAAAGCAAAGATGATTTTACAAGTCCATGACGAACTAAATTTCAGCGTTCCAGAGGCAGAAAAAGAGCTTGTACAGAAAATCGTAATCGAAGAGATGGAGCAGGCATATCGCATGTACGTACCCCTGAAAGCCGATTGTGGGTGGGGAAACAACTGGTTGCAGGCACACTAAACAGCCCAATAACTTTATTTAACTTACAATCAGAAAGCAACAGAAGCAATCCTTTCCAAATACAGTTTGCTCATCAGAATATCCGGCGACCTCACTGCCGGATATTTTTTATTCACCAATCTTGCCAAAAGGAAAGCATACCGAAACCCTCACTACTGACATATTGATAAAATTTAATCCAATATTTATATTTATGTCAATTTAATACGTACCTTTGCAGCGAAATCAATGATATATTGATAGAAAATAGAAAGTTAAACTAAAAAAGACATAAAACCATGAAAGCAAAAGTATCTTTAAAAACAGTGATTGTTTCAGCACTTCTCTTAGTTTGCGGATTAAATGCCTCAGCCGACAATAAGAGCAACCTCATTTACAATTCGGAAGAAGTAAATGGCATGAAGGTGGCAGAGACCGTATACAAGATGGACGGAAACACGCTTGCCAACTATATGAAGTACAATTATAAGTACGACGACCAGAACCGCATGACGGAAAGCGAAGCCCTGAAATGGAACAGCACCAAGAATACATGGGGCAAGGACATGTGCATCCGCTATGCATACCAAGGCAAGACGATGACTACCACATACTACAAATGGAACAACAAGAAAGGCGAATACATACTGGTTCCCGAGATGACAGTAATCATGGACAACCCTAACATGTAATTGACAAACTCTCTCTTAAAGTAAGAAATCTTATTCCTAACAACAATAACCGAAACCTTTCATAAAAGAGCCGGAATGATTCGCACATTCCGGCTCTTTTATTATATCTTCGCCTCCTAAAAAGGAATGCCACATGATACCCGAGACCCTCATTACCTACATCGAGACAGCAATCATTCCCCGGTACAAGGAGTTTGACAAGGCACACAACCTCTCACACGTCCGTACCGTCATCGAAGAAAGCCTTGCCCTCGCCCGGCAATATCCCGAAGCGGACGAACGCCTGGCATACGTCATTGCCGCCTACCATGACACGGGACTGTGCCGCGACCGCGCCACCCACCACCTTGTCTCCGGCGAGATACTGATGGCGGACTCTACCCTGCGGCAATGGTTCTCCGACACGGAAATCCTCCTCATGAAAGAAGCCGTAGAAGACCACCGCGCCTCTACAGACCACGAACCTCGTAGCATCTACGGCAAGATTGTTGCCGAAGCGGACCGTATCATCGACCCGGACATCACCCTGCGCCGCACCGTGCAGTACGGATTGAAACAGAATCCTGCCGCCGACAAGGAGTGGCACTACCAGCGGTTCCATCAGCATCTCATGGCAAAATATGCACCCGGCGGTTATCTGAAGCTCTGGTTTCCCGAGGGCAAGAATGCGGAACAGCTGAAGAAGCTCCAAGCCATTATCGCAGACGAAGGACAGCTGCGGCAAGTTTTCAACCGAATATTCGAGGAGGAAAAGTAATAGCGGTATCAATGAAGCATATGCCCCATTTCATTTCCGACTATGGAAACGGTTTGTTTCCTATAATGGAACAGAGTGTTCTCTATAAGGAAACAAAGTGTTTCCTATAACGGAACAAATCGTTTTATCCCGTCGAAACAAGTCGTTTCATACAAGAGAAACAATCTGTTCCGACGGGGTGTAACAAAGTGTTCAGTACTGTGAACTAATACAATAGCTCTATTTAGAAGGTCTCACAAGATAAGTATCCGCCTCCATAAGTATAAAGACTTATGGGCGTGCCAACATGAGGAAATCATAAAACTCACAGATGGACTGGCCTTCGGTTTCTGATTCGAAGACAAAGAAGAGCGGCTGCTTTCCCTTATGCAGCTTTGCCGGAATAGAGAGCGGAGCATAGAACTCTCTGCAAGTGCTGCCAGCCTTCACATCCACAAGTCCTATCTCTACACCGCCTTTTGTTGTCCAAGGGCTACCCAGCATGATGCGGATGCGTCCGTCGGTATCTTCAGCCTTCAACCTTAACTGCATCTGCAAAGACTTATCTCGCGGAACGGCATTCATATTCAAGTATTTATATCCTACAATCGACCCACTTGTATTATTCACCACCGGAGCGAACGGGATTTTGTGGTTGTTATCGCCGGCATAGGGATTATTATCCCGGTACACAGGCCGGATGTAAGACCCCGTGTAGACATAATGGGGATAGACCTCTTTGATACCTCCGGGATTGGTGTGCCAACAAGCCAACCCGGCCGAGATGCGCTGCATAGGATTGAGCCCTTCAAGAAGGAAACCCTCAGAGTTGAATTCCCCGCGCGAAATCACGACTTTCCCACCTTTTCCTTTTTCCACCTTTACATCAATGGCCGACACCATAGCCTGGCGTGCATAGCAATCAGTACCTATCTGGCGATGATAGAACACGTACCATTGCCCTCCTATCTTGCAGATACTGCCATGCGTATTTCCACCGGGCATGGCCGAAGCTATCACATTGCCTTTTTCATCATACTCGCGCGCACGGGCATCGATGATTGTTCCGCCATAGGTCCAGGGACCCAGAGGATGCTCGCTATAAGCGTATGCCAGCGTATAGTTGCTGGCGTTCGGCAAGCCATCTTCACCCTCAGCGGTAGTACGGCTATAGATAAACACATACTTATCCTCAATCTTGCGGATGGAGGATGCCTCAAAGAAGCGGAATATACCTTCCTGCCGATAGCCTGAAATCATGTTCTCCACCACTTCGGTACCCGGCTTTACCGTGCACATGGTAGCAGGGTCCAACTCCGCGCCATGCGAAATGCCAAATCCCCAATAACCATACACACGTCCATCATCATCGACAAACACTGCGGGGTCGAATCCCAAACAACCGAAAGTCTCGCGAGGACGTTCCTTGTTCCAATTGCATACTGTAAACGGACCATCGGGACGGTCGCTTTTGGCAATCATGGAATTGCGTCCACTACCTTGATTATTCGGAAAGAGGTAATAAGTTTTCTTACCATCGGTATCGGTAGTTACTGTCACGTCAGGGGCAAAAAGCACGTCGTCGGTTCCATCAGCATTCAGTTTATACAGCTCGGGCGACTCATTGACTTTAAATATCACGCCGTCATATCTCCAACGGGTCAGGTCCTCTATGGGTGCCGACCACACCACTTGGTCACGTCCGCAATACATCCACTTGAGATTGTCGTGCGAACCATAAATATAGACACGGTACTTGCCGGGACAGTCAGGATCCTCAAACACATAGGGCTCACCATCAGGAATAAATTCCCAAAGCGGCAGATAAGGATTCTGTGCAGATAATGTAAAAGACAAGCTGATGAGACATGATAAAATCATCAGAATTTTTCTTACTTTGTTTTTCATAATCGCATTGATTTATAGAATGATACTTAAATTATAATTGCGACAAAACTATCAATTTATCGTTTCATCGTCATGCTTTTAATGCAAATTAACACGTTCAATACGAATTTCTAAATACCGTTCCGGCGGCTCTCCCATCTCCTCCTTTCTTCGTTGGTGTATGCAAAAATCAGCTATTTTTCAGTAAGTTTGTCCGGTTTGCACTATCTTTGCTTAAAAAAGCGAAGATAGGCTGCACCTCAGCATAAAAAATGAACGAGTTCATTTTATTCTGCATTCGGTTTGCACTATCTTTGCATCCAATTAACTGAACAATAACTAAAAAAACAAGATAACACTATGGCATTAAAAGCTGGTATCGTGGGCCTTCCCAACGTAGGAAAATCCACTCTTTTCAACTGCTTGAGCAGCGCAAAGGCACAAGCGGCAAACTTCCCGTTCTGTACAATCGACGCCCAAATGGGGCAAGTGTCCGTACCCGACGAACGACTGACGAAGCTCGCCGAGCTGGTTCACCCGGGGCGTATCGTACCTGCCGTGTGCGACATCGTCGACATTGCCGGACTGGTGAAGGGCGCCAGCAAAGGTGAAGGACTCGGCAACCAGTTCTTGGGCAACATCCGCGAGTGCGACGCCATCATTCACGTGCTGCGCTGCTTCGACAACGGCAACATCGTCCACGTGGACGGTTCGGTGAACCCCGTGCGCGACAAGGAAATCATCGACACAGAGCTGCAACTGAAGGACCTCGACACGGTGGAAAACCGCATCAAGCGTGTAGAGAAGATTGCCAAAGTGGGTGGCGACAAGGCGGCAAAGATAGAGTACGAACTCCTGCTCCGCTACAAGGATGCCCTGGAACAAGGACAAAGCGCCCGCACCGTCATCCCACAGAACGACGACGAGGAACAATGTGCCAAGCAGATGTTCCTGCTCACCACCAAACCTGTGCTCTACGTCTGCAACGTGGATGACGTCAGTGCCGCCAGCGGCAACCAGTACGTAGAGCAGGTGCGCGAAGCCATTAAGGGCGAGGATACGGAACTCATCATCATCTCCGCCCAGACCGAAGCCGACATCGCCGAACTGGAGACATACGAAGAAAAGCAGATGTTCCTCGAAGACCTGGGACTGAAAGAGAGCGGCTGCAACCGTTTGATTAAAGCTATCTACAGCCTGCTGAACCTCGAAACCTTCATCACTGCCGGAGAGATGGAAGTAAAGGCATGGACCTATCGCAAGGGATGGAAAGCGCCGCAATGCGCCGGCGTTATCCATACGGATTTCGAGAAAGGGTTTATCCGGGCAGAGGTCATCAAGTATGAGGATTATATCAAGTATGGCAGCGAAACAGCCGTGCGCGAAGCCGGAAAGTTGGGTGTGGAAGGTAAGGAATACGTGGTGCAGGATGGGGACATCATGCACTTCAGGTTCAATGTGTAATGATATTCATTCCAGATGGCAATGTACTTTCTTTGTACATTGCCATTTTCTAATAAACTCCATACAATAACAATATGAAACAGATTATCTTCCTTTTATTCTTATTGTCCTGTACTGCCGTTTATGCACAACAGCAAGACTCAGTAACCATTCACGGACGGGTGACTGATTACAACGGACAGCCGATAGACAGTGCCAGCGTCTGGTGGCAAAACCCGCAGTTCAATGACATCATAGAAGCCATAACCGACAAAGACGGGCATTACACGGCCCGTATACCCAAAGGGAAATATCAAAGTGCAGCCTCTATTTATCTGCCCTCCTATGCGCACATTGCCATGAAAAGCGGGCTGCCCGAGACTGAACACCGCCTGGAGTTCTGGGCCTGGGATTTCATCGCCGACCGCGACACTACACTCGACATACGTTATCATCGTATGGAAGCTTATGGCCTGCGTGCTTTCTGCATCCCCGGAGCCATGCCTACTTATCAGATATACGTCCGTCCCATGAGCTTGACACGTACCTACCAATGGATGAAAGAAACAAAGCCCGAGTCATTGGTACACGGTGAAAACCTGAGTGACATTGAGCAACAAGAACAAAACAAAGAAGCCAGAGAATGCCAGATGGCTCCCCGCCCCGGGCAACTGAAAGTCACCGTCTGGATAGACGGCGAGAAAGTCCCCGTGCTGATGAAGCAGGAAATAAAAGAATATTTCGACAGCAACGAATATGGCAACGCCTATCTATTGACAGTAGACATGCCCAAGCATCCCAAAAAAGACCTTCCCTACCGTATCTTCAAAGTAGAGCTGGAAGACATGGAAAACGGTGACCGGGGCGAAGGACTTTACTATATGGAAAAGGAAAACTACGTTCAATAAACCATACACAACAAATGGCAAACAGTAATCTGAAATACCTCATAGCAGGTACCGGCGGCGTAGGCGGAAGCATCGCCGCCTTTCTTTCATTATCCGGCAAAGACGTCACTTGCATTGCACGTGGCGAACACCTTGCCGCCATACGCGGGAACGGTCTGCAACTGCACTCCGATTTGAAAGGTGAACATTGTCTGAAAGTGGCGGCATTTACCGCAGAAGAATTCCAAGGCAAAGCGGATGTTATCTTCGTCTGCGTCAAAGGTTATTCCGTAGACTCCATTACGGAACTCATCAAACGTGCCTCACACGAGCGTACAGTGGTAATCCCCATCCTGAATGTTTACGGAACCGGTCCCCGTATCCAGCGGTTGGTCCCCGGCGTCACGGTGCTCGACGGCTGCATCTACATCGTAGGATTCGTATCCGGACGGGGAGAAATCACGCAGATGGGAAAGATTTTCCGGCTCGTCTACGGAGCACACCGCAGCACGATTGTTTCCCGTGAAACATTGGAAGCCGTGCAACGCGATTTGCAGGAAAGCGGCATCAAAGCCGACATCTCCGACGACATCGATCGGGACACATTCGTCAAGTGGTCGTTCATCTCCGCTATGGCAGTCACCGGAGCCTACTATGACGTGCCTATGGGCGAAGTACAGAAACCGGGGAAGGTGCGCGATACCTTCATCGGACTGTCACAAGAGAGCGCAGCTTTGGGCCGAAAATTGGGTATAGAATTCAAGGAAGACATCGTGGAGTACAACCTCAAAGTAATAGACAAACTCGCCCCTGAAAGTACCGCCTCCATGCAGAAAGATATGGCCAAAGGACATCAGAGCGAAGTACAAGGCTTGTTGTTCGACATGATTACGGCTGCAGAGGAACAAGGGATTGAGGTGCTGACGTATAGGATGGTGGCGGAGAAATTCAAATAAACTGCCACGATGAACTGCCAAACGAGATAATTTCATACCTTTGTCCCGAACAACCCCGTAATTCAGTAATTTAATTCTTCATAAATATGTTATCATTACTCACCATCAACTGGAATCCCGACCCCGAACTGTTCAAGTTCTTCGGCATATCCATCCGCTACTACGGACTGTTATGGATTATCGGTCTTGCTCTTGCCTACTTCATCGTGCAACGCCAGTATAGCGACCGCAGAATAGACGAAAAGAAATTCGAACCTCTCTTCTTCTATTGCTTCTTCGGCATACTGATAGGCGCACGACTGGGCCACTGCATATTCTACGACTGGGCCTACTACCAGGACCATTTCCTCGAGATGATTCTCCCCATAAAAATCCTGCCGGACGGCAGTTGGAAGATGACGGGCTACACCGGCCTTGCCAGCCACGGCGGCACGCTGGGCCTGATTATCGCCCTTTGGATGTACTGCCGCAAGACGAAGATGCACTACATGGACGTGCTCGACATGATAGCTGTTGCCACTCCCATCACCGCCTGCTGCATCCGCCTTGCCAACCTGATGAACTCCGAAATCATCGGCAAACCGACCGACATGCCCTGGGCATTCATCTTTGAACGCGAAGACATGCTGCCCCGCCATCCGGCACAGCTCTACGAAGCCATCGCCTACTTCATCTTCTTCTTAGGGATGGTCTGGCTATACAAACGCGGACAGAAAAAACAAGAAACCAAACTTGAAACAGACTTCAGCACCACCAAGCGGAAATCAACCGCCGTGCAAGCCGAGGCTTCCCTACCCTATCACCGCGGTTTCTTCTTCGGCCTCTGCCTGACGGAAATCTTCCTCTTCCGTTTCTTCATCGAGTTCCTGAAAGAAAACCAGGTGAACTTTGAAGACAGCATGTCGCTGAACATGGGCCAATGGCTCAGCATCCCATTTGTCATTATCGGGGTGTATTTTATGTGTTTCTACGGAAAGAAAGCTTCCAAATAAACATTTAGGCCCTACATAAGCAACATACCTACCCCTTTCATCTGTGTAGATTTCTCTACTTTTACGGCATCGAAACAACAACCGTAAATCATATATTTATCATGAAAGAGAAACAACTGATGAAAGGGGCAGCTTTTATGCTGCTAGCAGCAACTGCCATCCCGCCCGCACATGCCCAACTGAAAACAAATGCCGGCGTGCAATACCTGCTTTCCCAGTCGAAAGACATGAGCCAGGATTTTCTGGACCTCAGCAACACCTATTTCTTTGCCGACAGCCTGGTATCGTTCGACACCTCCACCGGCAAGGGGACTGTCCAGTGGAAACGCCAGCAACTGATGCCCCGCCAGGCATTCAATGCAAACACCTACCTGCACCAGCCCCTCCAGTCGCTGGACTTCCCGGAGACGGCCTACGACAACAATCCACAACTGACGTTCACCGTCGAACCGGTCAGCGAACGTACCCTCCGCATCCGTATGCTTACCTCGCCCATCGTACCGAAAGAAGATGCCGATGACCCCATGCTCATAGGAAAGCCTGCCGACGGACGCTCCTTCTGGAAAGCCGAGAAGACGGATAAAGGTACCCTGTACACCTCCCGATACGGCAGCCTGCTCATCGAGAATTACCCCTGGCGCCTGGTGCTGAAAGATGCCGACGGACGCCTGCTGACACAGACTCGTTGCTGGAGCGACAACGACTCCACACAGGTCAAGGTACCTCCATTCAGCTTTATCAAGCGCGGCTCGGACAACTCACGCAGCATCAATCCTGTATTCAGCCTCGCGCCGAACGAGAAAATCTACGGTTGCGGCGAGTCTGCCACCGCACTGAACAAGGCCGGACAGAAAGTCAACCTCTTTGTCACCGACCCACAAGGGCCCGAAACCCCGGATATGTACAAGCCCATACCCTTCTTCTTCAGCAACCGCGGCTACGGCATGTTCATGCACACTTCCGCCCCCGTGACCTGCGACTTCGGCTGTTCCTACATCGGAGCCACCAAACTCTTCATGGCAGACGAAGCGATGGACATCTTCATCTTCCTGGGTTCGCCGAAGGAGATGCTGAGCGAATACACCGCACTGGTAGGACGGCCCGAAATGCCCCCCTTGTGGAGCTTCGGCACCTGGATGAGCCGCATCACCTACTTCAGCGAAGCAGAGGGCCGCGATGTAGCCCGGAAACTGCGTGAGAACAAGATACCGAGCGACGTCATCCACTTCGATACCGGTTGGTTCGGCGTGGACTGGCAGTGCGACTACGCCTTTGCCGCCGACCGCTTCGACAATCCCCGGCAGATGCTCACCGACCTAAGGTCACAAGGCTTCCGCACCTGCCTCTGGCAACTCCCCTACTTCACTCCGAAAAACAAGTTCTTCCCCGAGCTGGTGGAACGCGGTCTGTACGTACGCAACGGTAAGGGGCAGCTCCCCTACGAGGACGTGGTGCTGGACTTCACCAACCCCGAAACCGTACAGTGGTATCAAGAGAAGCTCGGCAACCTGATTGAAATGGGTGTAGGCGCCATCAAAGTAGACTTCGGTGAAGGTGCTCCGCTGGATGCCATCTATGCCAACGGCCGTAGCGGACTATACGAACACAACCTCTATCCCCTGCGCTACAACAAGACCGTGGCCGAGGTAATCAAGAAGATACACGGTGAAAACATTATCTGGGCACGTTCCGCATGGGCAGGCTCACAACGCTATCCATTGCACTGGGGCGGTGACGCCGCAACCACCGAAACCGGTTTCGAGGGAACCATCCGCAGCGGCCTCTCCATCGGACTGAGCGGATTCTGCTTCTGGAGCAATGACATAGGCGGCTTCGTGACCCAAAGCCCCGAAAGCCTCTACCGCCGCTGGCTGCCCTTCGGCTTCCTCACCAGCCACAGCCGCGTGCACGGAGCACCTCCCACTGAGCCGTGGTACTACGGGAAAGAGTTCACAGACTATTTCCGCCGTTGCGCCGAGCTGAAGTACAAACTGATGCCCTATGTATACGCACAATCCAAAGAGTGCACCGAGAACGGCTGGCCGATGCTCCGCGCCCTGCTGCTGGAGTATCCCGACGACCCGGGTGCATGGCTGGTAGAGGACGAGTACATGTTCGGCTCCAATCTCCTCGTGGCCCCCATGCTCGAAGAGGGCAGCGGACGGGATGTCTACCTCCCCGGACGGCAGAAATGGATAGACTACCAGACCGGAAAGGTGTATGCTCCGGGATGGAACCATATTGAATGCGGCACCCTGCCCATCGTCATTCTTGTAAAGGACGGTTCGGCCATCCCCCATATCCCCGTGGCACAATGCACAGACCAGATGAAGTGGGACAAGATTACGTGGAAGAAGTATCTGGCAGACGAAAAGAAAGCTGAAGGATTGCTCTGCCTGCCGCAGGACGGACAGTTACAACGGATATCAATCCCATAACCGATATATCAAACACATTAAACCCTAATACCCCATGCGAAACAAGTTATTGTTCCTCGCCTTGCCCCTGCTATTCGGCTTACAGGCAAGCGCACAACACACACAAGCCTTTCAAGATACCACGCTCACCGACGAACAGCGCGTGGAACATCTTCTTTCCATCCTGACATTGGATGAAAAGATAAACCTTCTTTCCACCGACCTCGGTGTCCCCCGCCTCAACATTCCCCGTTGCGGACACTACGAAGGACTGCACGGGCTGACCCTCGGCGGGCCTGCCATGTGGGGCGGACGCCAAAGAACGGAAGACGGGAAAGTAGTCCCTACCGACTGCCCCACCACCATATTCCCCCAGTCCTACGGTCTGGGCTCCACATGGGACACCGATTTGGTGCAGAAAGTAGCGGAACAAGCCGCTGAAGAAGCCCGCTACTACATGCAGACCACCGGTAACAAGCGTCATGCCCTCGTGATGCGCGCTCCGAATGCCGACCTTGCCCGCGACCCGCGCTGGGGACGTACCGAGGAGAGTTTCGGAGAAGATGCTTTCCTCACCGCCCAACTCACCATTGCCAGCGTACGCGGCCTGCAAGGCAATCATCCCCGCTACTGGAAAACTGCCTCTCTGATGAAACACTTCCTTGCTAATAGTAACGAGGACGGACGGGACAGCACTTCCTCCGACTTCGACACGCGGCTGTTCCATGAATACTACGCTTATCCTTTCTATAAAGGCATCACCGAGGGAGGCAGCCGTGCCTTCATGGCCGCCTACAACAGTTGGAACGGCATCCCCATGTCCATCCATCCCTGCCTCGAAGAGATTACCCGCAAGCAGTGGGGCAACAACGGTATCATCTGTACGGACGGCGGTGCCCTGAAACTGCTGATTGAAGCGCACAAGAGTTTTCCGAGCTTTGCGGAGGGTGCTGCTGCCGTAGTAAAAGCCACCACAGGACAATTTCTCGACGCATACGTTCCTTACGTCAAGGAAGCTCTGGAAAAGGGATTACTGACCGAAGTCGACATCGACAAGGCTATCCGCGGGAACATCTTCGTCGCCCTCAAGCTCGGCTTGCTGGACGGGGACAACTCCCGTAACCCTTATCTCTCTATCGGAAAGAACAGTACGGAGACACCGCCTTTCATGACAGCAGAAGCCCGCAGGCTGGCACGGGAAGTCACCGCCAAGTCCGTGGTGTTATTGAAAAACAAAAAACTCCTGCCACTCGATGCCGGAAAGCTGCGTAAAATAGCCGTTATAGGCCCGTATTCGGACAAAATCGTGCAAGACTGGTATAGTGGTACCCCGCCTTACGAAACAACGATTCTGAGTGGCATACGCAATGCTGTGAAAGAAGGAACCGAAATCATCCACGCCGAAGACAACCGCATGGGCCAGGCAGAAAAGGCTGCTGCAGCCGCCGACGTTGCCATCGTGTGTGTAGGAAACCATCCTTACGGCACGCGTGCGGACTGGAAGTTCTCTCCCGTCCCCAGTGACGGCCGCGAAGCCGTGGACCGCAAATCGCTGATGCTGCCCGATGAAGACTTGGTGAAGCTGGTGCTCAAGGCCAATCCCAATACCATACTGGTGCTCGTCAGCAGCTTCCCCTACACCATCAACTGGAGCCAGGAGCACGTGCCTGCCATCGTCCACATCACCCACTGCAGTCAGGAGCAGGGCAACGGACTGGCCGACGTACTCTTCGGCAAGGTGAATCCAGCCGGACGTACCGTACAGACGTGGGTGAAAGACATCACTGACCTACCCGACATAATGGACTACGACATCCGCAACGGACGTACGTATATGTACCACCAAGGCCCTGTGCTCTATCCTTTCGGCTATGGTCTGAGCTATTCCGACTTTACGTACGAGAAGATTGAATCCGTCAAGCAAGACAAGAAGAACATCCGCGTGACGGTATCAGTGAAGAATACCAGCGGACGCGACGGAGAAGAAGTCGTACAGCTCTATGCCAGCTATCCGGACTCCAAAGTGGAACGTCCTTCCAAGCAGTTGCGCGCCTTCAGGCGTATCCCCATCAAGGCCGGCGAAACCCGGAAAGTGACGCTTACCGTGCCCAAAGAAGAGCTCGGCTATTGGAACGAAGGAAAGCAGATGTTCGTTGTAGAACCCGGAACGGTGAAGCTGCTGATAGGGGCTTCATCGGAAGATATACGGTTGGAGGGAAAGATCAGGCTATAAGAATGAAAAAGCCATCCCTTAACATACCGACTATAAAAATTAGCGAGTTATGCCACAACAACGTGGCAAACCCGCTAATTACATATTTGCAAGCATAAATGAAGTACAAGGTCACTTTACAATAAACTCATATCTTCCTGCCGCCAGTTCCACCACCCGTACATTCTCGGCCTTGTCAGGTAAAGTGAGTGTAGCTGTACTGTTAGCGGGCACTGTAACTTCATAATGCACACATTTCCCTTTCCATTCCCAGCGAGAAACAATTTCACCGTAAGGCGACCGATGACGAGCTTCAAACCGTTTCAATCCCTTTATGAAATGGGGACGGAGCAGAATGTTTTGAAAACCAGGTTGCACGGGATCAGGGAAAATACCTCCCAGCCCCTTGTAGAACCAAGCACCTATTTCACCGAACATCATATGATTGTCCGAGATGTCACGAGTAGCCTGCAAATCCCAGTTCTCGAGCAGCGTAGTGGCACCGTTCACCATCCACCAACCCCATGAAGGATAAGTGTCCTGTACAGCCACCTTATAAGCTGTTTCAGCATAACCATTTTCGCTGAGTGCATTCAGAATAGCTTTAGCTCCTAATACACCCACATCCAAGTGAAAACCGTCCTCCTCTACCTTATGTGCCAAGTTAGCTGCCACTTTTCCTATCAACTCTTCGGGCACAATCTTCCATTGCAAGGGAACACTCAATTCGGTTTGTGAACCTTCGGCATAGATGCCTGTTTCTCGATTCAGGAACTTATCATTGACAGCTTGCTTTATCTCCTCCGACAAGGCATTATAATATTCGTAATCGGCCTGTTTGCCGAAGAGTTTGGCAGCAGCGGCCAAAATCTTGGTATCTACATAAAAGTAGACCGAGGAAGTCAGCTCTTTATTGGATTTTGACTTCACCGGCACCCAGTCTCCGCGCCCCCACGTAGTGAGATGATTGTTAGAGATACGCTCCACATAATCCACATAACGTTTGATGCTCTCGTAACAATCGCTCAAGGGCTTGCTATCACCGTAGAAGAGGTAGATATTCCAAGGGATGATGGCAATAGTACTAGTCCAGTCCAGCCCGTTGTCTGTACCATATCCCCATCCACCAGTTGGAATAATATCGGGCAGCACTCCGTTGGGCTGCTGTTCGTCACGATGGTCGGCCAACCATTTTTCGTAAACGGTAATTCCATCAAAGTTATAAAATGCTGCCTCAATGGCAAAATGACCGTCACCAGTCCAACCGTTCTTCTCGCGCTGAGGGCAATCGGTGGGGTAGCCCATCAGATTGGAAAGGTAAGAGTGATTGGCAGCATGGAGCAGCTTGCCTATCAGTGGGCTCGAAGATTCCAAGCTACCTACTGCCGGCACATCACTGTGCATGAAGTAAGCAATCAAGCTGTTTTGGTCAAGCTCAATAGGCTTATCTGCCACTACCTCCACATAACGAAATCCCTTGTAATTAAATCGGGGCATGAACTCATCCTCTTCTCCACTCAGAATGAGAATGTCCGTCTGAAAAGGGTCTTTCTCCTTATCGCCTCGAAAGTAGACATCAATGTTCGAGAGATCGAGGCGGCCATTTGGATGTAAGCGTTCGCCATGTTTGATTCTGACCTCCGTTCCCCGTTCACCCGAAACATGAATACAAGTCACACCGGACATATTTTGCCCGAAATCATAGATGTATGTTTTCTCGTCCACTTTGCGGAAAGAGACGGCGGGGAAAATCTTTACATTACGGATGGGATGTACTTGCTGGGCAGTGACATTGGAAGAAGGTACACTCCGATAGGCTACTCCGCGCCACTTGGAATCATCGAATTCCGGAGTGCTCCATCCTTTCTGCTCCAGACGTGCATCGTAGTGCTCGCCAGTATAGATACTATTAAAAGTGATTGCACCCGACGCTGTCCGCCAACTGAGATCGGTGGGAATAGTCTCCACGCTTCCATCGGTGTAAGTAATGCGCAAGTCCAGACAGAAAGCGGGACGGTTGCGCCAAGGGGCACGGTCGAAGTCCCACACTGCTTTGGATTGATGGTTATACCAGCCGTTACCCAAAAGTACGCCAATAGCGTTGTCACCATTCTGTAATTGTGAAGTCACATCATAAGCCACATACAAGTTGCGGCGATCAAAGCGGGTATAAAGAGGGGCAAGGCAGTGGTCTCCTACCTTCTCGCCATTGATGTAAAGCTCATATAGTCCAGCAGCGGCAATATAAGCACGCGCTGACTTTACCTTTTTGCCGGTCTTGAACTCTTTTCGGAAGTAAGGGGCAGGCCCATAATGAATATCCTTGCCATCGCCAATCCAAGCACCTTGCCAATGTTGCATCCCCATCATGCCCGTTTCAAAGTAAGAGACAGGAGAAGCAGTCTCCTTATATTTCATGTCACTGCAGATTACTTTCCAATAATATCTAGTGAAAGGCTGCAGTTTTTTGCCCGCATAGGCCACAAGCAGATTACGGGAATCGTTCTTTCCACTATCCCACATCCTGCCACAGCCATTGGCCACATTCAACGAGTCTTCGTCTACCACAATCCGCCAGGAAGTCTGCACAGCTCCCTGCCTACCATCTTCCATCCGCCAAGAAAGGCATGGAACGGGATTATCCAAACCTATAGGTCTGTCAAGATGTTCGCTCCTCAGATCAACCAAACGAACCGGAGTCTGCCCTTGTACAGTAATGCAAGCAAAGAATGTGAATAGAAGCAGTATATTTCTTTTCATAACTCCATTGTTTATCTATTCCGTAGTAATCACCAGTTCCTTGCCCTCCCTCAGTTGGTCATGGGTGATAAAGTAACCGTCAATCTTTTTACCGTCATAAGTAATGTCAATAATCTTCTTGCCGCTTCCTTTCTTCACAATCGTAAAGGGACGGCCATTCAGATTGAACGTCACTTTATCGAACAAGGGAACAGTAACAATATATTCAGGATCGGCAGGCGAATAAGTGTAAAGTCCAATAGCATTGAGCACATACCACGAAGACATCTCGCCGGCATCATCCATCCCTGCATAAGCCAGCTTGTCGGCACCCATGTCATAGTAGTGGTTCATCAGGCTGTCGAGAATGCATTGGGCTTTCTCTTGTTTGTCTATGAAATAATAGGTGTAAGGAATGCTGTGTCCCGGCTGGTTTCCGTGGCAATAGTTTCCGATGAATCCGGTCAGGTTGTGGGCCTCGTAACCTCTCCACGGTTCGCTGAATAAGGAATCCAGTTTAGCCTCCACCGCCTCTTTACTGGGATAGAGCTTAATCATGCCTTCGGGGTCGTGGGGGGCGAAGAAGAGGGCGTTCCATGCATTGGCCTCACGGTACATGTACTGGTAATAGGGATAATACGGATCGAAATCCTGAATCCAGCTACCATCGTCAATCTTACCTCTCCAAAAGCCGGTAGAGGGGTCGAATAGCGTCTTGTAGTTGTTGGAGCGTTCCATCATCAGCTTGTAGTTGGCTTCATCTCCCAGCTCCTTGGCTACCAAGGCTACGGCATAGTCATCGTAAGCATATTCCTGGGTCTTGGTCACAGCCCCTTTGTATTCGTCCCATGTGGGTACATTCACTGTGTCTTTTTCAGCAATCCAACCTCGCTCCATATACTCATCCAAATAGCGACGTCCTCCTTTACCGGGCACCGTAGCATTTTTCAGAATCAACTTATAAGCACGCTCCAGATCGAAATCATGCAAACCACGCAACCAAGAACCAGAAATAAAAGTGGAAGCGTGATCACCATGGAAGAAGGTGGGCATGTAGCCGTCACGCTTCTCACCTTTGTCAATAATAGACCTAATGATGTCAGTAGTCACATCGGGAGAAATCATACCTATGAGTACCAGTTTGTTGCGATAATCGTCCCAAAAAGAAGGGTCAGTGTAATAGTGGAAGCCGTTATTCACTACTTCGCCACGGACATCAGTATATTCATGATTCACATCACTACGCAAAGCCGACCATTTAAAAGCATGGAAGAAAGTAGAATAAAACAATCTCTTTTCACGTTCCGTGCCACCTGCAACTTGAATCTTGGAGAGGAGTGCTTCCCAAGCCGCATCAGCTTCTTCTGCCACTTGTGCAAAACTTTTGTTCAACATTTCGGCCTTCAAATTCATTTGAGCATTCTCTATACTCACAAACGAGAAACCAGCCTTCACTTCCAAAGGTTCAACACCTTTGCTGTCGATAAAACGCAGCACAGCCACCTCATGTTTGTCGTCTTTTACCATTTCCACTTGGCCTATTTTATAGTTGGTCTTAGCGTAAAAGTAGATTTTACCGTCGCCATCCTGATAACCCGTGAACGTATTATCGTCAACCTTCTCAATCTTCCAATCACGGACATCATTATTAGAACGGCGGATGTCTACCAATAACGACTTATCGTCGCCCTTGGCGAAAGTATATTTATGGTAGGCACAACGCAAGGTACTGGTCAACTCGGCGTTCACTTTATAGCGTTCCAGATAAACTTGGTAATACCCCGGATGCGCAGATTCCTTCTCGTGACTAAACCCGGAGCAATAATTACCCGGAGCGATAGTTCCCACCACTGGCAACATGGGGACATGCAACAAGTTCCAATGCCCTTTAGCAGTATGTGAAAAACCATAAATCACAGTGTCCTCATATTGATAGCCCGCACCGCTACGAAACTGTGTAACGGGGCTGAGCTGCACCATTGCGTTGGGCAAGGTAGCACCCGGATAAGTTTCCGCACCCCATGTACGTGACTTTATTTTGCGCGTATACCCTAAGTCCTCAGGCTCCCACAAAGTAGCCGTACCCAAGAAAGGATTGACATATTCGGTTAATTTCTTCTGCGTACCGCCACAGCCCGTCAGAACAATCAGGGTGAACAGTAGAAATAAATATTGATTCTGTTTCATCTTTTGTGTTTATTTTATATAAAAAACTGTTGTCTCTAAAAACATTATTTCCAAAATAACTGCCAATTAAAACTGGCTCTAAAAAAAAATGTGCCGAAACCCAATAACCAGATTGAGTTTCGACACACTTTTAATTGCTAACTTATTTCAGGCTCTTTTCAAAGAGAGCTTTGGCTTCAATCAAAGTACAACCACTTGTCTGCGTAGTCAGATGGTTGTTGCCGCTATTGTTCATTGCCCAGTTAGTATTATACAGCAAATCAAGTTTATTGATTCCCTTTCGCCACAAGATTTCAGCATTATTGTTAAAGAAAGTGATGAATTTCTTCTTATATATGGGGTCCAAATTCGGTTCCATAATCAACTGCACATAATAACGCATGAAAATACCCTTAAACAAACCTCCGTCACCATCGCCTTCATCACGAAGTAAATTATTTCCAGTATCTATCATGCTGCTATTACTGATAGCGAAATTGGCAGCCTTACGAGCATCTTTCAAATAGGACTCTTCTCCTGTGATCTTATACAGTTCATAAGCAGCACCCAAGAATGTACCTTGGTTATAAGAAAGAGAAAGTGTACTCAACTCACCCGTCTCACCGTTCACATTATCATAGATGGCGCCGGTAGCAGGGTTAAATAAATTTTCACGCTCCCATTTATAAATATTGACAGCCCAATCCAAATCCTCCTGATTCCCGTTAATACGGTAAAGACGAGCAGCAATCAAAGCAGCAGGGCCGTTGGAACAAGCATTTTTGCTCCATAGCTGGTCGTGAGTCCAAGCAATGCCACCACCTGCGTAATCGTTCCAACCGGTCTTGATTTCATTCCACATCTCTTGAGAAGTTTCCAGATACTTGTTTTCATCAGTAACTTCGTACAAGCGAATCATGGTGAGAGCAATCCACTCCATATCATCATAAAAGTTGTTCCAATAACTGCCACCGTTCTTTGCCTTGATACCGACATACCATTTGTCGAACAAGTCGCTGTACTTGCTATCTCCGGTACGATTGTAAGCATCTATCATCACATCCATAGCATGAGCCTGCGGCCAATAATGGAAATCCTTGATTGAACCGTCATTCCCGTAGTTGAAATAATTCTCTTCCGTATTCCAGAAACGATCTATCAGGGTCACAGAACTGCTATCGGCAGCCGCATCCCAATCTATGGTGTAAAGCCCCTTATCATACATATACTCATCTTCTATCTCGCACGATTGAAGTGCCAAAAGAAGCAGGGGCAGACAAAATAATATTTTTTTCATAATCTCTCCTTAAATTAGTTGGCCAATTCCACTTTATGAGTATAGTTCTCCACATTGAATATCACACTAATCTTGGTGATGGCACCCGGATTGTGGCCATCGGCCGCACCATCGAATTCATCGTTCAGTTTCCACTTCTGATCCCATTGGTTATCAGGAGTCTCCATAATGTAGAAATAAGGATCTTCGGGAGTAGCCGCACCAGGATTAGAGTCTGTAGTATTCTTGGTTCCCCAATACTGTATACTACCATCAGCATAAGTCATCAAGAACTTATAGCGTTGGTCGCGCCCCCATCCTTCTTGCTTGAACTCAATTTTATCCTGACCGCAGAACACACCGTTTCCAACATAAGGCAATTCAAAAGTTGCGGCACCACTCGGACAGAAGTAGAATTCCATCTTACTTACTTCCCTGACGGTTACAGATGCAATGGAGAAATCCATCTCAATGCGGTAAACTCCCGTCTTTTCTACGGTTGTCTCGCCTTCGCCTTCCATAATCTTATTGCCATTGATATAAAACACCTTGGCACCTTCGGCTGCTCTATCTACCAGTTTGTAAGTCTTTCCGCCTTCCAACTTCGTAAAGACTTCGAACTTATCCTTTTCGGGTGAAGCACACGCCACAGCCTTAGAAGCATCCATACCACCTTCAGTAGCACTTCCGGTCAAGTAAAGCTGTGTGGAAAATTCAGTGTAAGCTGCCCCCTAAAACCAAGCGATTCTGCCCCCTTGTGCTAAAATAAT